>Ga0115105_11107445_pt1 | contig 9505 bp, 5 predicted proteins | sample CN18umnscriptome_FD_89648 | JGI IMG/M metagenome (GOLD analysis project Ga0115105, IMG submission 89648) | Marine eukaryotic communities from Pacific Ocean to study complex ecological interactions - CN13ID_155_C17_100m_0.8um Metatranscriptome... | ecosystem: Environmental > Aquatic > Marine >... | reverse complement strand
TGCTATGGGCCTGCGGCATAGTCAAGGAAGACATCAAAATAAGAAAAATATTTTCTGTCTAAATGTCCTTTTCTGGCTCGCAAGCCCATGTTTTCTGTTGGATGGTGGTGTTTGATTTGGCAGTAAAAAGTTCAACGAAAAAGAGATTAATGGAACTGGGTGTCTCCGAAGAACATGCCCACAGACTTGCTGATGATGCAAACATGGATGCAATCAAGAGAATGACTGTTGACCAGGTTGCTAAGAAAGTAGGTCTGGAAACTGGTGATGATGAACTCGAAAATATCATGGGAATTATTCGTGAACAAATGGCCTCAAGAAAGAGAAGCCGAAGTGGGAGAATTACAATTTCTCGTAAATCTATTCTTGATGACGACATACCTCAAGGTGAAGACAGGTTCAATGTTCTGAATCATTTCTTGGTCCCTCATCACGAATTGGTCCCTGTTGATCAGGAGGAAGCGCAACTCGCTCCTTGGGACATGCTCCAAAACGATTTTGATGGTAGTTCTAGGTTAGCAAAGGAATTACTTCCTAAAGTTCTAATTACAGATCCTGCGATTCAAGCGATTAAAGAGGTTGAAGAATCAAATAATTCTGAACTTCCTGCCGGTTGGCTAACTAATAGGGTCGTCAAAATAGTCAGATATAGTAGATCTGCTGGATCCAGTACTGCGTTTCGACTAATTGTGGAGAGTACCTGAGGGGTTGATAATATGAAGGAAATTGTAGAAAGTTATTTTCAAAAAAGAAGTTTAGTAAACCATCAATTAATGTCATATAATGACACTATTCTAGGTAGTGAAGGGCGCAAAAGTCGTATGGAAAAGATAGTGCGAAATATTCGCGTAGGTACAGATGAGCTCGTTGAGTTGATACCAGGTGGCAAAGATGGCGGTGGCGCAATCAAGCTTGACGTTCTTGAGAAGGAAATTTATGTCCGCTTGAAAGGATTGCGATTAGGTAATCCAACTATTAGAGAGGCTAATGGCGCTGAACACCCTGCAACTCCTATGGAATGTAGAATTCGTAAACTTACATATTTCTCTCCAATTTATATGGATTTCGTGATTTATCGAGACGATATCCCTCCTGAACCCGGGCAAACTCATGGCTCTGTAGAAGAATCAAGTGTACATATTGGAAATCTTCCAATAATGGTTCGTTCTGCTCGTTGTAATTTACATCCAGATCATATTGCAGGTTCACAAGACTCTCCTAGAAAACTATCTCCTCATACTTCAGCAGATGATGCAGAATATCATGAAACACTTCTAAGAAAGTTCGGAGAAGATCCAATGGATCCCGGTGGTTATTTTATCATCAATGGTACTGAACGTGTTCTGATATCCATGGAAGACTTAGCCCCTAACAGAGTCACAGTCGAAAAGAACAAGAAGTATGCTCATGAAACCGAAGTTGCGAAAATTTTCTCTCAGAAAGACGGTGTTAGAAAACCTCTGAACGTTGAAAAGAGAAGAGATGGGATGCTAATGGTAAAAATTCCAAGTGCAGGTACTGCTGCAATCCCGGTAGTTCTGTTGATGAGAGCTCTAGGTATGGAAAACGATAGAGAAATTTTCGCTGCAATTGCAGGTCCAGTTGAAGCAATGAAATATACTGTTGCAAATCTTAATGACGTGAAAGACAATGAAGAGTACGGTGTTGAGAACACTGAAGAGGCAATTGCTTGGCTTGAGAAAAAGTTTGCACATGGTCAACAAAAAGAGTATCGTGAATCTAGAATTCAAAATATGCTAGACAAAGAATTATTGCCTCATCTTGGCGCTACATCCGAAGCTCGAGAAAAGAAAGCAATTTTCCTCGGAAGAATTGTCCGTCAAGTACTAGAAATGGCTATTACAAACAGAGACCCTAACGATAAAGATCATTATGCTAATAAGAGAGTTCGTCTCGCTGGGGACTTAATTGAAGATTTATTCCGTGTCAGTTTGCAACAATTGGCTCGTGACTTAAAGTATCAGCTCGAACGCCACCATAATAGAAAAAGAGATCTTAAAATTAATGCGTGTCTAAGGCCAGATGTCCTCACATCAAAAATAATGCATGCATTGGCTACAGGTAACTGGGTCGGTGGACGCTCAGGAGTGAGTCAATTATTGGACAGAACTACATATCTTGCCGCCTTATCTCACATGAGGCGTGTTACAAGTCCATTGGTTAGAAGCCAACCTCATTTCGAAGCAAGAGATCTCCACCCAACTCATTGGGGTAGATTATGCCCTAATGAAACTCCAGAGGGTCAGAACTGCGGATTGGTGAAAAATGCTGCACAAATGATTGATGTTGCAGCAGAAGTTGACGAATCAGAAGTTAAAGAATTATTGAAAGAAGCAGGAGTAGATGACTCTCCCGCTGGATGGGCAGATGGTTCTCGAATACACGTCAATGGAGACATTTTTGGTTTGCACAAGAGACCGAACAAGTTAGTATCACAATTCAAACGCCGTCGCCGTTCTGGAAGAATACGCTCTGAAGTTAGCATTCGTCATGACTCAGAAAATAAAGACGTATTCATTAACACCGATAGAGGAAGAATTTTGAGACCTTTATTAGTTCTTGAAGAAGGTAATTTAGTTCTAACTAAGAGAACATTAGATGGTTTGAGAGCAGGTGAACTTTCATTTAATGATCTAGTAAATACTGGAGTTGTTGAATGGATAGATGCAGAAGAGGAAGAAGACTTGCTCATAGCTCCTAGACCATTTGACTTGCCTGAATTCTCTCCGAAATATTCCCGCCCAATTAATCCTGCTAAAGTCGAATGGCTGAATCTTGGTGATATGGAAGACAAGAAAGAGGCTAAATTAAGCGCCGAGGTACAGTTACCAAACGGCGAGACAGTTACAGAAGAATTTTCTGTTCCTTTGAATTACTATCAAGAAGATGTCGAGAAGTTAACTTCACAACAAACAAAGCAAAACAAAGTTCTAGTTTATTCTCACGTGGAAATAGATCCTCAATTGATTCTCGGAGTTTGTGCATCATTAGTCCCATATCCTGAGCATAATTCTACACCTAGAGTCACAGGAGGGACAGCTATGGTTAAGCAGAGTCTAGGTCTTCCTAGTTCTAATTACAGACTTCGTCCAGATACAAGGGCTCACATTATGCATTATCCTCAACAATCAATTGTTGGCACTAGAGCAATGAAATCAACTGGATTTAGACAAAGGCCTGGTGGACAAAATTTTGTTGTCGCCATTATGAGCCATCATGGATATAATATGCAAGATGCAATAATTATGAATCGTGCTTCTGTAGAACGTTCTCTCGGGCGCTCATCATTCATCAGAACATATAATGCTGAAAATAAAAGATTCCCTGGCGGGCAAGAAGAAAAAATAGAAGTTCCTGGCACAGGATTAGATGAAATTAAAGGCTTGAAATCATTCAACAGCTATTCTCATCTTGAGAGAGACGGTTTACCAGTGCCAGAGGAATTTTTGACTAGTGGTGCTCCCGATTCCAAAGTTCTAGTTGGAAAAACGAGTCCTCCAAGATTCCTTGAGGAATCTGCGGGCGCTTTCCTTCAAGCACAGGAACGTCGTGAATCCTCAATGATGGTAAGGAATGGAGAATATGGTTGGGTAGACAATGTATTCGTTACGGAATCTTTAGATTCTGGAAGGTTAGTAAGAATTACACTAAGAACAAACAAAATCCCTGAATTAGGCGATAAATTTGCTTCTAGACACGGTCAGAAAGGAATTATTGGAAGATTAGTCAATGAAGAAGATATGCCATTTACAGTAAACGGAGTAGTTCCAGATGTTCTAATTAATCCTCATGCTATTCCATCTAGGATGACAGTAGCTCACGTTCTAGAGATGATCGGAGGCAAGGTTGGTTCTATGGAGGGCCGCCAAATAGACGGTACTGCCTTTACTGGTGAAAAAGAAGAATCATTACGTGCTGGATTGTTAAGAAATGGATATAATCACACTGGTCGAGAGACCATGATTAGTGGTGAGACTGGTGAAGAATATCCTGCTGATGTTTTCGTTGGCGTGATATATTATCAGAGATTACATCACCTAGTTAGTAGTAAATTGCATGCCAGAAGTCGTGGTAGAGTTCAAATTCTCACAAGGCAACCTACCGAAGGGCGTGCTCGTCAAGGAGGATTGAGATTCGGAGAAATGGAACGTGATTGTTTGATTTCTCATGGAGCATCCATGGTCATCAAAGATCGTCTACTTGACGAATCTGATGGTTGGAACCTTATGGTATGTAATACAAAAGGATGTGGTCATATAGCTTATTTCGATTGGAAACGTAGAACCACTTCTTGCCCCGTTTGTGGTGACAGATCGGATGTCCATACAGTACAAACATCATATGCATTCAAACTACTTTTGGACGAAATGAAAAGTCTCGGGGTGGCCATGAGACTTGAACTGGAGGATAGAAAATGAGTGCTAGAGATGCAGCGAAAATCCCTAAGAGGATTCAATCAATTAAATTTGGATTGTTAGAACCTAATGAAATTCGAAAGATGTCAGCTGTTGAAGTAAAGACTGCCGACACATATCGTGACGATGGACATGCGTTCAAACAAGGTTTAATGGATCCAAAAATGGGTGTTATTGACCCTGGTGTAAGGTGTGAAACCTGTGGTAATAAACATGAAGAATGCCCTAGTCACTTTGGCCATATAGCACTGGAGTTACCAATTATGCATATTGGTTTCACAGATTTGATAAAAATGTCTTTGAAGTCTACTTGTAATTCATGTAGTAAAATACTATTACACGATCAACCAAACACTCACCCCCTTGATCCTGAGAAATCTGAACAGGACTATTACCGAGATAGAGTTAAGGATGTTATGATTAAACATGGAGTAGGTTCTAGAGAATTTAAGAAAATTATTAAAGATATAGAAAAAGAATGTTCTAGTAAGAAGAGAACTATATGCATGCATTGTGGTTCTGAACAAGGAAAAATTATTCTTGATAAACCTTCAACTTTCAAAGAAAAGAAAGAGAATAAAGGTGAACATAAGCTAAATGCTAGAGATATTAGAGAATGGTTAGAGAGAATCCCTGATGAGCACTTGTTGTTTATTGGTATGGATAAAGACTCTAGCCGACCTGAATGGACAATAATGAAAGTACTCCCAGTACCCCCAATTACAGTTAGGCCATCTATTACTCTAGATAGTGGAGATCGTTCTGAGGATGATTTGACTCACAAATTGGTTGACGTGCTAAGAATCAATCAAAGATTAAGGGAAAATCGTGATGCAGGGGCTCCTCAATTAATTGTTGAAGATTTATGGGAATTATTACAATATCATTGTACTACTTATTTCGATAATCAGACTAGCGGTATACCTCCTGCAAGGCACCGTTCAGGAAGGCCGTTGAAGACTTTAACTCAACGTTTGAAGGGTAAAGAAGGCCGATTCCGTTCTAACTTGTCAGGTAAGAGAGTTAACTTCTGTGCAAGGACTGTAATTTCACCAGATCCTAATTTAGGTATTAATGAAGTTGGAATACCTGTTAAAACTGCTAAGGAATTGACAGTTCCTGTGAGGGTGACAAATAGAAATAGAGAACAACTAAGGCAAATGATTCTCAGAGGTCCTGATGTACATCCTGGTGTGAACTATATTATTCGAGGAGATACTCTAAGGGTAAGGATAACAGATCGTACTAAGTATATTTGGGCAGGATTTAGATGTATGAATCCTGATTGCCACTCTGGAAGTGATGATGAACCTTATTCAGGTTACAGGCCCGATTTAAATCAGGTATTGCCTGCACCCAATTTCCTACCAGGTTTAGAGTTAAAGAGGCAAATGAGAAGAAACTCCATTGGAGAGCTCGAAGAAGAATGGGGTGTCGATTTAGATAAGACATTATGTAATCTAAGAGGAGAGGAGAGTGAAGGTTCTATCAAAGGACAGAGTCTTTCTTCTGAAGATCCACGTGCTTTGATACACAGTAGATGGACTTGGGAGCATTCAAACCCCGAAGACGAGTATCCTGAGCATTTAGAAGTTAATTGCCCTCATTGTGGAAGTCCTTCAATTGAGGATGAATATGGAGAATCCTATAGAACTGATGTCGAAGATAGACTAAGCACTATTGATAGAGATGGAAATCCAAAGCCAGGTGTCGTTATTGAAAGACATTTGATTGATGGAGATGTTACTATATTCAACAGACAGCCATCTTTGCACAGAATGTCCATGATGGTTCATGAGATCAGAGTTATGGAGGGCAAGACCTTCAGATTTAACTTGGCCGATTGTACTCCATACAATGCAGATTTCGATGGAGATGAAATGAATCTTCACGTTATCCAATCCGAAGAAGCTAGGGCCGAGGCGAAAGTTTTGATGCGTGTTCAAGAACACATCATTACTCCAAGATATGGTGGTTCCGTGATTGGTGGAATCCACGACCATATCTCTGGGTCATACCTGCTAACTCATGGGTCTAAAATTCTCCCTGAGAAATTGGTAATTGAGATTCTCGGGTCAGTAGGATGGGATGGAGGCCTCCCGGAAATCAAAGAGATTGATGGTGTTAGAGGGTATCTCGGTTCTGATGTTCTCAGCCTAATTGTCCCAGAAGGATTTAATCTAGAATATACAAGTAGATCTGGCGATCATGTACAAGTTAGTGACGGTAATGTTACTGGAACAATAGACAAGAGAGGAATAGGCGCTGAAGATGGTAGACTGTTAGATGCCGTTGTTCAAACCCATGGTCCAGATGTTGGGGCAGAGTTCATCAATAGAATGACTAAAATGACTATAGCAATTTGTACTGCTATGGGCTTTACTACAGGTATAGACGATGAAGACTTACCTCCTGAGGCCAAAGCAGCGATTGCAGAGATTAATAAAACTGCAAGCGATAATGTAAACATCGAACTAGAAAAGTTTGGTAAAGATGGCCGTAGGTACGAAACGAGACCTGGTAGGACTGCTGAAGAAACACTGGAGGAAAATATTTTGAATATATTAGATTCAGGTAAGGCAGAATCTGGTAAAGTTGCAAAAGAATTCCTTGGAGACGACAACTCTGCGGTATTGATGGCTACATCAGGAGCTAGAGGGTCAATGGATAACTTAGCCATGATGGCAGGCTCAATAGGTCAACCTAAGGTTAGAGGTAAAAGACTGGAAAGAGGATATCAGGAAAGAGTTTTACCTCATTTCAAGAGAGGGGTGAAAGGAGCACAAGAGAAAGGTTTCGTTTCATCTTCATTCAAGAGAGGACTTGAGCCTACAGAGTTCTTCATGCTTTCAGTTTCCGGGAGAGAATCTTTAGTCGATACTGCAGTTCGTACTTCTAAGTCAGGATATATGCAACGTAGATTGATTAATGCAATGGACGATTTGAAGGTAGCAAACGACGATATGCGTTCAGTAAGAAATACTGCCGATAGAATTATTCAATTCGAATATGGTGAAGATAAAGTTGATCCTGCTAGAAGTAGAAAAGGCGAACCTTTCGATGTAAATCAAGTTCTCGATGATGCTTTAGGGGGTGCTAACTGATGGTAGTAAAGAGTGCAACAAAGAAGAAGTTGATGGACTTAGGAATTGAAGAGGAATATGCTCATAAATTAGCTGATGATAAAAAATGGGATGACGTCAAGGTCTTAACGTCCTCTCAAATCGCTCAGATATGTGGTACTGATTCAGGCACGGCTACAAAAATCTTTGAAGTAATGGCCGGGTCATCAAAAGCTGCTCAGAGAGCAGCAGCTAGGATCGATAAAACATTATTGAGAAGAAAGACTGCAAGAAGAAGTAGGAGTTCTAAAAGAGCCACTTTACCTATACAGTCTTATGATTCTGAGTCAAAAATGGTTCAGATTCTTAGAGACGTTGATATTGAATCTGAATTGTATTCACAACTGACGGACGCCTCTGTTAAATTGAATGCACCAATGTCTCCACGAATCATCAACGACTTGGTAAATGCCCTAATTGCAAGAGGTGAGACAAAACTGACACCTGCAAAGGCAAAGAAAGTAGTAAGTTCTGCTAACGTTCATCTCAAAGGTTCTAGAGTTGATCCTCACGAAGCCGTTGGAATTACTACTGCTCAGTCAATAGGTGAACCAGGTACACAGATGACTATGAGAACATTCCACTATGCGGGTGTAGCTACAGTAAACGTCACCCAAGGTCTTCCACGTATTATTGAGATTGTAGATGCTAGAAAAGTACCTAAAACTCCAACAATGAGAATCTATCTTGATGAAAATAATGCTAAAGGAAAACCTCTTCGCACTAACCAGAAGCTAGTTCAGGAAATTGCGGCAGGATTAGAAACCACAACAACACGTGATATTGCAAATATTGACGTAGATATTACACAAAGACATATCATTCTTTCACTTAATAATGCTAATCTCCGTGTTAAGAAAATGAATGGTGCAGAAGTCCGTGACAAGTTATCTCGCGCTCTAAGGTTGTTTGTTCAAGCAGATAATGATGATAAACCTAAAACATTGAAAATCATACCAGGTGTTGCAAAGGAGGAAGAATTAGCAACACTTGCTAGTGATCCACCAACTTATACGGCTTTACTTCAATTAGAGGAGAAAATTAAGAAATTACGATTAAAAGGTCTTCCTGATATAATGAGGGCTAATGTGCAAGGGCCAAATGCTGAAACCGGAGAATATTATATTTCAACAATCGGCTCTAATCTATCCAAGGTTAGCGAATATGCTGGTGTAGATAGGTCTAGAACTTATACAAATAATATAACTGAAATTCATGACTATCTTGGTATTGAAGCGGCAAGACAAGCAATAATCAATGAAATGCTTTTGACACTAGAAGGAGCCGGTCTTGATGTTGATGTCAGACATTTATTGATGGTTTCAGATGTAATGACCAGCGAGGGTGAAGTCCGTGCTATTGGACGTCATGGAGTTAGCGGTACTAAGCACAGTATACTTGCAAGGTCTGCTTTCGAAGTAACAGTAACTCATCTTTTAAGAGCTGGAATAATTGGTGAAAGAGATGAACTAAGAGGTGTTACTGAGAATATTATTGTCGGACAACCCGTTGCTTTGGGTACAGGGAGTGTCGACTTATTCTACATACCAGAGGACGCATAAGGGGGCTTTTTATGGATTTAGCAAGACAATTAAAACAAGGAATTAGTACTGGAAATTTACTTTTCGGACAAAGACAAACAAAAAGCGCCTGCACAAAAGGCGACGCTAGAATGGTATTATTGGCTGCAAATTGCCCCCAAGAATATATTTCCGACATTAAACAAAATCATCCTGATGTGACACTTCATCAAGTTACTTTAGTGAATAGGCAACTTGGCGCTGCATGCGCCAAGCCATTTCCTGTTAGCGCGGTATGTGTTTTGGATCCCGGACAGAGCGAATTACTCTCTCTTTCAATGAATGTTTGAATGTGTTCTGATACTCAATAATTCAACTTCTCAGTTAGATATTGATAGTTGTTTTGAAGTGATGTAGCCATACCCGG
>Ga0115105_10905940_pt1 | contig 9522 bp, 2 predicted proteins | sample CN18umnscriptome_FD_89648 | JGI IMG/M metagenome (GOLD analysis project Ga0115105, IMG submission 89648) | Marine eukaryotic communities from Pacific Ocean to study complex ecological interactions - CN13ID_155_C17_100m_0.8um Metatranscriptome... | ecosystem: Environmental > Aquatic > Marine >... | reverse complement strand
TGAGCCCGTACACTTACCGCTGTGCGGTCTTGTCTTTCGACGTTTTCTGGTATCTAATAACCAGTTTTAAAATCTCAATCTTAAGAATTCGTTCTACTTATTATATTAAAAATTTTAATCTTACGAGATTATTTTACAACAATTATTTAATGCCCCTCCTTACAATATTCTTGTAAGTGATGCCCATCACCATTTAGCAAACTTTATATCATATACATTAAATTTATTGCTTACCGATATTGTTATCAATATCATTTTGGGGGAGTGTTGTAACTCCCCCCCCTCCTAGAATATTTTATATATCCTAGGTAATTTCTTCCTTCATAGTGATTTGTTCACTTTTCCGTAATAATCCAATTATTCCTTTTTCTTAGTGATTTTACTCACTTTTCCATGTCTTCTCGTTTGGTGGACTTACATTAACCAAACTAGTATCTTTTTCCTATTTTTGACTGGCAAACTGCCGTGATTAGAGGCAACCGTTGATATGGTTGTTTCGGTCATCTCAGTTAGTGTTTGGAATTCCCGAGGTTGTGCATCTATCATGATGCCTATGGCCCCTCAAAAATTACCCCCCATCCAGTATACCGATTGTGGAGAATAATGAATCGGATAATATATCACCGTAGTTGGGACTTTGATTAAATTTTAAGGTCACAATGAAAAACTGTGTGCCCTATTAATAACACTGCTACTTTTTGATGATCCTAGTTGGACTTCAAGCAGCTAATTTATTGGGTACCGCCTTTGAACTATCAATACACCTTTTATTAGGTGCATGATATTCTTAGGCATCTTCATTACGTATAACATACTAATTATGGATGCTCTAGGAATAAATTGTACTTTTTCCCCTACCAGTCGTGATCATACGGCTGATGATTTCATTTTATGTTTTTTGTTAGGAAAGAATATTTCCCCATATATTCAACCTAATAGCGTGGCTTGTTCTCATGCATGTTTTGATGATTATAAAAGATCATGTAAGCAAAATTACGTACAAAAACAATTAGGAAATAATTTAGATATAATTAGAAAATTAGTTTTAAAAGAGAAAAAGAGACATAAACTATCTCAAAAATCTCAATGTACAAAACAAAATAAAAATTTAGTAGAGGAAAAGAAAACCTCACCACACCTTCTTAGTAAGTGGAAGGACCCTAAGCGTATCGCTAAGGTTGCTGCTTCAGAGCAGCGTCAACTTACTAAACGCAATAAAAACCATCGCAAACCCAAACCGCGTAGAATTGCAGACTCACATACCCTTTTTGGAACTACATCTTTCCTTACCGAATTTGTAACACAGCTCTTCACTGGGGAACGTAATTCCGATGTTATGGGTGCTGCTATGTCAGATTCTTTTGACGCCTACTGTTTGAAAGCAGGATGGTCTTTTATCCCTTTATCTGAAATGACCAAGAAAATTGGTTCTATAGGTTCAGATCCATTAGCCTTGCGTCTTCTTTCTTTAGTGACGCGTTTTGGCACCATGGTCAATTGTATTATGAATGTCCCAGACTTCAAATTTATTTGGGGCGTTATCTATTTATGGCTTGGCCCTTTAGAGTGGAAACTCATAAGTGCCTGTGTTGCTAAACTAAGTTTACTTAGTGCATGCGCTTATTCTAAAGTTAAAAAAGCTTTAGCTCATACACATTCTGGTGACGAACTTAGTGCTGATGGATCTAATTTTGCTGACTGCTGTACACAAAATGATTTAATCCCTCTAACTCTATTGCGTGGAGTAGTAGGTAATTGGGACGGCCTTCGGAATAATCACCTATTTAAACACGTTCGGGAACTCTTCCTAGCTGCAATTTCACTACAGATAATAGATGTTTCTGGGGTTTCCGGTAACAAACAAAAAATATTAGAGGCATTGTTTCCAGTTGTTAATAAACGTACTTACACTGCCACTTCCTTAGTCGACTCATTTTTACACACCATCGTAATCATTGGTGAAAATATTAATAAATGTGCTCGGGAGAAATCTTTATTGCCGTTGCTTGGTACATCCAGGAATATGCAAAATCTGGAAAAACGTTTTCGTCGTATTCATGAAATCAATTGTTTCGTCGGATATAATGCTAAATCATTTTCAGAACTGAATACAGATATTGAAGCATTTACTACTGACATATCAATCTTGCGTGAAGACCTTGTATATTATAGGTGTGATCTTCGTGATGGTTTCGCAACTGCTCACATAGACCGCCATATTAAAGAGCTTGATGTCATACTTGCCCATGCAAATGCTAAGTATAGAAATGATAAAGGGCGCATATCTCCTTTTACTATTGGTCTTTACGGTGGCACTAGTGTTGGAAAATCTGTTATTGCTCCAGCCCTTCTACATTTTGTTTTTGAAGCTAATGGAATAAATTCACAATCCAATCATGCTATCGCAAGAGTTGATTTGGCAGACAAGTACGAATCTAATATTCATACTGATACTGTTGGACTTATACTTGATGACGTTGCTAATACTATTGCTGAGCGCAATAATGGTATAGCAGTCACAGAACGTATATTGCGTTATGTCAATAATATGCCAGCCACAGCCACTAAGGCTGACATTAAGGACAAAGGAACCATCCCAATACGACCTAAAGCAGTCGTTATGACGTCTAATGTGGTGGATTTTGGTGCTAAGACGTATTCAATAGAGCCACTATCGATTACGCGACGTTGTGACGTTATGATAGAAGTTGAATTGCGTAATAATTTTAAGACTGTGAATGGTACTTTGGATAAAGATAAGATGGCTGCCTATCCTAAAGGTACATGGGTTGATGCTTTCTATTTCTCCATATATGAATTCCGCCGTGACAGTTTAGACAAAAATGCATTGGTTCGTGTTACAAACATGAAATATACTTATCCTGATGGCACTGTTCAAGATCTCAATAAAATGGGTTGGGAGCAACTATTTAAGTATTTGGATGCTACATCCCAGACGCATTTTAAAAATCAAGACCAAATTCCCACTGATGACAAAGACCTCCTTTCAATGTGTAATCAATGTAAGGTGTGTCGTGTCCCTCAACAATTTTGCACCTGTAAAACAGGTGATATTGAATATCATTTTGATAATACTCTTGCAACCGAAGATGGTGGTGTGGATTTCTCACCACCTGAAGAAATTGATATTGAGTTAGACAAACCTGTTGCAGAAAAACATAGTGGGTGTGAAGCAGATAATTGCATCACACGTGTCATACTTTGGTTTAAAGATAAATGGAGAAATCGTTTTAAACTTCTCTCCTCTACTCCCTTCACAGGTGATAGCACTGATGAAACATTTCTGCGTTTGGATAAAAATGCAGCTCTTAAATATTTTGATGGTCTTTACAACAAAGTTGTATTTCGTTTTGCTACATGTTTGCCCGATACTCCTTGGATAGCACAGACAGTTGCTGCTATCTCCCGGTGGAAATGTGTACAATTACTCACCACTAGGGAACCAGGATCTTGGCGCTACTTCTTTGGTGCCACCTTTTCCGTCTGCCTAGCTTCCTTCGGTCTTAGTTTAGTAGCTATACCGGTCGGTTTTGTCACAGGTATTAGCCTATTTCTCGATACATGTGTTTGTAAGTATAGACAGTTGCGCATAGCAACGTATTTATTTGGATCTCATGTAGTCGCTTCTTACGCTTTTAAGTATATCAGTAAAAATTGGCTCAAAATAACTATATGGTCATCAGCCAGTCTTGCTACTCTATTTATTTGCTCAAGCGTTGCCCGAAGGATTCTATATGCCAGGCGAAATATTTCCCATGGAAATTTGAATCCTAAACATGTGTCTGAAGTACAATCTCGGGACACTGAGGATTCTCCTTGGCAAAAAGTCTTTCACGCACCTAGCACTTTCATTAGAACACGTGGCATGTCCCGTGATGATTTTAAGCGTATTATTCATGGTAACTTACGTCGTTTAGTTTTTGATGATGTATGTTTGAACAGACGACCCAAATGTCAGTGTTTGATGATTAAGGGCAATTTTGGCCTTATACCCGCACATGCTGTAACCAATTTTAAAGAGGGCTCAGTAAGAGTTTCAGTAGGACCCGAAAATTCTACTCTTGGTACTTTTGACTCATTGTTAGACACAACTATGTTGTATCATATTCCCAATACAGATATATGTATAATATTCTTCTCTAGAGCCAATCAGTGTCGTGATATCACTTCCTTTTTCCCCACTGAACCTCAAAAAGTTAGTTATGGGGCACTCTTAAGCAAAAATGATTTCAATGTCGATTTAGCGTGGGAATGCAATGTGCAATCATATTCTGAAAACCTGCGCACCACTGGTATGGTGTGCGATTACTTTCCAGGATACACTTCTTTTCTGCATGGCAATGCCCAGAGCTATGAAGGATTGTGTGGTGCCCCACTCATTTCCTTTGATTCTCCTATGTGTATTTTAGGTTTGCATTTGGGTGCAGTCTATGATAAAGACAACCCATACAAGGAGTGTCTATCTGGTACTATCTTTCCCTCTCAAATTGATAAGGGAATAGAGGAACTATGTAAGGCACCATTAGTCCATACACATGCTAGTTGGGGGGAAGTCCCTGACAAGCTTTATGATAAAGAAATCATTTCAAGTACTAAAATACATCCACGATCGGCTATTTCTTTTCAAAAAGCTAGTTCCATATCCACTGCTGCCATGCACCTGGGTTGTGGAGTGCATCGTATTAAGTACAAAACTAAATGTACGCAAACTCCGATATCCCCATATGTGCGTGAACTTTTCCAAATTAGTGATAAGTGGGCTGGTCCCGCCTTTCACAAGGACTGGGTTTTCAACACTGATTATTTGACATATGCAGCCAAATGCCCAGCTGGACTCCCATGTTCACATGTCACTTTTGCATATAATGATTATCTCACTCAAGTTATGAGCGGGATAGATTATAGTTTTTTCCATCAGGCAAAGCCCCTTAATGATATTGCCAATGTTAACGGGATTCCACAATGTAGATTCATAGATGCATTGACCATGACAACTTCTGTTGGTTATCCAATCAATAGACCCAAAACTGACTACATAACGGATGCCGATCCCAATATTGGTGATTATACTGGTTATCAACACCCACGCATACTAGATAATTTCTTTTTTGAAGAAGTGAATAGGTGTGAAAAACTATTACTGAAAGGGGTGAGGCCTATGTGTGTATTTTATGCATCGCTCAAAGATGAGCCAACTAAGATCACTAAAGATAAAGTTCGTATATTTCAGTCGGCCCCAATGGCTCTATCATTGTTAGTTCGGAAGTATTTCTTGCCAATAGCTCGTATATTTTCTTGTAATCCTTTAACCACTGAATGTGCTGTAGGTATTTCTGCAGAAGGTCCTGAGTGGTATGAGTGGGATTCACATGTTTTCAAATTTGGTCCCAAAAGAGTATTGGCTGGTGATTACTCTAAGTATGACTTGCGAATGCCTGCTCAACTTTCTACACTTGCCCTCGGTATTATGATTAAATGTGCTGAAAGATGTCAGAGTTATAGTCCTGATGATCTTCTGATCATGAAAGGGCTGGTTACAGAATTGTCATATCCACTCGTCCATTTAAATGGGGATATAGTCGGCCTACTTGGATCTAATCCTTCTGGCCACAATCTTACAGTTTATGTGAATTCTATTGTAAATTCCCTCATATTTAGGTGTGCATATTACTCATCACAGCTATATTCTAATAAATCTAAGATACGACCTTTCAAGTCTATTTGTGCGGCTAGTTTTTATGGCGATGACGCTATAGCTACAATTAATAAATGTTTAGCAGATGATTTTTGTTTTAAACAAATGAAAGCATATCTTGAAAATCACGGTATAGTATTTACACCACCAGATAAAAGCGATGATAAAAATATTACCTTCTTCCGTAAAGAGGATGTCGATTTCCTCAAAAGGAGAACAGTATTTGTACCTGAGATTTATTTACCTGTTGGTGCATTGTGTGAAGATTCTGTACTTAAGTCATTGTGCTGCATTTTAGAAGGTGCTGAATCACCCGAAACGGTAACACAGTCTAACTTAACATTAGCATCTAGAACCTTCTTTTACCATGGACGCACTATCTTCAATAAAAACCAGAAACTTTTGCGGTTGTTAGCTGATTCTCAGGGATGGAATTTAGAATTACTACGTTTGCATTATGAATTTGACGATTGGGCTCGTATACATATGCAGACCCACCGTAAGGAATATGTTTCATTATATAACCATGAAAGTGATAGTGGGAAATCTATCGGTTCTCTATCTAATTTATGGTCAGTAAGAATACTCGAAAAATATCCGTATTATTTCGACGTTGAGAGCGTTTCTTCGATAGATTATATGCGTGAAAATATATTATTGTCACATTCCGAATCTTTCGTCTCGCCCGACGTTAAATGGCAGCGTGATTCAAAGATTACTGACAACTTTATGGGTGCCAACCCCCATAATTGATGTGAGCATGTATCACGTACGGTAGATAGACCGTTTTCACGGTTGTGTGCCACGCACACAAACAATTGGCTCGCAGAACTTGGATTGGTGAATCTTAGTATCTGTTAAAACTTCAAATACACCGCTACTACTAATACTCAAGATGGATCAGATGCCACATCATCTGAAACCCAAGCACCTGTGGTGAGCTCTGTAGCTTCACCTAATGTGCGCTCGCAAGTGACTCAGTTCACTGATCAAGACCCCGGATGGGGCGCCGCTGTGCCTTCTATTATGGATAGCACACGGGACGTTGCTTGCTCAGATAATACCGATCTGGGCGAGTTTCTTAAGAGACCTATAAGTATTTGGCGTCAAACTTGGACTAGTGCTGATGCCCAGGATTTAGTGTCCGTTATTGACCCTTGGTTTTTATATTTAAATAATCACCATGTGGCACGGAAAATAGAAACATACAAACTCATACAGGGTTCATTACATGTTAAGTTTGTTATTAATGCTAATGGTTTTAGTTACGGTTGTATGATGGCTTACTATCATCCCTTACAATCCCGGGATGCCACTGCTGGATATCCACTAGTCACTGATGTGAATGCAAGTGGAATAGTTCCGGCTCATGGCACTTTCACTATGGATAGAGACCACCTTGTACGTCACTCCCAGAAACCTCGGATTTTCCTGATGCCTCAAACTTCCACTGGTGGCACTCTTCAATTGCCATTTCTTTGGCCAGAAAATTGGCTTGATCTTACTAGTGGTAATGCTGATAAACTAGGGAAAATATTTCTTTGCCAATTGAATCCACTTAAGTCTCTAACCCTTACTAACACGGCTCGCGTTTCCATAACAGCATACGCATGGATGGAAAATGCTAAGTTGTCACTCACTACCACTATGGAACATAAATTATATATCAAGCCGCAAGACGCTACTGGAAATTATAAAATGTCCTATAGCTGGCCCAATTCAGTTCCTGCTGCAAATATTGTTGCTCCCTCTACACAGAGGAGAAAGCTTGCAATATCTCATGCAGGAGATGAATACGGCAGTGGACCTGTTAGCAAAGCTGCCAACAGTGTAGCATTGGCAGCTGGTGCGCTATCTAGTGCGCCAATTATTGGTCCTTATGCACGTGCATCGTCAGTAATAGCAAGTGGAGTTGGTAAATTAGCATCCATATTTGGCTATTCTAGACCTACCGTTATAGAGGATATAACTCCATATAAGCCTATATATTTCGGGAATCTTGCTAATACCGATGCTGGAGACACTAGCCAAAAACTGACATTAGATTCTAAACAGGAAGTTTCTATAGACCCTCGTGTTGTTGGACTGCTTCCTAAAGACGAAATGTCTATACGTTCTATTGCAGGCAGAGAATCTTATTATGCTACTTTCGAATGGAAGGGGGCTACTGGCACTTCAGGAACTTCTCATCAGGCTGGAAAGCGGTTAATGAATTGTTTGGTCACACCTCTTCTGTTCATTAACAAGCAACCTTCTGGGTCTACAGATTTCAATTTACTTGAACATAATATGACGGGTTGTTGCTTTGCTGCTTTGCCTTTTGGATCCTGGCGTGGTACCATGAGATATCGATTCCAAGTAATAGCATCGCAATTTCATCGTGGTCGAATACGTATAGTTTGGGATCCTCGGAAAATCGAGGAACAAACAGGCAATTCTTTGTGGGAAACTTCTAACATAATGTCATGTATTATTGATCTGGCAGAAAATAGAGATTTCACCGTTGATGTAGGATGGGGTGCTTCCACAACATATTATCCAGCCAGCATAGATCCAGGAAACAAAGCTATCGACACTGGTAGCTTATATGTGACTGGGTCCAGTGCCGACAATTCTTCGCTTAAGGAGGAATGGGGTAATGGCGTCATAGGTGTTTATGTAGTAAACGAATTGGTAGCTACTGCCTCTGGTACTGTTGGTTCAGAAGATATTCCTTCAGCTTATATCAATATGTTTGTCTCTTGCCCTGATCTTGATGTTGCTAATCCAGAAGAAGCTTCTCTTCAGAGATGGACTCCTGTGAAGCCCCATGGTCTCGCCGCCGTAACCCCTACTACAATGGCCGTTTCACATGGTGGTTTCGAAGAGGTCGAACCTGAGCATAAACCAGTGTTACCAGGTCCGGCAGATTTTTATCTTGGGCCATCGGTACCTGAACTTGATGAAGCCACCTCTGGTGTATTTTATGGAGATCCCGTTGTCTCAATACGTACTCTAATGAAACGTTATTGTTTCCACATGGCGTTACCATGTTATCATGACCCTGGTATTGAAAGTTCACAGAATAGCACTATCATTTATACTTTGCCTGATTACCCACAAACTTATGGAACTGCAATAAATTTGTGGGCACCTAATTATGTTAGTACCACTCCATCAGCCCCCTCACGCAATGAATATGGTTGGTGCCCTGCTAAGAATAGTTGGTTATCATTTTATTCCCCAGCGTATGCCTGCCGAAGAGGTGGCATACGATGGAAATATTTGTGTAAGGTGACACCCGGAGAGAGTACAAACAACGATCAATGGATTGCTATTCCACCTATGCTCATTGTGGCCAGAGGCACCTGGCCAAAACCTAAATACCAACATATAGAAGGTTGGAAAGGTTCAGCACGTTATGAAAGAATGTCAGTGGATTACTCCAAGAACTTCCCTACTGGTGAAGGAGGTTTATTCGTTACTAATACGGATGGCAATCCAGTTGTTGAAATCGAACTTCCATTTTATTGCTTGTATCGATTTCTAACAACGCAACAAGCAGATTACAAGACGCATGGTGAAAAGTACACACGCGAAAGTCTCCAACGTAATCTTCTCCCCACGCATAGCGTGACCCTTATGTTATCAGGAAATAAACACAATGCAGAGCCCTTACTCAGTTATGTGGCTGCTGCAGATGATTATTCCCTGTATATGTATCTTGGTCCACCATTGTTGTATTATATAGACCCGGCTTCGGGCATAATCGCCAATGCTATGAAGAAAGAACCCTATTCTTTACTTTAATAGGACCACTGTTAGAC
>Ga0115105_10271097_pt1 | contig 9588 bp, 1 predicted proteins | sample CN18umnscriptome_FD_89648 | JGI IMG/M metagenome (GOLD analysis project Ga0115105, IMG submission 89648) | Marine eukaryotic communities from Pacific Ocean to study complex ecological interactions - CN13ID_155_C17_100m_0.8um Metatranscriptome... | ecosystem: Environmental > Aquatic > Marine >... | reverse complement strand
TTGTATGTCAATGATCAACACAATTCAACGTGTGAATCCTAATTTCTATGGTATGCCTCTATTTTAAGTAGAGTTTCACATTTAGGCCGCGACGATATGCTCTGACACTGGATCTGGCACTCGTCGGTTATCCTTAGATTGGGCGGCTGACCCGCGTTTGCGCCCCTGATTCAAGACTTTTTCCACCCGTTGATACCAGCCCTCAATTTCCACAAACTTGCCTAAGAGTTCATCATTCTTCATGTAGCCATTCCAGACTCGTAAACGAATCAGGAGGTCGATCAACCAATCCGTGAGGAAGAGCCGGGCCGACGCATTCTCTAACATACACTGGAGCATGGAAATAAAGAAAACGTCAGCCAATGAGGAGGCCATCATTTCATGGGCGCCATCCGTCCTCGATAGGAAGAAGGTGAGCAGTAGCGCGCACCCGGCCAAGTAAAGGATATAGGAGATGTCCATGAGAGACCGGAGTCTGGGCCCAATATTCACCTGCAAGTGCGAGAGTAAAGCCGCTCGAGTCACCGACTCCTTGTCCTTCTGCAAGTGCATAGAGTTCTTCGGAGTTTCCCCGGGTTTGACAATGAGAGCCCCCAATTGCTGGACGCCCTTCAAGGAGGTCATGGCCGAAAAGGCAGAGCCCACAATGAACAAAAAGTAGGCCACATAGAGGAGCGACCCATAAAGCATGGTATAACTCCCCACATAGTGAGCCAAGGAGGAGAACAAGGGCCAACTCAATACACCTCCGATCAAAGGCGTGATGAACAAAAACAAATAAGGCACCATCGAAAAGGGAAACAGGAAAGTCAAGATTCGACATCCCTTAACCACGGCGGGCACAATCATCAGGCCGAGCGACAGCATTTGAAAGTTGATATTCACGTCAACCAACAGCATGCTGGTCTTCACCAGGGAATCCGGCACTTTATCATATTTGTCAGCGGGAAATAAGAGGCTCCACCAAGGAACCATGGTCATCACAAATATTAGGAGGAACCGAATAAGCTGACCCGCTTCATGCAATTTCTTCGTGAAGGCATATTGCTGCCAGTAACGGTAGCCAATTAAGCCCACAGCCACGGAGAACATGGTGATTACCAGGCGGAACCAGTGCATAAACGAAATAAACCACCGGAGCTCCCCGTTCAGCATCACAATTTGCTTAATTTGCGGGTTTTCATCCAACAAAGCGGAAATCCCCGAAGACTGGAGAGCCGCTTCCTCATAGGCCACGCTCATGGTCTGCCGTCCTCTCAAAGCCAGCAAAACATCTTCATCTGAGAACATTTCGCCTTTCGAGAAAATTTGGGAGAGGGATTCATGTGAAATACTCACCCTGACCAGTAAGTGAACGGCGGCCGTTAACATGATGAAGACAAACCCCGATCGCCGCCAAGCCAGGTAGCAAATGAGTTTTCGAGGCTTCTCCGGAGAAATCTGGGCTTTCTCCTCGGGCAACAAATCCAAATCATTTTCCAGCTTGCCTTGGCGCAAAATATGGTAGAGAAATCCAGAAAACATACAGATACGCGGGAATTCCGAGGGAATCACCGTGGCCTTCCGGAGAAACACGATCAACCGCGTGTTCCAGTCCAATTTGTCCAGTTGCGGGGCAAACCCCTTGTTGGCAAAGGCCAAATCTTCCGTCATTTCCGTGGTGTTTCGGCGGTCCGTGTTCCCATAGGCAGGGGCCGCCACGCTTTGTCGGATGCCCTTAATGATGCTAGCTCGCGCGTTTAGGAGGTTGCCCAAGGTGGATCCTCGACTGGATTGCCGGAAGACAGAGATCCGGAAACTCCGGGCCCTCCGCGCTGGCTTTTCTCGCGCCCGGTTGTGCATAACCAGCAAGGAAATTAGGGAAGTTAGGAGAATGAACCCCAGAAACCCTAAGATCAAGTGGAAGGCCATCGAAGTGGCCAGAGACTCTCCCAAGCTGGGTGTCGGTTCGGCCTCAAATATAGTGCCCGAAGTCTGGTAAATTGGGTCAATTTCTCCGGTTTCCAGGTTGGCCTGGAACATGGGAAATTCGATACACCGCTTGGAGATCTCAAAACAGGCTTGAGTAGCCAAATTCACCCGGTCTGCCTGGAGTCGACGGGGACCCGTGGATTGCTGAGCCTTTAAGCAAAGAGACACGCCCGGCACCTGAGCCACGCCTTCACACCCTGCGAATAAGTTGGACAGACTGAATTCCTTGACACCCAAGTCCGTGCGCACGGCCAACGCTCCTGAGTCAGTGATCTTCAAACCCATTTCCAAAAGTTTTTCAAACATGAAAAAGGGGTACTCCAAGTGCAAACGGGCTTTCATTTCTAGCCAACCATCAGTCACGCGTTCAAAGGCGAATTGGACAAAAGACATGGCACCCACAATCAAGCAACTCGCGTAATCCCGATCAAAGGTTCGGAGTTTCACAAAACGCAATTGGGACACTGAGTCATCCTCCCCTTCGACCAGGCACGGATTTTCATAAATCCGGTCCAATTCGGGATCCGCCACGCATTTTTTCTCATAGTTAAAACAGGTGCCCTGGGGACACACACATTCCGAGGTATCCGAGCACAGGGCGCCGGAGTTTTCGGGACAGGGCACGTCCATGGGACAGTACCGGTTGGTAAATTTCATGCAAAAGGTGGATTTCCCGAAGAGCCATTCGACTTCCGGAAAGGCCCGGTTCCACTGGGACTCTTCAATGGTAGCCGGCAGAAGGACGCCGTCTTGCGAGAGTTGGCCAATTAGCAGGGAACGCATGGTAGTTTGCTCGACCACCAAAAAAATTTGATCACCCTCCAAAGCCACGCAAATTCGGGTCATCAGCAGTTTCCCGGGGAGACACGCCATTTGGTCGGTGCCCAACAAGGACTCTCCCAGAGCCAAACCTGCTTGCGTCACTTTGACCTTCAAACTTCCATAGGACTTCATGAGACTCAGCTTGAACTCGTTGAGTAAGAGATTCACCTTTTGGTTCAAGGCCTCCATCGACACATCAATTTTGGCTAAATGGCCCGCAAAGTAACACCAACCGTTGAGAACTGGGGAGAACATGGGCTCATGGGTGAGCCCCAATGATTGGGTACACGGGTTTTTAAAAACTTCCAGGTCGTCCAATTGGGGGAACTTGTAGCCCGGCGTCTCCATGACTTCCTGGAAGGTTAGGCGCACTTTAGACACGTGTTTGACCGCACTCTGGCAATCAGCAAAGGTAAATTGGAGGTGCCGGAAGCTCAAAGAACTGGCGAAATCCGCTTCCTCCACTTGGGCATCGCCCAGCGCCAAGACCACCGACTCGGGGGAGGCAAACTTGAAGTAAAATAAGGGAGCTGCCGAGTTCCGGTCCAAGTCCGATTTCACCTGTTGGATCAACGAATAATACCGCTTGGCTTCGGCCGACTGGCAGGTGTCCAGATTTTCGGGGGCACAAACTGATAAGACGGGAGCCGACCAGGGAAAAGCCTCATGAGCAAAGGCCCGCCCCCCCGGCGAGCACAGGGAGTTGGCCGGCAACAAATGCCAGTTGAGCTGCACACCGAGCTGAGTGCACCGATCGAGTAACAAAGTTTCGGACTCTTGCAAGTGACATTTGAGATAAATGCCACCCAACTGGGTGAGACACGAGTTTTCCACCTGATTCGACCCGTCGGTTTCCGACAACTGCCGGAGAAATTCGGGGGACTTCCAGTTGCTCGAAAATTTTGTCTTGTCCAATAAAATGGCTGTCCAGGAAACCTCCCGCGCCGAGTAACTGGCATCCCGATTGCGGTCTACATTCCATAAGTGGAGGGTATGTGGACACATTTTTTCATAGTGTTCGTAGGTGGCCCAAGGCGGGGGCACCACCTCGTCCAACTTCAGTTTGCGGGACCGGATGGACCGGTGGGGGGCATCCACCCGTGTCTGCTCCAAGGCCGGTCCCCCCTCAATATGGGTAATCATGGCCGTCAACAGATGGTCGACCAAACAATCCATCAAATTAGCCTGGTCCAAGGTGGCCAACTTCAGACAGGTTTCCTGAGCCTCCAAGAATTGCCGGTGAGTAAAGGCACTGTCCATGAGCATTCCCCTGGGACTGCCTGCTTGGGGATGACAGTTGACATGGAAATTGCGGTTGGCTTTGACTAACGTCAGGAGACTGGCTAACATGGTCACTTTCTGGCTCAAGTATAGTTCGTACTCAGCCTTCGATTGGGCAGCCTGGTCAGTAAAGATGGAGGTTTGACTTAATTTGGCCTTGGCGTCCTGGCGGACACCTTGCAAACATTGCATGAATTTCAAATCGCATTGCACATGTTTGGACGGGTTGGGAGTGGGATTGCGCACCCCGTATTTGGTGGCGAACCCCGGAATATAACAGGCATCTTTCACACCGTAGGGCTCTAATCCGCAGTGCCACTCATACTTCTGGTAATGGACATCGGTTTCCTCTCTCAAATTTTTGGCCTCATCGGAAAACATAAATTTGTGCATGCCCTGCCAGTCTTCCCCACAAAAGTCATGCCCAAGGCAGCAGGCATCCACTTGAGAGTTGGGGTACAGGAAGCCTTCGGGATTGTCCACTGTTTTGGGGCCCTTCATGTATCCGGTGCCGCAATATTGGGTGCCCGGCAGCAGTTGGGAGTCGAATTGTAGACGACAAATATTGGACACCCAATCCCGCATGTCTTTCTTAAATTCGGGCTGGGCCTGGTGGAAGACTCCTCCGTACAAGTGAAACATGACATCCGCATAAAGCGTGCGACACAGCCGAAAGTACCAGGTGGATCCCGGAGTTTCCAGGTTGGACAAGGGAGTGCCCACTTCAAACAGGGTGTTCAATCCCTGCAAATCCTCGGATGTCAAATTTTCCTGGGAAGCTGGCACCAGTTCTAAGGTTGTCAGGTCCACCAGGGGAATTCCCAACCGCTGAATGTCCGACCCGTAGACGGTGAAGGACACATACAGCTTTTCATTCAGAATTAGGAGGCATAACGTGTGGGGGCTATCCGGCAAATCCAGACACGCCCGTTTGGACACACTGGAATCCAAATGGTGAACCTGGAAGATTAGGGAAGTCTGGGCATTCTCCGGATCTTCGAGGGCTACCGTCAAAAGGTCGTCCACCTCTTGCAAGTGCACTCCAAACGCGTGATCAATCCGGCCGTTGCCCACCAAAAAGTGGACAAAGAGTTTGGATTCCTTCAAGCCATACAACAAAAACCCATCGGTAGCCGTTAAAACGCACATGGTGTAGTGTTCGTCCTTGGGAAACTCCACCAGTTGACCCACATCGGCCTGGGTCATGTCGGCCAAACAAGGATGGTTGAACACCTTGGCCTCCGACGCCTCGTCGGGTATCAAATCCCCCAGCAAATCGGGAGCCGTACTCATCCGAAAGTCGGGATTCCCCGCGTCGACTAACTGCCGGTGAAAAATCAAGGTGTCTCCTTCCTTGACCTGCAAATCCACTCGCTGATTTTGGTGGGACACGCAAGATTGAGCATTTTGTGGGCCCGACACACCAGGTTGGGAGAACCCGTATGGGTTTCTCGGAAAAGCAGGGTATCTCCCACCTCAAATTTGAAGGGGTCCAATGAAAGCTCAAAGTGGACTGGATGGTGAGCGTAGTCGGATTTCACGTGAATGATGCCCTCATATTGGCCCGAGTTGGTTGGCTGGACACTGATGAATCCCTGACCTAGTTTGACACATTGGGGATCCCAGAAACAGGGATTCATCGAGGTCAATTGAGGAATGAAAGCACCCAGTTCAAAGTTGGGATTCTCCAAAAACTCGCCCATCGAATGGCTGGCGATTTTGGAATTTAATGTGAAGTCCTCCAACTTCAAAATTAGCACAAAGGCATTGTCCTGCTTTTCCAGGCAGACCTCAAAGTTGGGCAACCCCACACAGATTTTCGGTTGGTTGGCCGAGAAACACTCGGATTTTTCATCAATTAGGGTGCCCAAGGACCCCCCAATTTTCAGGGCAAACTCACAAAACCGGGAACCCCGCGTGAGCATCAAGTAGAAATACCCCTTTAAATCCAACACCCGAGTGAAATACCGCAGATCCGAATAGAGAAAGACCGCGCGATCCAGCTTAATTTTGGTTTTAAGGTAGGATTTTTCACCCAAAACAGTGCATCGCGTTTGAGCCAAAGGAAAACCAGCCAATTGCTCAAAATTGGGGGAGTTTTCCGCAATCCAGGTGGCCCTCAAGTAATCCGACCCTAAATACCCCCGGTTTAAGCAGACATGGGGTTCGGGCGGCCCCAAAAACTGGTCGAGCACTTTCAAGTTATAATTCATTTGGTGGTCCAAAGAGGGCACTGAGCTGCCTGCACCCACGTAAAAGGTTTTTTTGGTACCCTGGAGATCCCAGACCTTCCAGGGATATCCCTGCACCAGGGCCGGGGTACCAAAATGGGGGAAAAAGGGCTGGCTTCGCGCAGCCTTGATTTTGGAGGGTTGGACATTAAGCTGGGCGGCCAGTCCGGCTTTTTGACTGAGGTCCTTGAGAAGCTGAAAGGAGACGGTTAGCGGCAGGGGAAATTCATGAGCCACAAATCGGGGGGACCTTTCGAGAAAGGGGGCACCCCCCTCCAAGGTGGGTATGTCTTTGAGGATGGTTGAATCCTGCCAAATGGGAGCCGCATGTCCCTGCTCGTGCAAAGTGGTGGTCAACTCGAGGGTCTCCAAGGCTCCAAAAATGGTTTGTTCCTCCGACGTGGCGTCCGAGACGATGGAGGCAAAGGTTTGTAAAGGGGCAGCAAAGAAAAGGGCTCCAAAGCTTTCTTGAATCGAAGTTCCCCCATTAACCCTATAAGTGATGTCTACATCCTGAGTGTCACCCAAATGCCGATCAATTTGAGAAATTGAGACTTGGGTCTTCAAAGTGACTCCATTCGCTTGCAAGTGTTGGGTCAACGCCGCGCTCAACCGGGCAAACCCACCAGGCAACACAAAATGGGAGAGTCGGGGGAGACTGTGCTCATAATAGGACTCTCGACTTTTGAACACCGTTTGGTCTTCCAAATATTGCCGGAAAACTTGGACGTTTGGGGGCAAATTTGGGTTTGGCTGGGCGGCTTCCCGAAGCCAGGCGTCCACAAAGGCGGGAGTGCCCCACAAAAGCCCGTAATAAGCGTTCAAGTTCCCCAAAGCGCCCAGACTCACATGTGTCAGTCGGAAAAGGGGGATTAACGTGTAGAACTCATATTTCTGGGTAATTAACTCCTCAAAAGTGAGATTAGCCAGTTCGGCCCACAAGTCCGTTTCCAATTTCTCTGGAAATAAGTACTCAACGCCCCCAAAGAGGGTTTCCCACAAGGTCAAATAGGCCTCCGCTTGAGCGGCCACTCTGTCAAAAACTTGGGATGGCGAGGGCGTCGATCCCGTTTTGGCCTGGATTAAGGCCGACCATTCCGTAAATAAATGGACCAACCAAGGGTCCGTGTCCACTCCAATTTCCAGATGGGACCCTCTTTGGGGGACCTCCAGGCCCAGCACCTGCAATAAATCATGCAAGCGGTGGCAGCCTCCGTGCACACTTAGGGGATCCATTTCAAAGGGCAAACAGTTTTTATCCCGCAAGTGGCCACTTTCGTAAGTACAAGCTTCGCCGGCCTTGTTTAGAAAGATGGTATGTGCTCCCAACGTTTGGGACTCCTCCAACAAAGTGATGTCCTGAAATCCTTGCCGACTCAACTCAAAGGCCAAATGGAGACCCTCCAATTGACCTCCCAAAATCAAGACCCGTTTCGTAGGATCCACCTGATGATTCACGTGCAACACCTGGTGGTACCGCCCTGTAGGCGAGGCCAATCCTTGGGCCACCACTTGTTTGGATTTTTCCAGGAGGTTGGTCAGCATTTTGGGAGGTCCAAAGATAAATCGATCCCTCAACTCGGCAATATGGCCCAAGTCAACCTCAAAATCCGCCCAGGCCGTTTGAAGTTTTAAAATGGCATGCAAGTTTAAATTCGTCACACACAGATTTAGGAGGTCTCCCACACATTGGGAGGCCACCAAGCAATAATTGTCCTGCCCGTGGTTTAGCAAAATTCCACAGGTCTCGTCGGCTTGAATGCCGAAAGAAGTGGACCACACCTTGGGACCCAGCAAACTCGAGGTGTGCAAGTCCAACGCATAGATCGCCCCCGTCTTGGCATAAGTCAAGTAGGTGGTGGCTCCTAAAACCAGGCAACTCCCGTTTTCATGGGGGGTCGTCCGAAAAAAGTCAGCCGACGAATAGGGATGTTTTAAGCAGGGGTGAATTGAACCCTCAGGTCCAATAAACTCTTGAACCAAATGGGTGTTCAACCCCCAAACGGATTTTAAAGAATCTCCCATCACCGTAGACCCCAACCAAAAGATGTGGTCCGCACCTTGTTGGGACATCAGAGTGAAGGGCGCTCCAGCCTGCAACTGCTCGGTGGAATGTCGAGTCAGGTAAGAAAAATCCCGGCGAGCCAAAATACTGGGGGCCCCACCGCTCCACGCGGCCACTTGGGCCGACCAACTCTCCCGGTAATCTGAAATGGATTGGATCAGCTCGTATTGGTAACTCATTCTGAGTTGTTTAGTCTCTTCAGTTTGGAGGGACAACTGATGATCCCAGTACAAGACTTCGGGGTCGGCCAAGCCTGGCAAATGGAGAAGCCCTGAATGGGCGGTTTCATCCGAGTATCCCGGAATCGGCCGACCTGAATACAGAGTTTGAGAGACTCGTGAAGTTTGACTGGGGATTAAGGGGGTGGCCAACATGGACGACACCTCCTGAAAAGCCGACAAACCAGCGGCGTGAAACAAGGCGTCATATGTGCGAATGACTCCATTGGCGGTGACCTGCACTTGAGTCCCCACTTTTTCAATTCGGGTAATCTCTTGATTGAAAAGAGGCTCCAATTGATGGATCGACACGAGCGTTTGCCAGAGCTGGGTCCATCCTTCCGGTAAATACGTGGATGTTTGGTCGGCCAACACATTTGTCGACAAGGAAGCCAAGAAAACCGAAAGACTGTCCGTGGGCGACCCCTTTTGCCCAATAAAATTAGCCAGGACAGCATCCAACTCCGCAGGTCCCAGTTGCAGTCCCAAATAAAAGGCGGGCACCTGCAAAAAAACCGAATAGTACGGATGATGCTCCAGCAATGCCAGGATTAGAGGGGAGTCAGTTAACCACGTCCGACCGGTGGCTGAAACTTCCACCCATTGGCTGGCCTTGGGTTCCCAAGGGACACCCTCAAACTGGCCGAAAATTTGAAAATGGGCGTTTTTGTAGGCTAAAACTTCGGCTTCCAAATCCGTTTTCAAATCCGCCGAGTTCAGGGCCTGGAAATCCGTCCAAACTTCCTGGGCCCAGCCTTCAATGTCGGCATCCGCCAAGGGCGACACTCCGTGAGGACCCAAGGGCACACCCGCCAGTTCAGCCAAGGACTCCAAAAAGTCCTGGACGACTGGCGAATTCTGAAACCCCCAGGCGCCCCAATTGATGGAAGCACAAGAGGGGCTCACCTCCGGGCAAGTTTCGCCGGCCAACCCTTTGAACTCTGAGAAGGCCCGACCGCCAACGCGGTCTGAAGCCTCTAAAATTTCCAACTGATTGAAC
>Ga0115105_10285528_pt1 | contig 9666 bp, 26 predicted proteins | sample CN18umnscriptome_FD_89648 | JGI IMG/M metagenome (GOLD analysis project Ga0115105, IMG submission 89648) | Marine eukaryotic communities from Pacific Ocean to study complex ecological interactions - CN13ID_155_C17_100m_0.8um Metatranscriptome... | ecosystem: Environmental > Aquatic > Marine >... | reverse complement strand
GTTTATTATTTTTAGTTTTTAAATGGCTAAGTCATTACTTCTAATTGTAGCTTTATTACTTGTTGCTAGCTCTGCTTTGAAAGTCTAGCAATAACACACTGATTTTGCAAAAATTGAAACCGGGCAAATTTCTGCCATGCAAGAAGATGGAAATACATGGCATTTCTTGGCTTTGTAAAATTCCTTCTCAAACCCTGTTGTATTGATGTAAATCACTTCATACAATGGTGGTGATCCAGTTCATATTCGTCTAAGAAACGTCGGATAATCCTCATTCGAATTTAAAATGGAAGAATGGGAATATCTTGATGAATGGCACACTGATGAAAATATTAATTTCCTCGTTGCCGAAGCTGGTACCTATCAATTGGCCTGCGGAAGACAATTGAACGTTGGTACTATTGATGGAGTTATGGAAGATTGGGTCGGAGTTGAATTCGAAAAAGAATTCAAATCTACACCAGTTGTTTTCTCTCTCTGTTAAACTTATAATGGTGGTGATGCTGTTATTACTAGAACTGACGCTATTTCCAGCAGTGATTTCTATGTTAAACTCAAAGAATAAGAAGCTTAAGATGGTGTCCATCCTAATGCTGAAACTGTTGGTTATTTCGCTGTCGAATCTGGTCATTGTGAAGGATTAGTTGCCGGTTCAACTGAAGAAGAATATGACCACGAATGGAGAAACTTACCATTCGGACATTCCTTCAAAGATACTCCTTTAACCTTTGTTACCATTTTATCTCATAATGGCGGTAACACAGCTGAAATGAGATTGAACAACTTAGCCGCCGCCGCAGTTGATGTATTCATTGAGGAAGAAACCTCCAATGATACAGAAACTGAACATCTTAAAGAAACTCTTGGTTTCTTATGTTTAGAAGCTCCAAATACTATTGCTGTCTAAATTTAACAAAACTGTGAACCTTCTGTTGGTGAATGTGAAGGATCATGGTCTTGTGACTAAATTTCTGTCCATACCCAAGAAATTATGACTGAAATCGATACCAATGGTGATGGATAAGTCAATCTTGGTGATGACGTTGATAACGAACACTTAGATGTTCTTATCTATTACTGTGATATGGACAATGATGGATCAGTTAACTAATGTGAAGTTTTCGACTGTGTTGTCATGGCCGAAAATGAATATAGAGCCACTAACTGTCCAGATTATCCAATGATTGCTTGTGAAAACCCATTCACATGTGCTCAATGTGATGGTGCATGGAATTGTGAAGATATCTATAATGTCTCTATGGAAGTTATGTCCTTAGATACCAACAGTGATGGATAAATTAATGTTGGTGATGAAATCGACATGGAATCATTAGATGCCGTTCTTGAATACTGTGATGCCGATGGTAATGGTAATGTTGACGCTTGTGAAATCCATGATTGCGTTCTTAGATACGAAAATGAATGGAGAGCTGAAAACTGTCCAGATTATGGTATGGCTTATTGTGAAAATCCATTCGAACCATGTGTTGAATGTGAAGGTGCTTGGACTTGTTCTGATATCGAAGCTATCACTTAAGAAGTCATTGCTTACTATGATACCAATGGTGATAACTAAGTCAATCCAGAAGATGATATTGATTCCGATCACTATTAAATTATTGTTGAATACTGTGATTATAACAATGATGGAACTGTTGAAGCTTGTGAAGCCTTCGATTGTATTGTTGTTGTTGAAAACGAATGGAGAGCTGAATACTGTCCAAACTACGCTCCTGCTGTATGTATAAATCCTTTCCCATGTCTCTAATGTGAAGGTTCTTGGAACTGTAGTGATGTCGTAATGATCACTGATGAAGTTATGTCTGCTGCTGATACCAACTATGATGGTTAAATCAATTATGGTGATTATATTGAAGATGAACACGTTGATCTCCTTATAGAATAATGTGACTCTAATGGAGATGAAACCGTTGATAGATGTGAACTCTTTGATTGTATTGTTGTTGTTGAAAACGAATGGAGAGCTTAATACTGTTCTGCTGATTTCCCATAACTCTTCTGTGAAAACCCATATGAACCATGTGCTACCTGTGAAGGATATTGGAGTTGTACTATGATCCACAATATCACCGTAGATATTATGGCCGAATTAGATGTTAACAATGACGGTTAACTCAACAATCAAGATTTAGACCCTGAACACTTAGAAGTCGTCTTAGATTACTGTGACTAAGATGGTAACGACCAACTTGATGCTTGTGAAGTCTATGACTGTGTTGTCATGGCTGAAAATGAATGGAGAGCTGAATATTGTCCAGAATACGGTTAAGCTTATTGTGAATGTGATATTATTATCGTTGAATGTCCAGCTGCCTGGGAATGTGATGATATCTACATGTATATTGGAGATGTCTTTGCTTACTATGATACTAATGATAATAATTCTATTGATCCATCTGATGTTGTTGATGATGATCATTTTTATTTAATGCTTGAAAATTGTGATTACGACAATGATGGAACTCTTGACTGTAGAGAAGTCTAAATGTGTCTTGAAACTATGGAAAATTAATGGAGAGATGATAATTGTCCAGGTTATGGTCATATCCAATGTGAATGGTTATGTCCAGAATAAGAATGTGAAGGTGAATGGAACTGTATTGATGTCATCTATATCACCGAAGATTTCATGGCTGCTTATGATACCAATAATGATGGTTAAGTCAATCTTGGAGATGAAATTGAAAATGATCACTTAGAAATCATGATTGAAAACTGTGACTCCAACTTTGATGGTACTCTTGACTCTTGTGAAATCCACGATTGTGTCGTTGATGTTGAAAATGCTTGGAGAGTTGAAAATTGTGGTGATAACTACCCACCTCTCTACTGTAACAGTCCATTCGATTGTCCAGTTTGTGAAGGTGCTTGGAGTTGTTATGATATCGCTGATATCTCTGAAGAAATTATCACAGCTATGGATGTTAACAATGATGGTTAACTCAATCTTGGAGATGGAATAGAACCTGAACATTATGATATCATGATTGAATACTGTGATACTAATGGTGATGGTACTCTCTGTTATGATGAAGTCTTTGATTGTGTTGTCATGGCTGAAAATGAATGGAGAGCTGAAAACTGTCCAGGTTACGGTATGGCTACTTGTGCCAATCCATATGAACCATGTGTCTGTGAAGGTGCTTGGACCTGTTTAAATATTGAAGATATCTCCATTGAAGTTATGTAATACTACTCTACCAATGAAAATTTTTATATCGACTCTGAAGATTAAATCGAATCCGAACATTTCGATATCTTAGTTGGAATGTGTGATACTGATAATGATGGAAACATTGATCAATGTGAACTCTTTGACTGTATCGTCGTTGTTGAAAATGAATGGAGAGATGAATATTGTCCAAATTACGGACATGCTTATTGTGAAAATGTATTCGAACCATGTGCTACCTGTGAAGGTGAATGGAACTGTTCTGATGTTGCTTAAATCACCGAATCAGCTTTCTCTGAATTAGATACCAACAATGATGGTTAAATCAATCTTGGAGATAACGTCAGTGCTGAAGACTTAGAACTCATAATCGTTAACTGTGATTAAGATGATAATGGTACTATCGACATGTGTGAAGCTTTCTACTGTGTTGTTGATTTTGAAAACGCTTGGAGAGCTGAAAACTGTGAAGAAGGTTATCCAAATCTTCATTGTTAATCTCCATTTGATTGCCCAGTTTGTGAAGGTGCTTGGGATTGTGAAGACATCTATAACATCTCTCTTGACGTTATTTCCTAAGCCGATACCAATGATGACGGATAAATTAACTACGGAGATGATATTGATTCTGAACATTTAGATATCATTATGGAATACTGTGATTCTAACAATGATGGAACCCTCTGTCCAACCGAAATCTTTGACTGTGTCGTCGTTGTTGAAAATGAATGGAGAGATGAATACTGTCCAGATTACGGATATGTCTACTGTCAATAACCATTCGAAGAATGTGTCTGTGAAGGTGCATGGACTTGTTATGATGTTGTAGATATTACCGAAGAAGTCTTTATGTACTATGATACCAATGTTGATGGATAAATCAATCTTGAAGATGATATTGATGCTGATCATTATACTATCATGGTTGATGAATGTGACTAAAATGATGACGGTACCCTTTCCAAATGTGAAGTTTTCGATTGTCTTGTTGCCGTCGAAAATAATTGGAGAGATGAATACTGTCCAAATTATGGAGATCTTTATTGTGAAATGCCATATACTGAAGAAGAATGTCTCGCTGTTTGCGAAGGTGCTTGGTATTGTGAAGATATCTCAATTATCACTGAAGATTTCGTTGCTTTTTATAGTACTGATGGAGATGACTTCGTTGACTATAATGATGAAATTTCAGAAGAACATGTCTCTCTCCTTATGGACGCTTGTGATTATAACCAAGATGGAACTGTCTCTAAATGTGAAGTTTTTGATTGTGTTGTTGCTTGTGAAAATGCTTGGAGAGATGAATACTGTCCAAACAGTGAACACTTATATTGTGCCAATCCATATGAACCATGTCCAACCTGTGAAGGAGTATGGACTTGTGATGATATGGCTAACATCACTTTAGAAGTTATGTAAGCTGCTGATACCAATGGTGATGGTTAAATCAATCTTGGAGATAACATCGATTCTGAACACTTAGATATTATTCTTGCTAACTGTGACGCTAATAATGATGGAACCGTTTGTGATAACGAAATTTTCGACTGTATCCTTATGGTTGAAAATGCATGGAGAATGGAAAACTGTCCAGAAGAATATCCAATGGCTAACTGTCCAAATCCATTCGAACCATGTGTTTGTGAAGGTCATTGGACTTGTGATGATATCTTCTATATTACTGAAGAATTAATTTCTTATTATGATACCAATGATGATGAAGGTGTTAACTCTTCTGATAATATTGATGAAGATCATCTTGCTATCTTATAAACATACTGTGATACCGACAATGATGGAACTATTGATAACTGTGAAATGCACACTTGTGTTATCGAAGTCGAAAATGCTTGGAGAGCTGAATATTGTCCAAATTTCGGACTTGTTTATTGTGATCCTGAATATACCTGTACTGAATGCCCAGGTGCTTGGACATGTGAATAAGTTGAAGCTTATGCCATCGAAACTATGGAATATTTAGATACCAATGGTGACGGTTAAGTCAACTATGGTGATGATGTTGATGAATATCACATGGAACTTTTAGTTGAAGAATGTGATACTAATGGTGATGGATAAGTCTGTCTTGTTGAAATTTGGTAATGTACCATTGAAATTGAAAATGAATACAGAGCCGAAAACTGTCCAGATCACTAATTGATCTATTGTGAAGAACCATTCGGAGAAGATGGTTGCACCGTCTGTAATGGAGCTTGGACCTGTGACAATATGTTCGATATCACTAATGAAGTTGTTGCTTACTATGACGTTAATGGAGATTACTTCATTGATTCTGCTGATGATATTGAAACTGAACACTTCGAACTCCTCGTTGCTGAATGTGATACCAATGGTGATGAAATCATCTCTGAATGTGAAATCTTTGACTGTGTCTAAAGATGTGAAAATGCTTGGAGAGAAGAATACTGTCCAGATTATGGATATTCTTACTGTCCAAATCCATTCGAACCATGTACTGAATGTGAAGGTGCCTGGAATTGTACTGAAATTGAAAACGTTACCTATGAAGTCATTGCTTACTATGATGCTAATGGTAATGGTTAAGTCGATATCAATGATGCTATTGATGATGAACACTTCGGTACCATGGTTGAATACTGTGATTTCGATAACGATGGTAATCTTGATGCTTGTGAAATCCACGATTGTATCGTCATTGTCGAAAATGAATGGAGAGCTGAAGCTTGCCCAGAATATCCAGAAGCTGTCTGTGAATGTACTATTTATGTCTAAGATTGCCCAGGTGAATGGAACTGTGCTGATATCGTCTATATCACTGAAGACTTCATGGCTGTCTATGATACTGATAATGATGGAAACGTCGATCTTGAAGACAATATTGAATATGATCACTTAGATATCCTTATGGAATATTGTGATTATAATAACGATGACCATGTTGATTATTGTGAAATCCATGATTGTGTTGTTGCTTGTGAAAATGCATGGAGAGTTGAATACTGCCCAGAAGGTTATGCTCCACTCTATTGTAACAATGTATATGAACCATGTATTACTTGTGAAGGTGCTTGGAACTGTGAAGATGCCTATAACGTCGCTGTTTAAGTTTGGGATTCCCTTAATACCAATGGTGATGCTGAAATCAATCTTGGAGACGATCTTGATGAAGATTAATTAACCTTCGTCCTTGAAAACTGTGACATGAACGGTGATGGATCTGTTACCTAATGTGAAATTCATGATTGTGTAATTAATGCTGAAAATTAATACAGAAGTGAAATGTGCCCAGGTTATGGTGATCTTGCTTGTTCCAATCCATTTGAACCATGTGGTTGTGATGGTATGTGGACATGTGCTGATATTGAAGCTATCTCTGTTGAAGTCATTACATACTATGATACCAATGTTGATGGATCTATCAATTACGAAGATGCCGTTGACTAAGATCACTTAAATGTCTTACTTGAATATTGTGATTTCAATGATGATGGATCTCTTAACGAATGTGAAGTCCATGATTGTGTCGTCATTTGTGAAAACGAATGGAGAGACGAATATTGTCCTGGTTATGGATATGCCTACTGCCCATGTCCATTCAACCCAATTGAATGTGATGGTGCTATGAATTGTGCTTAGATTGCTCTTAATACCGAAGAAGTTATGGCCTACTTAGATACCAATGGTGATGGTTAAATTAATGCTGGAGACGATATTGATTATGAACATATCTAAAATCTTGCTGAAATGTGTGACTAAGATGGTGATGATTCCCTCAACGTCTGTGAAGTCCACGATTGCCTCGTTATGGCTGAAAACGAATGGAGAGCCGAAATGTGTCCAGATGCTGAATAAATTTATTGTGACGGACCATTTGAATGTCTTTCATGTGAAGGAGCTTGGTCATGCGATGATATTTTCGATATTTCTAACGAAATTATCGCTGAATTCGATTCCAACAATGATGGTATGATCAATATGGGAGATTCTATTGAAGATGATCACTTAGGTGTTCTTCTTGAAAACTGTGACGAAGATATGGACGGATAAGTTAACCACTGTGAACTCTATGATTGTGTCGTCATGGTTGAAAATGACTGGAGACTTGAAAATTGCCCAGATTACCCACCAGTTATTTGTGATTGCCCATATATCGTTCCAGAATGTCCAGGTATGTGGACTTGTAATGATATTGAACTTATCACTATGGAAATTATTGCTTACTATGATACCAATGTTGATGGTGCCATTAACCCAGAAGATGCTATGGAAGAAGAACATTACTCACTTTTAGTTGACGAATGTGATACCAACTACGATGGATCCGTTGATGCTTGTGAACTCCACAAATGCGTCCTTGATTGTGAAAATGCTTGGAGAGATGAAAACTGTCCAGAATATGGTAACGCTTACTGCCCATGTCCATTCAATCCTCCACAATGTGAAGGAGCTTGGAACTGTTATGATGTCATTAACATTGTTAATGAAGTCATGGAAGTTTATGATACCAACTATGATGGTTAACTCAATCTTGGTGATAACATCGAAGACGAACACTTAGGAGTCCTCCTTGAAAACTGTGACTATAATGGTGACGGAAGTGTTTGTGCTGCCGAAGTTCACACCTGTGTTATCGAATGTGAAAACGCTTGGAGACTTGAAAATTGCCCAGAAAACTATCCAGCTCTCTATTGTGAAAACCCATTCTATTGTGCTATCTGTGATTAAGCTTGGGATTGTGGTGAGGTCTTTGATATTACTATTGCAATCATGGATGAATTAGATAACAATGGTGATGGTTAAATCAATATGGGTGATAACATCGATGAAATGGACATGTAAACTCTCTTAGATTACTGTGATTCTAATGGTAATGGACAAATTGATGGATGTGAAGTCCACTCTTGTGTTATTGATTATGAAAATCAATGGAGAACCGAAAACTGTCCAGATTATGGATATCTCTATTGTGACTGTCCAATCGTTCCAGTTACCTGTGAAGGTGCTTGGTCTTGTGATGATATTGAAGAAATTTCTCTTGAAGTTCTTGCTTACTATGATACCAACATGGACGGATATGCTAATCCAGAAGATGATATTGATGGAGAACACTATAGTGTATTAATTGAATACTGTGATTTCAACAATGACGGTACTCTTAACGCTTGTGAAATCCATACCTGTGTTGTTATGTGTGAAAATGAATGGAGAGATGAAAACTGCCCAGAATACGGATATGTCTACTGTGAATGTCCATTCTATGTTTAAGAATGTGCCGGTGCCATGAATTGTGCTGATGTTGTCTATACTACTTAAGAAGTTATGATGTACTTAGATACCAATGGTGATGGTCAAATCAATCTTGGAGACGATGTTGGAACTGATCACATAGATATGCTCATTGAATACTGTGATACCGATTACAATGGTCAAATTTGTGCTTATGAACTTTAAGAATGTGTCATGATGTGTGAAAACGAATGGAGAGCTGAAAACTGTGGTGAAGACTATCCAGAACTTTACTGTCCAAATGATGCCCCATGTTTATAATGTGAAGGAGCTTGGACTTGTGATGATATCTACTATATTACCATTGAAGTTTTCGAATCCATTAACACCAATGATGATGAAGTCATTGATTATCAAGATAACATTGAATCTGAACACTTAGATCTTCTCGTAGAATACTGTGACACCAATGGTGATATGATGCTTGATGCTTGTGAAATCTATGACTGTGTTGTTATGGCTGAAAACGTTTGGAGAGATGAACACTGTCCAGACTATGGATATGCTTATTGTGTCTGTCCAATCGAAGTCCCATCCTGTGAAGGTGCTTGGGATTGTGACCAAATTGAAATCCATACCTATGAAGTCATCGCTTATTATGACTTAAATGGAGATGGTGCTGTTAATCCAGAAGATATGATCTCTGATGATCATTATGACATGCTTGTTAACGGTTGTGATACCAACAATGATGGAACTATTGATTATTGTGAAATGCACGTATGTATTGTCGAAGTTGAAAATGCTTGGAGAGCCGAAAATTGCCCAGCTTATGGTGGAATCTAATGTGAATGTAACATTGATGTCCCAGAATGTGATGGTGCTTGGAATTGTGCTGATATTATCTATATTACCGAAGAAGTCATGGCTTACTATGATACCAACGGTGATGAATAAATCAACTTAGGAGATTCCATTGAATCTGAACACTTAGATATCCTTCTTGAATACTGTGATGCCAATGGTGATCAAGTTGTTACTAACTGTGAAGTCCACGACTGTATTGTTATGGTTGAAAATGAATGGAGACACGAATACTGCCCATAATCTGAAGATCTCTATTGTTATAACGTGTACACTGAAGATTGTCCAACTTGTTATGGTTCTTGGAACTGTGATGATCTCTATACTATCACTGAACAAGTCTTCTGTACTTATGATACCAATGATGATTATCAAATCAATCTTGGTGATGCCATTGAAGG
>Ga0115105_10566716_pt1 | contig 9672 bp, 16 predicted proteins | sample CN18umnscriptome_FD_89648 | JGI IMG/M metagenome (GOLD analysis project Ga0115105, IMG submission 89648) | Marine eukaryotic communities from Pacific Ocean to study complex ecological interactions - CN13ID_155_C17_100m_0.8um Metatranscriptome... | ecosystem: Environmental > Aquatic > Marine >... | reverse complement strand
TTTGGAATTCAAGCTTTAGAACCAGTTTGGTTGACTTCACGACAAATTGAAGCAACACGAAGAAGTATTACTAGATATGTACGGCGTTCCGGAAAAATTTGGATTCGTATTTTTCCAGATAAACCAATTACAGAGCGTGCTGCTGAATCAAGAATGGGCGCAGGGAAGGGTGCACCTGCTTATTGGGTTGCGGTTATCAAACCTGGGCATATTCTTTTTGAAATAACGGGTCTTGAAAAAGAAGCTGCATTTAAGATTCTTAAAACAGCTTCATATAAGTTACCAATTAAGACAAAAATCGTTATGCGTGAAAGTTTATAAATTCTTTGGTAATTTAGTCTTACAGAATTTAGATATCCAGAACTATGGTTGTAAAAGAAAAAATAGGGGTTGTCGTTAGTGATAAAATGGTTGATACACGAATTGTTGCTGTAAGTGACCGAATTATTCACAAATTGTATAAGAAAGTTGTTACTCGTACTAAACGGTATGCCGTTCATGATTCCGAATTTAATTCAAAGGCGGGTGATAAAGTTAGAATTAAGCAAACTGTTCCAATTAGTAAAACTAAAACTTGGGCGGTTGCAAGTATTTTGAGAAAATCTTCAACGTAAATTTTATAAATGATACAACCACAAACGTGCTTAAAAGTTGCTGATAATAGTGGCGCAAAAAAACTGATGTGTATTCGAGTTCTTGGTAGTAATCGTCGTTATGGTTTTGTTGGTGATGTCATAATTGGCGTTGTTAAAGATGCTACACCCAATTTGACAGTAAAACGGTCGGATGTTGTACGAGCTGTTATAGTAAGAACTAAACACCCGATTGTACGAAAAGATGGTACTCGTTTACGTTTTGATGATAACGCTTCTGTAATTATTAGTAAAGAAAATAATCTTCGTGGAACTCGAGTCTTTGGTTCTATTGCGCGTGAATTAAAGGAGAAAGGGTTTACAAAAATTGTTTCTTTAGCTCCAGAAGTATTATAAGGCAGTTAAAAAATTTTGGCTTATAAAAGTGTTTGCAAATAATATTTTGATGAAAAAAGATTTAAAAAGTTTCTATAAACAAACGATCGTGCCCTCATTAATAAATGATTTTGGTTATAAGAATGTTGAGCAAGTACCAAAGATTATTACAGTATCTATTAATCGTGGTTTTGGTGAGGCAGCAAAAAATTCCAAGGAACTTGATGCCAGTATTAAGGAATTAGCTATTGTTACTGGCCAGAAGCCAACAGTTAATAATGCAAGAAAATCGGTAGCCGGTTTTAAGATACGGGATGGTATGCCTGTTGGGCTATCAGTTACTTTACGTAATGATCGAATGTACGATTTTCTTGCCCGTTTAATCCATATTGTTTTGCCGCGAATTAGAGATTTTCGTGGTATTAGTCCAAACGGTTTTGATGGTCGTGGGAACTATAGTTTAGGGTTAAAGGATCAGCTTATTTTTCCCGAAATTTCATACGATGATGTGACTCAACTTCGTGGTTTTGATATTACGGTTGTTACAACTGCTAAAACAGATGAGGAAGCATTCGCACTTTTGAAAGGTCTTGGTATGCCTCTCGCACCATCTTCTTAAATTGTAAACTGAAAAAAGATTAAATTCATGACTAATGATACTATAGCTGATATGTTAACGCGTATCCGAAATGCAAATTTAGCAAAACACCAAATTGTACAAATCCCTTCTACAAAGATTACAAAAGCAATAGCAAATGTTTTATTTGATGAAGGTTTAATTGAATCTTTTGAAGAATTAGACAATGGTTTAAGAGGATCGCTTTTAATTTCCCTTAAATATAAAGGGATTGACAGAAAACCCGTGATTGAAAAAATTCAAAGTATTAGTAAACCTGGTTTACGTGTTTATAGTAGCAGTAAAAAAATGCCACGCGTTTTAGGTGGATTTGGTACTGCTATTATTTCTACTTCTCGTGGTTTAATGACTGATAGGCAAGCGCGTAATAAATGTATTGGTGGTGAGATTTTATGTTATATTTGGTAGATTTGAGGTAAATTATGTCACGTATAGGTAAAAAATATATTACCTTACCACAAGAGGTTAAGGTAAAACTTGAAAGACAAAAGATTTCTGTTAATGGTCCAAAAGGTAGCTTATCCCGAATCTTACCTTCTGTTATTTGTTGTACATTAGACGAAGAAAATAAGAGACTCCAGTTAGAAAAAGCAGAGGATACTCGATTAGCTCAAGCTTTATACGGATTATCGCGTACTTTAGTCGCAAATATGGTGACTGGTGTTTCTAGCGGGTTTTCCAAAAAATTACAGATTTCTGGGGTTGGTTATCGGGCACAATTAGATGGAAAAGATTTAGTTCTAAATATGGGCTATAGTCATCCAGTTTGTATGGTTCCACCCGTTGGAGTCTCAGTAACTTTAGAAGGTCCAACGACTATAATTGTATCGGGTATTGAATTAGATGTTGTTGGTGAATTTTCAGCAAAAATAAGATCTGTTCGTGCACCTGAACCTTATAAAGGTAAAGGAATTGCTTACGAAGGTGAAATTATTCGCCGTAAAGCAGGTAAGACAGGTAAATAAAGACATTTCATAAGTAATTAATTGAGATATGGTAACCCCTAAAAAATCAGGTAAATTCCAAGTACCAAAGAGTGATTGGCAAGAGCGTGTTGTCGCAGTTCAACGTGTAACAAAGGTTGTTAAGGGTGGTAAAAAAATGAGTTTTCGTGCTGTTGTTGTGGTGGGTAATGAGCAAGGTAAAGTTGGTGTTGGTGTTGGTAAAGCAAGTGATGTTATTAACGCTGTAAAAAAAGCTGTGACGGATGGAAAAAAACAGGTAATTACTGTTCCGTTAACTGGGACAAATTCAATTCCACATGCAATTACAGGCCGTTTTGGTGCTGCTCGCCTTATCTTACGACCTTCTGCACCTGGTAGTGGTGTAATTGCAGGTGGAGCTACTCGGACTGTTTTGGAGCTTGCAGGTGTAAAAAACATATTATCAAAACAACTTGGATCGAATAACTTATTAAATAATGCCCGTGCAACAATTGAAGGTTTAAGTTCCCTTCGTTCATATAATTTATCTAATGTTTAAGAATTTAATTTTTAGTGGAGCAATCAGAAACAACTGCTCTTTTAAAGGCAAAAATTAAGAAGATTCTGTTTCTTTTACTTCTTGTTCGTTTAGGTCTATACATTCCAATTCCAAATATTGATTTGGATTTATTCTCACAAACTCAGAATACTAACATAGTCTTTGGGTTCGTAAAAAATGTGACTGGCAGCTCCTTTTTAGGTATTGGTGCTCTAGGTATTCTACCTTATATTAATGCCTCTATAATACTTCAATTATTAGTGCCAATAATACCAAAATTAACACAATTACAAAAAGAAGAGGGTGAATTTGGTAGACGACAAATAACTCGTTATACAAGGTATTTAGCTTTTATTTGGTCATTTTTTTTAAGTATTGGGATTGCATTCTTCCTTATAAAACCCCTTGTTTTTGATTGGAGTATTGGCTTAGCTGTCGAGATAATTTTGGCTCTCGTTACAGGTTCAATGCTTTCGATGTGGTTTTCTGAATTGATTACTGAAGAAGGACTCGGAAATGGTTCATCAATGTTAATTTTTATAAATATTGTTGGAAGTATACCTAATAGTTTTAGTGAATTAAATAATATTTTATTTAGTCAAGTTTCCTATTCAGAGAACTTTAGGGTTCTTTGTCAGGCTTTAATATTTTACCTTTTTGTTGTTTTTATAATTATTCTTTTTCAAGATTCGTTTAAAAAAATTGATATTATAGCAGCTAAACAATTAAATTTAAGTTCGAGTAGTCCCTCACAAAATATTTCTGAACTTAGAAACAGTTATATTCCACTTAAAATTAATCAAGGTGGAATAATGCCGTTAGTTTTTAGTTCTACAATTGCAGTATTTATAGCATATCCTGTACAAGTAATTTTTAAGGAATTTGATATAACTTCTTCTTTTGCTACTAGTTTTTTGAGTTTTTTCTCAATTGCAGTAAATGTTATTCTTGTTATTGTTATTAGTTGTTTTTATTCTATTTTAGTTTTAAAACCACAAGATATTTCCCAAAATTTAGCAAAAATGGCATATAGTATTCCTGGAATTCGGCAAGGTGACGATACAACAAAATATTTAGAAAAAACTGTAATACGTTTAGCGTTTATGGGAGGTGTATTTCTAGCATTTTTAGCATTTTTTCCTTTATTAATGGGTAATATATTACAGATCAATGTTTTTAAAAATGTAACTTCACTATTAATTCTAATTGGTGTTATAACGGATGTAACTTCGCAAATTCGTGGTTACCTCATATCACGTAAATATGAAGGATTTAATTAGTCAGTCGATAGACTTTTCAGGCTTATTGAGTTAGCATTATTTATAAAATGTTTTTACATTTTTAAAGTGATTTTACTAAATATTTTAAATAAACACTTTTTTATGAAAGTTGTTAGTTCGATAGGAAATTTAAAAAATCGATCAAAGGATTGTCAGGTTGTTAAGCGTCGTGGTCGCATTTATTTAATTTGTAAAAGTGATCCACGACTTAAAGTTCGACAAGGTCGAGCAAAAATGAAACGAAAATAATATAAAAAGATATTAAATGGTACGTATTTCAGGAGTAGATCTTCCGCGCAACAAACGGATCGAAATTGGTTTAACTTATATCTTTGGTATTGGAATTACAAGTTCAAAACAGATTCTTGCATCTACAAATATTTCGCCCGATACAATTTGTATGAATTTAACGGATGAGGAAATTAATGTACTGCGAACGCTTATTGATGAACAATATCAAACTGAAGGTGATCTGAGGCGTGTTTATTCATTAAATATTAAACGATTAACTGAAATTGGTTCTGCACAAGGGCGTCGTCACCGTGTTGGATTACCTGTTCGTGGCCAAAGAACACGAACAAATGCCCGTACTCGTAAAGGTAAAATTAAAACTGTAGCAGCTAAGAAAAAGGCTCGTTAAATATTTTATAATTTACCCTCAATTTTTATGATAAAACAAATTAAACGATTTACTGGGAAGAAGTCTAAAAAGGCACCCAGTTTGGGTGTTGTGCATGTTAAATCAACATTTAACAATACAATTATTAATATTACAGACAAACAAGGAAATACTCTTTTTTGGGCTTCCGCTGGTGCTAGTGGTTTCAAAGGTGCGAAAAAAGGAACACCATTTGCCGCTCAATCAGCTGCAGAGAAAGCTGGTTCGTTAGCATACGAACAAGGCATGCGACAAACAGAAGTTATTGTAAGTGGTCCTGGTAGTGGTCGTGAAACAGCAATCCGTGCATTACAAGGTTGTGGGTTAGAAGTTTTATTAATTAAAGATATTACTCCAGTTCCACATAATGGTTGCCGACCACCTAAGAAGAGACGTGTTTAAAAAGGTTGAGAATGGGAATAAGTTATGAATTGTTATTAATTTCGCATTTTATCTCTAACTTATGTTTCAGATCCAGTGTTTAAATTCAAAAGTTGAAAATTCGACAAATATTCTTGGAAAGTTTTCCATTGAGCCATTAAAGAAAGGACAAGGTATTACTATTGGTAATGCTTTAAGGCGTGTTTTATTGTCAGACCTTTTAGGCTTATCTATCGTGGGTGTTCATATCAATAATGTTAGCCATGAATTTTCAACAATTCCTGGTTTAAAAGAAGATGTAATCGAAGTTCTGTTAAATTTAAAGCAAATAATTTTTAAAGGAGATCTTAGTGAATCGGTAAATGCCCGACTTGTATTTCAAGGTCCTGGAATTATTACTGCTCAAAGTTTAGAATTACCGGATGAGATTACGCTAGTAGAACCTTGCCAATATATTGGCAGTTTAACTGGCCATACTAGCCTTGAAATGGAAGTTTTAATCGAGCCTGGTTATGGTTATTTAACGAGCGAACAATTTATTAATCGTCTTCCTCAAGGATTTTTAGCCATAGACGCAGTTTTCATGCCCGTTCGTAAAGTCAATTTTTTTGTTGAAACTTCTCGAAATAGTTCATTTTCTGTTACGGAAAGTTTAATTTTAGAAATTGCTACAGACGGTAGTATTGAGCCAATTGAAGCAATTAGTAATGCAGCTTTAATATTAGAGAATATTTTTGCATCTCTTAAGATTAAACAGATTATCTTCTCACAAATTCCAAATCTAGTTGAGGAAACAAAACCTCAGAATGAATATGAGAATATTATGCTAGCTGATCTTTTACTGTCTGTAAGAGCATATAATGCCCTAAAGCGTGCTAATGTACATAATTTGAGCGAACTATTAAAATACTCTAAAGATGACCTCTTAGAATTTAAGAATTTTGGTCAAAAATCTGCAGACGAGGTTTGTGAAAGTTTACAAAAGAATTTTGGTATTACTTTACCAAAAACAAAAATCTAAATTTTATATCTATAACGATTGTTAAGAGGCAAGATTAATTTATAATTTCATCTTAAAAATATCTTTGAACTTAAAATTGCTAAAGTGTCACGAATTTAATTCTAACTATTTACATCTTATATAAAGAAAGAACAACTCTATTATGTCTTTCAATAATTCAAATGTTCAACCAGTTTACTTTGGGATTGGTCGTAGGAAAACTTCAGTTGCTAAAGTTACCTTAATTCCTGGTGCTGGCTCATTAGTTATAAACCAGAAACCTGGTGCTTTGTATTTACATTATAATTCACAATATATTAATTCTTCTAAAGCACCGTTAACAGCTTTAGGTCTTGAAAATTCTTATGATATTTATGTAAATACGCATGGTGGAGGATTACGAGGTCAAGCAGACGCCATTAAACTTGGTGTAGCCCGTGCCCTTTGTTATATTTCTAATGAAAATAGAAGTCAATTAAAGCCCGAAGGCTTTCTTGTTCGTGATGCACGTGCTAAAGAAAGAAAAAAATATGGCTTACGAAAGGCTCGAAAAGCGCCTCAATATTCAAAACGTTAATTTTTTATTTGGATTCAATTTATTTTAATTTTATGCCTAAAAATTCAATCCACCCAGAATACTATTCAAATGCTAAGGTTTATTGTGATGGACAACTTGTTATGAAAGTTGGGTCAACAAAACCAGTATTGAAAGTTGATATCTGGTCAGGTACACACCCATTTTATACAGGATCACAAAAACTAATTGATACAGAAGGCCGCGTAGAACGGTTTATGCGTAAATATGGAATTGATGATTAAATTTAGAATAAAAATTTATGCCAACGATACAACAGTTAGTTCGATTTGAACGCGTAACTAATAAGAAAACAAGTAAATCGCCAGCTTTAAAAATGTGTCCTCAAAGGCGTGGAGTTTGTACTCGAGTTTATACGGCAACTCCAAAAAAGCCTAATTCTGCACTACGTAAAGTTGCCCGTGTTCGTTTGACATCTGGTTTTGAGGTAACTGCTTATATTCCAGGAATTGGACATAATATTCAAGAACATTCAGTTGTTTTGATTCGCGGTGGTCGTGTTAAAGATCTTCCCGGGTGTCGATACCATGTAGTTCGTGGAACTTTAGATGCTGGTGGTGCGAAAGATCGTAGAAATGGCCGTTCGAAATATGGTGGGAAAAAACCTAAAGGATAAATTATAAAATACTTTAATTGATTCAGCTTATGTCACGACGAAACAGAGCCAAGAGAATTTTGGTCCAACCTGATCCTATTTATGGTAGCCGGTTATAAATTTATTAATTGCTCGTATTTTACAATCGGGTAAAAAGTCAGTTGCTCAGAAGATTGTGTATACGGCTTTAGAAATTATTACATCAAAAACAGAAGAAAATCCTATTCTTGTTTTAGAAAAGGCAGTAAAAAATGTAACACCTCAAGTAGAGGTAAAAGCGCGCAGAGTAGGAGGTTCAACATACCAAGTTCCAATTGAAATTCGTGCGTATCGAGGGACAAATATTTCCTTGCGTTGGATTAATGAATCAGCAAAGGCTCGTTCTGGAAAGAGTATGGCTTTTAAATTAGCTAATGAATTAATTGATGCTTCCAAGGAAAGTGGAAATGCAATAAAGAAACGTGAACAAACCCACCGAATGGCAGAAGCCAATAAAGCTTTTGCACATTTTCGTTACTAAAAACTGTTTTTTAATTTCGCCAAAAGTATATAAAAAACCTTCAATATTAAAAAATTCATTTTAAATTTTATAATGGCAAGAGAAAAGTTTGAACGTGTAAAACCGCATATAAATATTGGTACAATTGGTCATGTTGATCACGGTAAGACAACATTAACGGCTGCAATTTCAGCTACATTAGCCATTAATAGCACAAAGTCTGCAAAGAAATTTGACGAAATCGATTCTGCACCTGAAGAAAAAGCTCGTGGTATTACAATTAACACTGCTCATGTTGAGTATGAAACTGAAACTCGTCATTATGCACATGTAGATTGTCCAGGTCACGCTGACTATGTAAAAAATATGATCACAGGAGCTGCACAAATGGATGGTGCAATTCTTGTAGTATCAGCTGCTGATGGTCCAATGCCACAAACTCGTGAACACATTCTACTTGCTAAACAAGTAGGTGTACCACATCTTGTTATTTTCTTAAATAAAGCCGATCAAGTTGACGACGAGGAATTATTAGAATTAGTTGAGCTTGAAGTTCAAGAACTATTAGAAAATTACGATTTTCCAGGAGATGAAATTCCTTTTGTTTCAGGGTCAGCGTTAATGGCTTTACAAGCCTTAGAAGGTGGCTCAAAAGAACGAGGTGAAGATAAATGGGTTGATTTAATTTTCAAGTTAATGGATTCTGTTGATGATTATATTCCAACTCCTGAACGTGATACTGAAAAAACATTCCTTATGGCAATCGAGGATGTTTTCTCAATTACCGGTCGAGGAACAGTAACAACAGGACGAATTGAACGAGGTATAATTAAAGTTGGTGATAATATTGAAATCGTAGGTTTAAAGGATACTCAAACAACAACAGTAACAGGTATTGAAATGTTCCAAAAAACATTAGACGAAGGGCAAGCTGGTGATAATGTTGGTATTTTAATTCGTGGTATTCAAAAGACTGATGTTGAACGTGGAATGGTAATGGCACAGCCAGGTTCAATTAATCCACACAAAAAGTTTGAGGCTGAGGTTTATATTCTTGGAAAAGATGAAGGTGGCCGTCATACTCCATTTTTTACTGGTTATCGACCACAGTTTTATGTACGAACAACTGATGTAACTGGTACAATTGTTCAATTTACGGGTGATGATGGTAGTGCTGCAGAAATGGTTATGCCTGGCGACCGAATTAAAATGACAGCAGAGTTAATTAATCCTATCGCTATCGAGCAGGGAATGCGATTTGCAATCCGTGAAGGTGGTCGAACTGTGGGAGCTGGTGTTGTTTCGAAGATTTTAGATTAACAAATAAATAATGAGTCTATTAAATTTAAACTCAAAGAAGTTACGGATTGCCTTAAAAGCCTATGAATCAAGTTTACTTGATGATTCATGTCGTCAAATAATTGAATCGGTACGATTAGAAGGGACTGAAGTAACAGGGCCTGTCCCTTTACCTACTAGAAGACGAATTTATTGTGTTTTAAGATCACCGCACGTAAATAAAGATTCACGTGAGCATTTTGAGATGCGCATTCATAAGCGTTTAATCGATATTAATT
>Ga0115105_10709023_pt1 | contig 9682 bp, 1 predicted proteins | sample CN18umnscriptome_FD_89648 | JGI IMG/M metagenome (GOLD analysis project Ga0115105, IMG submission 89648) | Marine eukaryotic communities from Pacific Ocean to study complex ecological interactions - CN13ID_155_C17_100m_0.8um Metatranscriptome... | ecosystem: Environmental > Aquatic > Marine >... | reverse complement strand
TATGAGCCCGTACAGTTGTCGCTGTGCGACCTTGTCTTTCGATGTTTTTCGGTGTCTAATAACCGTTATCTGATCAACTCAATACTGGAGTATATCTCCTACCTTAATATTAAAAATTTTAATCATACGTGATTATTTTACAACAATTATTTAATGCCCCTCCTCATAATATTCTTGTGAGTGATGCCCATCACCATTTAGCAAACTTTATATCATATACATTAAATTTATTGCTTACCGATATTATCAAATATCATTTTGGGGGAGTGTTGTAACTCCCCCCTTCCTAGAATATTTATATTCTAGGTAATTTCGTTAGCATAGTGATTAGTTCACTTTTCCTATTTAATAAGCTTTTGTGGAGCTTTGATTCACATCACTAATTATTTATTTAAATTCTGCAGTGCCATGCGGCACCTCTACTATGCTCTCTTCGTTTGGCGGACTTTCATTAGCCAAACTAGTATATCTCTTCTATTTTTGACTGGCAAACTGCCGCAATTAGGGATAACCGTTGATATGGTTGTTTCGGTTGCCTCAGTTAGTGTTTGGAATTCCTGAGGTTGTGCATCCTTTGTGATGCCTGTGGCCCCTCAAAAATTACCCCCCACCTAGTTAACCGATTGTGGAGAATAATGAATCGGATTTATATCAACCGTAGTTGGGACTTCAATTAACTTTGCGGTCACAATGAAAAACTGTGTACCCTATTAGTAACATTGCCATTTTTGATGATCCTAGTTGGACTTCAGGCAACTAATTAATTGGGTACCGCCTTTGAGCTATCTATTCGCCTTTAAAATGGCGCATGATACTCTTAGGCATCTTCATTACGTATAACATACTAATTATGGATGCTTTAAGAGAAAATTGCGTTTTACCTTTTATGCCTTTTAATAGTGATATTTTCACTTTTCCTCAAAAACCTCTAGAACCGCCCTCGGACCATCTAGTATTTCAACTTTTATGTGGGGAGCCCCTCCCTTTAAAGTTGTTACCTAATCCTTTGTGTGTAACTCACGCTGGTATTGAAAGTTACAAACTTTCATGTAAGCGTCAATATCAAAGGAAAATAGTAAGTGTTGCGCACGATAAAGTGCGCAAAGAAATTCTCAAAGTCTCCACTGTCAAAACTCCCAAAACCACGGGTGTTGTGCAGCCCCGTAAGTGGATGGATCCTAAGAGAATTAAGAAAAAAGAAGCTGCTGTGCAGCGTATGCGAACGCAGCACAATAAAAATCGCCGTAAACCAAAAAATCCAGAAAAGAAAGCCATTGCACATGCTGATCTTACGATCCTTGGCGATGACGGACTCATCGGTAAATTTATCGATAGAGTTTTTGGTGGCCAAACCACTCAAAATATTCTGGGACAAGTTTCTAGCGATCAATTTGACTCTTTTTGTGCTCGTGTTGGAACTTCATGTGTGCCACTCATGAAAGTCACTTCCCAGCTAAGCCAATACTACAATCATGATAAGTGCAGAAAAATGCTAACTATCATAACTCGTTTTTGGTTTGTTGTAGATTTGATACCAAAACAACCTGATTATGTTTCAGCTTGGAAAGTCATCTATCTATGGCTCAATACAGACGAGTTCAACCTTATAGGTAGTCTCATTATGAATGTTTTCAAAGTGATTAAACGAACCATACCAGATACTTCGTCACGTAAGGCTGTTAAACAGTCCGGTGATGAAGCGGTGTTTGAAGCTGATGAATCTGGTAGTAGTTTATTTAAAGCTTGTGAACGTCGTGACATCATACCTATGGAATTTCTTCGTTCTTTTATGGGTAATTGGTCGTCTTTACGTCATAATCCATTATTTAAACATTTGCGTGAAATATTTTTAGCGTCTATAGCCCTAAAACTCTTTAGTGTGGCAGATTTACCTAAGTGTGGACAAACACTTGCTGAAACCATGTTCCCTGTTATAAACACTAAAACTCATTCAGCCACATCTCTTGTTGATGCTGTTCTCAAATCTATTATAATTATAGGTGAGAATCTTAACAAGTGCGTGCGTGATAGGTCTATATTACCTTTATTTGGCACTTCACGTAACATGAAACGTTTAGAAGCTCGTTTCCGCACCGTTCACGAAATTGATTGTTGTGTTAGTTACAACATTGGTACTGTGAAACAGTATGGTTTTACAGACGATACTTTTAAGGAATACGTCAGAACCCTGCGAGAAGATCTAACTTATTATAGTCTTGATTTGAAGGATGGTTTCGCAACTACACGTATTGATCGCATGATTAAAGAGCTAACGGAGATTGGCGCTAGATTCGTCTCCAAACACTGGCGTGGCAAAGCTCGTATTGCTCCCTTTACCATTGGTATGTATGGAGGCACTAGTGTTGGAAAGTCTGTCCTCTCACAGCAAATACTGCGTTGGCTTTTAGATTGTAATGGTATTCCTGCTACATCTGCTACCGCTATTGCTCGCATCGATCTTGCTGATAAATACGAATCCAATTTACAGACGGACACTGTTGGCGTTATTATAGATGATGTTGCGAACACCATCGCAGACCGTAACAATGGTATTGCAGTTACCGAACGGATCTTACGTTACGTTAATAATATGCCTGCCACAGCCGTTAAAGCGGATCTGCGTGATAAGGACACAGTGCCTATTAGACCACATGCCGTTATCATGTCTTCCAATTTATCGGACTTTGGAGCCCGTTCATACTCTGTTGAGCCGCTTTCTATTGTGCGTCGTTGTAATGTTTGTTTACAAGTTGCTGTCAAGCCTGAGTTTCAAACATCTGATGGAATGCTTGACAGTTCCAAGTTGCAGGCATATGATAAGGAATCATGGATACCTGCGTGGAACTTCACTGTATACAAATTTTGTTATAAGAGTGCCCAAGACAAAAACTTGACTCCTATAAATGACCTTACACATACTAGTTCTGATGGTCGTACTTTTAGTTTGACTAACATGGGCTGGGTTGACTTGTTCACTTACTTGATAGATGTTACGAGATCACATTATAAGAATCAAGAGCGTGTTGTATCCGAAGGACCACGGATGGAGAAGCTGACCAAGTCATGTAAGGGGTGTCGCTTCCCACTCAATATGTGTCGTGACCGACCGGAATGTAGGGACGACGAGCCTATTGAAGACACTAATAGTTTACCCTATACGTGTAGCTCTTCCTCATCACAGGATTCATTGTCACTAGCGCCGAGCATGACAGATTCGTCAGTGAGTGCACATGTGGACATTGCGGTGACAGAAGACACTAGTAGCTCCTCTGATCTGAGTACAGATTGTTTCGAATCAGTGGATACAACACCACCTTCAAAGCCTATTGCATACCCCCATGCGTCCAACGGAGTTGTGACCTTTTGGGATCGTGTGAAGTCCTGTTTTAGAAAGTATCGATTGCTCACCAACCACATTGAATATAGCGAAGATGATCGCCGTATTGAAAATGGTGACGATTCAGCTATTGCATACTTTGATGAACTGCAAGAGACTAATACTTTCTTTCGACTGGCTTCTTGGCTACCTGACAGTCCTTGGGTTGCTAAAAAAGTCACTTGGTTCGTGCAAACCCCTTTCGCTCAATTTATTGCACGTGGTGTGCCGACAATGCGTCGGTATACTATGTGTTCTGCGTTAGCCGTAACTGGTTTCGCTATAGGTTACACCATAGTTGCAATTCCTGTAACTGTGTGTGCTGCATTTGGTTTTGGGTCCGAAGTGGCAATAGCTAAATATAGGCAGTTGCGTATTAATGCTCAAGTTTTTGGAACTAAAGTATTGTCTTCCTACGCCTTTAAATATTTGTCCCTTAATTGGCTTGAAGTTACGCAGTGGTCGTCTGTTACTGTTGCAGCGTTGTTTATCATATCCAACTTGATTAAACGCGTCAGGCATGTGAAAAAGAACTTGCCACATGGTAATCTTCTCCCACGGCATGTTGATGATGTAAAACTTCGTGATGATGAAGTCAATCAATGGGCCAAAGTGCACACGGCACGTTCTAAGCATATCCCAACTGTTAATATGACTGAGGATGATTTTAATCGTATTATACACGATAATACTCGTTTAGTTATCTTTAGAGACATTGCGTTAAAGGGGAAGAATCCTTTGTGTCATTGTTTGATGCTCAGAGGCAATGTAGGTGTCATTCCTGCCCATGCCGTTGAACATTTTAGTGATGGCACAGTTGATGTACGCTGTGCAGCACCGGGCACCACACTAGGCAACGTTGAATGTGTGTTGAATCGTGACATGATTTATCCATTACCAGGAACCGACTTAGCGTTCATCTATTTAAATCGGGTAAATCAGGCTCGGGACATCACGTGTCTTTTTTACGACGATGTGTGTCCTAGTGGCGTCGGTGCTATTTTGAGCGTTTCCAAGATTATGGAGCCTACCCTCTGGGGGTGTAATATCATTAGCTATGCCACGGACCTTTCTTGTGAAGGCACTGTGTGTAAATCTTTTGAGGGCTATCGCTCATTGCTCCATGGTGCTAAACGCAGCTACAATGGCTTGTGTGGAGCACCATTGGTAGTATATGGTGGAAGCATGTCCATTATAGGCATACACTTGGGTGCCATCGTGGACCATGTATACACTTATAAAGAGTGCTTGGCTGGACGTCTTACTCAAGATATGATTACAACTGGACTGAACCAATTAGTACAACACCCATTGGTTCACCTGCATGCGGACTGGGGTGAGATACCCGACCAATTGTATGGCGAGCCAGTCATAACATCGACTGATGTTCACCGCAAATCGGCTGTTGCCCATCAACCTGCTGAAGATAATAGTATATCGGTTCTTCATCTGGGACAAGGCTCTTTTCCCAAGAAGTATACTTCTAAATGTGTCCAAACGCCTATATCCTCTGAAGTCCGAGCTCTTTTTAACATAGAGACATGTTGGGATGGTCCTCAATTTAGTAAACCATGGGTTTTCAACCGAGATTATCTTATACATTCGTCTAAATGTTCAATGGGCTTACCATGTCCTCATGTTTCATTTGCCTATTCTGACTATACTACACAATTATTTGATAACATAGATCAGAGTTTTTTCCAAGCTGCTCGCCCATTAACTGATATCCAAAATGTTAACGGTATTCCCCAATGTAGGTTCATAGACGCTTTAAACATGTCCACATCTGTGGGTTATCCTATAAATCGCCCGAAAACTGAATTTTTACTTCAGGTTGATGAAGAGGAGATTGCTTATCGCCATTACCAGCACCCACGGAAATTAGATTCCAAGTTCTTTGCGGAAGTCAATAAGTGTGACGAAATTTTATCACGCAATGAGCGTATTATGTCCATCTTCTATGCATCGCTCAAAGATGAGCCTACTAAGACTACGAAGACGAAAGTGCGTGTTTTTCAAGCTGCGCCTATTGCCTTATCACTTTTAGTGCGTAGATATTTCTTGCCCATAGCACGTATTTTATCATGCAATCCCTTGATTTCAGAATGTGCTGTTGGCATCTCCGCTGAAGGACCCGAATGGTATGAATGGGATAAACATGTCTTTCGTTTTGGTAATAAACGTGTGTTAGCGGGGGACTATAGTCGTTATGATCTATGCATGCCCGCGCAACTATCCACCATGGCTTTAGGAATTATGATCGACTGTGCCAAGAAGTCTCCCAATTACACAGCTCGTGATCTAAGAGTCATGAATGCTTTGGTTACTGAGCTTTGTTTTCCCATAGTACATCTCAATGGAGACATTGTTTGTTTGCTGGGTTCAAATCCTTCGGGTCATAATCTAACTGTTTATGTGAACTCAATTGTTAATTCAATCATTTTTCGTTGTGCATACTACGACTCCCAGCGATGCCGCAATATCACGACACTTCGACCGTTTGACAAGGTTTGCAGTAGCAGCACTTATGGTGATGACGTTATTGCTACGGTCTCAGGTTCCTTAGGTACTACTTTTACTTTTGACTCTGTAAAGCAGTTTTTGGCACGTTATGATATTGTGTTCACTACTCCTGATAAAAGTGATCGCGAAGGAATTCATTTCTTTGATAAGAATGACGTTGACTTTCTTAAGAGGAGAACAGTGTTTGTTCCAGAGTTATACTTGCCAGTTGGTGCATTAGACGAAATGTCGATACTCAAGTCTCTGTGTTGTATTGTACAAGGACATGAGTCGATATCTGCCGTTACACAATCTAACTTAACTCTCGCTGCTCGCACCTATGTTTATCATGGCCGAGCAAAATTTGATAAAATCATTGTGAAGCTTCGTTTATTGGCTGAGAACCAAGGATGGGATTGTACGCTACTTAACCTCAACTTGTCTTTCGATGAATGGATATTGAAGCATCTAATCTCCCACCGCAAGGAGTATTTATCACTTCACGTTACTGAGACAACGACTGGAGTATTCGCCGGTTCTCTAGGCGATTCCTGGAAGAAGAAACTTTTGCAAAAGTATCCCAATTTCCTCAATCCTGTCTTTGTTGAGGCTAAAGACTTTATGAGTGAACGACTCATATTTGAGATTTCCTCACCCACGTCCAGCACGACGATTAAAAGGCAACTTGATGCACAGATTACTGAAGAACTTAGTGGTGCCGTCCCCATTAATGTTTTTGAGCATGCATCAGGTACGGGTTTTTGAGCCATATTTATGGCTCGTGTGCAACGCACACAAACAAACGGCTCGCACAACTTGGATTGGTGAATCTTAGTATGTGTTAAAAATTAAAATACACCGCTAGTTCTAATATTTCTAAAGAGTCTTCAGATACTCTTAAATCTGAACCCGATTGTCCATTAATGAACTCAGCTGCACCTGCACGTGCTGTTGAGCAAATTACACAGTTCCGTGACCAGGACCCTGGATGGGGTGCTGGTGTCGCCAAAGTCGAGGACCCTACTCGAAATGTTGGTTTGACAACAAATACAGATCTAGGATCATTTTTGCAACGCCCTGTCAATATATTCACTACTAACTGGATTGAAAGTACAGATGGCATTGACACAATGGTTATAGATCCATGGTATCTTTTTATGAGTCATCCTTCCATCTCTAATAAACTAGAATCATATAAATTGTTTCGAGGGAACATGAAAGTCAAGTGTACCCTGAATGCCAATGGTTTTAGTTATGGATGTATGTTAGTTTACTATCATCCTCTCTTTTACCAAGATACCACTGCTGGTTATATAGCGCCTACTAATATGCCTGCTGTGTCTCCAGTTTCAGCATCTAATTATAAATATGCAACTATGCCACTTTCCAGTGCGTCAATAGTGCGGCATTCACAGAAGCCGCACATATATCTTATACCCTCAACAAGTACGGGTGGTACCCTTAATCTGCCCTTCTTGTGGCGTGAGAATTGGATGGATCTTACAACTGGGGATGTTGATAAGCTTGGCAAAATAGTTTTACACCCGCTGAATGATTTAAAGAGTCTTGACGTTGGTGTTGGTGCTCGCGTCACCATTACTATCTATGCCTGGCTCGAGGATGTTAAATTATCTCTTGCCACCACTAGTGATCTCAAACTGACTATTAAGAGACCCAGTGACTTGGTGTATAAACCCTCTGATACATGGCCTAATAGCTCGCCCGAATTCGCTGCCTCTGGTGATCAGCCCGAAACCAAAGTGAAGAGGAGATCTGTAGCTCATGCAGGAGATGAGTATGGTAATGGCCCCATTAGTAAAGTTGCTAATAGTATTGCAATAGGCGCTGACGCTCTATCCGATGTGCCAACTATTGGACCATTTGCGCGTGCTTCATCCCTTGTAGCTCAGGGTGTTGGTCGTCTCGCATCTTTGTTTGGTTATTCCAGGCCAACCATCTTGACAAATGTAGCGCCTTATAAACCAATGTATCTCGGCAATCTTGCCAATACAGATGCTGGTGATTCCAGTCAAAAGTTGACTTTAGATTCCAAACAAGAGGTGACCATCGACCCTAGAGTGGTTGGTTTGCCTTCTCAGGATGAAATGTCAATACGATCAATTGCTGGTCGTGAATCGTACTGGAGAACCTTCATGTGGGGTGGTGCCACTGGCTCAACTGGTAATACTTTTAACGCCGGTGACCGCATTATGAATTGTGTAGTGACGCCTATGTTGTACCGTAACGAACTCAATAATACTAATGCTAACACCATTAGATGCAATATGACTGCCACATGTTTTGCTACCATACCATTTAACAACTGGCGTGGTACTATGCGTTTTAGATTTCAGATCATTGCCTCCCAATTTCATAGAGGTCGATTGCGGGTTGTTTGGGACCCCGACAAGATCAAGGAGGATGCTTTTATGCGGCAGATGGATACATCTGTAGTGATGTCTGCTGTTGTCGATCTTGCTGATTGTCGTGATTTCATTGTTGATATTGGGTGGGGAAGAACCACTACATACATGGCTAAAACCATTGAACCTCAAAACCTTAACATAAATGATAATGATTTATTCGTGGAAAGTTCTGGTTCGAATAACACCGTGTCTAATGAAACATTGGACTCACAATGGGGTAATGGAGTTATTGGCTTGTATGTCGTTAATGAACTCATTGCCACTCATACTTCTGCTGGGTCAACGGTGTTGGCTCCAGCATATGTCAATATGTTTGTATCCTGTCCGGATTTGGATGTGGCTAATCCTGTTGAGAAGTCACTACAAAATTGGACTCCTGTGACACCGTCTGGTATGCCAGCCCAGTCACCTTCTGAACTTACTCCCCCTGTGGCTCATGCTCATGCCGGTTTTGAAGAAGTGCAACCGGATCATGCGCCCGTATCGAGTGGTGTTCAAATTAAGTTAGGTCCAGACATTCCGGCACTTGACTCACAGATTTCTAGTGTGTTCTATGGAGACCCAATACTCTCATTGCGTACTCTAATGAAACGTTACACATATTACATGGCGTATTACGTTAGCCATGCTTATGGTACTAGTGATGACAAGGCTGTTACCCTTAGTGAATACCGACTCCCTGACTTTCCAATTTATTTTGGTACTACTTTGAGTCTTGAAGCACCTATGTACAGTTTTCCTGCCGCAACTACTACTGGTAGTACTCTGTTTGGTTTCAACCCTTGTAAACAAAGTTACATGTCGTTTTACGCACCTGCTTATGCATGTAGGAGGGGTGGTATGCGTTGGAAATATATGTTTAAAACGCGACACACTGCACCTACGGCTGGAACTTCCAGGGATACTGCTCCATTATTGACTATTACACGTGGGGCATATCCCACACCTGCATACACTCAAAGTCTTATGGAAAATCCAACTGGTAAACATTTTGAGATTCCATTTGAGTATGCAAGATATATGCCTGTTGGTGAGGGTGGCTCTTTTGTCACCAATACTGACGGTAACCCTGTGGCCGAGATAGAATTGCCCTTTTATACTCCCTATCGCTTCCTTACTCCGAAGCCTGAGCGGGAGTCTCAAGATACTCTTGTCGTCAAAGATCGTAGTCTCTCATCAGCAAGAGATGATGGTGAATTTCATATTGTCACCGCATTTGTTGCTCCGGACAAAGATCAAGGCGGCCCACTTATGTCGTATTATGCGGCTGCTGACGATTTTTCGTTACATATGTATTTAGGTCCACCCCTTTTGTACTATATACATAATTTCGATTCCCTGAAGCAAGCACATGCTACGCCATTTTCATACCCTGTGC
>Ga0115105_11040400_pt1 | contig 9691 bp, 1 predicted proteins | sample CN18umnscriptome_FD_89648 | JGI IMG/M metagenome (GOLD analysis project Ga0115105, IMG submission 89648) | Marine eukaryotic communities from Pacific Ocean to study complex ecological interactions - CN13ID_155_C17_100m_0.8um Metatranscriptome... | ecosystem: Environmental > Aquatic > Marine >... | reverse complement strand
GGCTTCTTAATATTAAGAATGAACTAACTTCTTATTGAAGGATCAGTTTCTTATTGATCACACCAGTATTGGTTGTGATTTCTAAGAAATAAATTCCTTTAGTATAAGTAGTTAAATCAACTTGTTTAGTGTACTCACCTGTGAACTCATTCAAGTTCTCAGAGTATACAACTTCACCAACTACATTGATAATTCTTACCTCTAGATCTTGAGATTCATCTGATGTGAAAGTCACATTAAATACATCTCTCGATGGGTTAGGGTAAATATCTAAATTATCAACAGCTACATCGCTTGCGATCTTAGCACCTCCTCCTGGTTGAGACCAGAATATTGGTGACGTCCAATTTGAACGATGCGACGAGATAGTTGCGTTACAGAATGTTCTACCTTGAGCTCTATAGCTCTCTCCAGCAGTTAAGCCGAATTTGTTCACTTGGAACGTTGGGTAGTTCACACCGAATCCACCTACTGTCTGCCATGCAGCACCTGAAGTATCAACTCTTAGAGAAACTCTAGCAAATACATAAACTCCTGTAGTATCCCAAGTAAATTGGGCTTTACCAGTGTTTGCGCTGAAAGTTGAAACCGCTAAGTTAGTCATTGGCGGACATGGATCAGCTGTAGTAAACTGAATTGGAGTATTGTAGTTAGACTCATTACCATCACAGTAGAATACTTTCATTCTAAGCTCGTACGTAGTACTTGCATTTAGATTGATCATTAACTTCTGTGTAGTATTTAATCCGAACTGACATAATCCGTTTCCAGCACCTGCAGACTTAGTTGTCCAAGACGAAGTACCTACTTCACGATAACGTACGAAATACTTAAGTACCATACAGGTAGAAGTATTCATGTTATCCCAAGCAAGCTTCGCTCTTTCATCAACTACATCAAACATGTACATACCCGTTACCTTATCAGTACAAGGTCCAGCATAAGTACATGAACCATCATCTACAGTAGCTGTAGGGTCATAGTTCGTAGCAGTTGAATCTGTACAACCAAGGGTTCCACCTGTAATACAAGATCCATCGTCTATACAAGCATTAGGATCGTAGTTAGAAGCTGCAGGGTCTGTACAACCAGCAACATAACAACAAGATCCATCATCAGTGTTTGCACCTGGGAAGTAGTTGATCGCTAATGGATCAGTACATCCGTATACAACCGCGATACAAGATCCATCATCTACGTTAGCAGCAGGATCATAGTTAATTGCAGTTGGGTCAGTACAACCTAATACAACAGCAACACAAGATCCGTCATCACAAGTAGCAGCAGGATCATAGTTGAATGCAGTTGAATCTGTACAACCGTAAGCAGTTAAACAAGATCCATCATCTACGTTAGCAGCAGGATCATAGTTACATGCAGTTGAGTCTGTACAACCAGAGTATAAACAAGATCCATCATCTGTATTTGCAGAAGGATCATAGTTGTTTGCTAATGAATCAGTACAACCATAGATTGCACATCCAGCTCCAATTGCAACACCAGTATAAGTACCAGCTCCTGATCCAACTAAAGTACCAAAGTCAAATGATATTTCAGAGTCATAAGAACCACCACCTACTGTGATGTCGTAACAACCATCAGCTAAACAAAGTGTATCAGAGCCGAAAGATCCGCTCAATAATCCACCTGTAGCTACAACAGTTCCGTTAGCATCAGAGATAGTATAAGTACCTCCATTCCAACCATCACCCCATGAATCATACATGTTAAGCGCAACTACGTTGTCAGTACATGGATAAACACATGAACCGTCATCTTGAGTTGCAGCTGAGTTGTAGTTAGATGCAGTTGAGTCTGTACAACCTGGTACAGCAGCTATAATACATAGATTATCTACCCAAACCATGTCATTATACGCACCTCCTGCATAAACATCTCCATACTTACAAGAAGCTTGAAGTGTTACAGTAGGATTACCTCCTGCATAAGAAGATAAATCGTACGATAATGTCAATGATCCTGGAGCATAATGATCTAAGTTACCATTAGCGTCTGCAATTACAGTTCCGTCAACAAGTACTCTAAACCATGAGTAGTTACCTGTTCCAGCTCCAAAATAAGTAGTAGAGTTGTAATCAAGAACCATGTTTAAAGGACCTCCTGAAACCGTAGATAAATCTAAACACATATCAATTTGCGAGATGTGATCAGTATTTGCCCACGCTTGAGCAGAAGTAGTATTTGAAGAACCTCCTGTCCATCCTAGGTAGTTACCACCTTGGAATTCAGCTGAATAAGTACCGTTAGGATTTGTCATCGTAACAGCAACAGCAGCTTCAGATCCAGAAGATGCTAACCAGTTACCAGCAACAAATGAACCGCTTTCAAAGTCATCACAGAAAGAGTCATTATTACAAGGTAAAGGATAGATACAAGAACCGTCATCAGTATCAGCTAAAGGATCATAGTTAATAGCAGTAGAGTCTGTACATCCCCAAACTGGACATGCAACTCCAATACCGATATTATCTGTACTAGCAGAACCTGATAATAATCCTCCAGTAGCAATCAGTGCTCCTGAAGCATCATAAATAGCATAAGTACCTCCGTTCCAACCATCACCGTATGAATCAATCATGTTCATTGCGTAACAGTCGTCAACTAAACATAATGTTTGAACATCAGCAGAATCAGTATAACTTGCAGTATATCCAGCACCTGAAGCTACTACTGTTCCAGCACCATCAGTTAAGTTCCAAGAAACCTCAGAAGCATAACCACCAGTGTTAAGAACAAGAGTTACCTCATTGTCAGTACAAGGGTATACACAAGAACCGTCATCTGTGTTTGCACAAGCATCATAGTTAGAAGCCGCAGTGTCAGTACAACCATAAGTAGTACCTACAGTAAAGTCAAACGAAGCAGAAGTACCTGTTGGTAATGAACCGTTAGCATAAGTACCACCCATGCCATCAGTAACATCAACAGAACCTAAAGCTCCAATAGACCAACCATCACCGAATGCATCATACATGTTTAATGTATAACATCCATCAACTACACAAGTTGAATCAAGTACAGTATTGTATCCTATTGGGTACGGACCTCCTGAAGCTACAACAGCTCCAGATGCATCAGTAATATCCCATGAACACTCAGTACCGTAGTAGTCAGTGTTTATAGTAACATAAACTGAATTGTCTGTACAAGGATATGCACATGAACCATCATCTACTAATGCAGTAGAGTCATAATTCACAGCTAATGGATCTGTACAACCAATTGCACAAGAACCAGCACCTACAGTAATTTGAGCAGCATATGGAGCTCCACCACTTGTAGTATCAGAACCAGCAATAAGATCCCAAGAGACCTCACCTTGCCATGATCCTCCACCTACAACGATGTCGTAACATCCATCAGGAACACAATTATTGTCAGTTCCTGAAGATCCACTAAGTAAAGTACTGTTGAATACAACAGCTCCAGTTAGCACATCAGTCATAACAAATGTGTTACCATTCCAACCGTCACCAAATGAGTCAAACATATTTAATGTAGCCCAGTTGCCATAGCAACAAGAACCATCATCAGTGTTTGCGTTTGCATCATAGTTAACAGCTGTTGAGTCTGTACAACCATATACTGGAGTAGCTACTATATCAATAGCAATGTTATCAACATAAGCATTATCTCCACATTGGTAGTAGTCATCGTAATATTTATTACAAGACTGGAATGTTAGATTTATAACAGTACCCGCATAAGCAGATAAATCGTAAGAAACATTCGCCCAAGCATCAGCACAAGCTGTAGCTGGTTGGTGATAATCAACTCCATTACCATCTACAAGAACAGCTCCTGTATCATCAGCTAATCTAAAGAATGAGTAATTCGCATTAAACGAGAACTCTTGTCTTAGATCAAACGATACATTTACTGGTTGACCAGCATAAGCTGTTAAGTCAACACACATAACCATACTAGCAATGTGATCTGGGTAAGAAGCAAATGCAGCAGCTCCAGAAGTTGGAGTAGCTCCCCAAGCTCCATTACCTTGACCATGCCAAGTATAAGTGTTTGTAGAAGTGTAGTTATTTAAACTATCAATACTAGATAATCCGTTTGCAGTAGATAATAATGTTACATCAGCCGTACCTGTTTCGAAATCTTCACTAAATGGTAAAGAAGTCACACAAGCAGGATAAGTACAACTACCGTCATCTGAATTAGCTAATGCATCATAGTTCAATGCTAATGGGTCAGTACATCCATAAACGAAACATCCAAGTGCAGCTGATGTTAAGTTTGCGTTTGCAAATGAACCAGAAGCTAAAGTAGCACTAACAGATACTCCTGAAGTATTATCAGTAATACTAAACACAGAACCATTCCATCCGTCACCGAATGAATCGTACATATCAATAGAGTAACATCCATCATCTAGACAAGTGTCTAATAAGAATGGAGCACCACCTGAACGAATAATATTACCTGCAGCATCTAATAAATCCCAAGAAACTTCAGTTGGCCATGGATTAGTAGTACATTCAATAGTCACTGAATTAGAACCAAAGCAGTAATGACATGAACCGTCATCAGTATTTGCATTTGGATCATAATTAGCAGCAGACGTATCAGTACATCCAAGCGCAACAGCGATACAAGAACCGTCATCGAAGTTTGCTAATGGATTGTAGTTGAATGCTAATGGATCAGTACAACCAGGTACAACGTTTACAACTACAGTTGCAGAAGCAGAAGCAGTACATCCCATACAATCCGTTATAGAAACAGTATATGTTCCTGAAGTAACGTTTGTAAGATCTTCTGTAGTGTCTCCTGTGTTCCAAGCGTAAGTATAAACAGCAGCATTAGGATCTCCATATACTACAGAACCATTCCAGTTTCTTGGAGAGAAGTTCAATCCTGTTGGGAAAGTTCCACCATGTCCTTCTGTAATAGTTACATTAGCATCAGAAGCCCAAGGAGTAACACCTACAGTTCCAGTACCATTAGTGTACTGAACGGTAGTATTTGAACAACCAACCCAGAAACCATAAGTTCCACCAGCTGGAATTGTTACACCACCAGGGATTTGAACATAACCAGTTGTTGCGCCTGCTGTTAAATCAACAGTTGCAGTAGCTACTGAAGTCCAAGTTGGAGTTCCAGCAGTATAATCTGCATAAGCACAGAATACTTCCATATTAGCACCAATAAATGATGCATTACCAGAAGCTGGTCCTTGTCTAAATCCATCAATATATAAATCAGCACCAGAAGTGTTGATTAAGTTGAATGCATTTCCACTTTGACCGTTACCACCAGCAACTGATACAAATAAATCTGTATTAGTCACACAGTAAGTACCTGTAACTGTTAAGTCAACAGAACCATCGTAAGCACCTGCAGCTGTCTCGTCTACAACAGAAGTTGAAGCCGATAAAGCACAGTAATAACAAGAACCATCATCAATAGTAAATGAAGGATCGTAGTTAAGTGCTACTGGATCTGTACAGCCATAACATGCAAAGTCACAACTTCCATTATCAGTATTTGCTAATGGATCGTAGTTACATGCAGTTGAATCCATACAACCAGGAATCGCTGGTAAACAAATAGCGCCTGTGTAAGGAGCTCCACCTGTCATAATTATTGTTCCTGAAGCGTCAACTAATTCCCAAGAAACTTCACCTTGGAAAGAGCCTCCGTCACAAGAAATAGTATAACAATCATCTGGTAAACATAAGTTAGCAGAACCAGCAGAACCAGTTGCTAATGTTTGATATACAGTTTGTACACCAGAACCATCAGTCATGGTAAAGTAGTTTCCATTCCAACCATCACCCCATGTGTCATACATATTAAGAACCATAAAGTTGTCGTTACAGTAAACACAAGAACCATCATCTTGAGTAGCAGATGCATCAAAGTTTACAGCAGTTGAGTCTGTACAACCAAATATACAATTTGCCAGACCAACTGAAACAGTAGCAGATCCTCCAGCGCCAGTTACTAAATCATAAGATAAAGTATCTCCGTTAGAATTGATCGCTGCGATCCATCCTTGAGTACCATTGAAATCAACCCATCCGTCACCAAATGAATCTTGGAATAATAATTGATAACAACCATTATTTACACATAATTCAGTAGTGTATAGAGCTGATGTAGTCATACTACCAGCGGCAGCAGAACCAACAGTATCTCCATTAGCATCTAATAATTGCCATGAACCTTCTGTAGCAAATAAATCAATAAACGCATGAATTGTTACAGCATCGTCATATCCATTGTATTGACAAGAATATGCACAAGAACTGTCGTTTACGTTTGCTAAAGGATCATAGTTTGTTGCTAATGAATCTGTACAACCAGGATATAAACAAGGATTTGAGCTATCTGTAGCAGAAACCCAGTTTGTATTCGCTAAAGGATCGTAATTAGAAGCATTTGGATCAGTACATCCATATACTAAGTTAACCATTACGAAGCCAGACCAAACAGTTTGACAACCGTTACAGTCACTAATTGTACAAGAAATTGGACCCATATTAAGTCCTGAAACATCTTGAGTTGTAGCACCATTAGACCATGCATACGTATATGATGGTGCAGTATAGTGTATAAATCCATCAAAATTAGCTGATGCTGCAAAACCTCCATAAGTTGCAGAACCTCCAAAAGTTGGTCCATTCGCATCTAAAACACCTGTTGACACATCAATATTAGCGTCAGAAGCAAGTGAAGTACTAAATGCATCAAAACCACCTAAAGTAAGGTAAGCATCTCCTGGAGTGTGAACAGCAAAACCTGTTACATCTCCAGCTTCCATACCAACAGCCATCATTAAAGGAACGTAAACCGTTACTCCGTTAGCAATTGCGGTATTTGGAATTGAAGTATTCAATGTCCATCCAGCTGAACTTGTAGTGTTACCGTTTGCAGTACCATTACGAGTCCAAACCTCAATGTTTCCAGCTACAGCATAAACTCCTTTAATTGTAACACCAGTAATACCAACTCCGTTAGTAGCACTAATATCAAAATAATGAGTCATACCAGCAGCAACACCAGACCAAATGTATTCTGTACCACCATCCCAAGTGGATAGTGTATCAGATGCACCTGTATAACATGGAGTACCTCCACCTACTGATAAATCAACAGCTCCGTCTGCATTAGTAGCAGAAGTTGCGTCAACAACAGCACCAGTTGCAGTAATTAAAGAAGGTTCTCCAATTACTACAGAAGTAGTAGCAGTACAACCATTAGTTGCATCAGTTGCAGTACAAGTGTATGTTCCAGCAGCAAGTCCTGTTACTGCAGAACCTGTACCTACAACAGCACCTGAAGCATCTGTCCAGCTATAAGTATTACTATATGTAAATGCAGCATCTCCTGAAGCAGTCGCACTAGCTTGACCGTCAGAGCCTCCATTACAAGAAGCATCAAATGCATAGTTTGCAGATACACCATAGTATGTACAAGGGTTTACATCAAAAGCACATACATTATCAACCCATACGAAATCTCCAAAAGCACCAGAAGAGTAGTTTGAATTGTATTTACATGCCGACTCAAATGTTACATAAACATTAGATTGTCCAGCATAAGCTGATAAATCATATGTTAATGAAGTTAAAGTCTCAGCACCGTGCCATGAAACACCGTTAACATCCTGTAAAACAGTTCCGTTAACACTTACTCTCATTGTAGAGTAAGCCGTTCCAACAAGGCCGACAGCTGTATTGGTAAATCCTGATTGTGTTTGATAATCAAATGTTAAATTCACAATACCTGTATTTGCAGACATATCATAAAGAATAGTCGCGCTAGATACGTGTGAAACATTTGCAAAAGCTTGTGCTTCTGTAGAATATAGAGTCCATCCAGCAGGTCCATCTGCACCTGTCATTTCTAAACTTACAGTATCTACAATAGCATTTGCTGTAGTTAATTGAACAACACATCCTGGCTCACTTCCTGCAATAGAAGTCCATCCAGAAGTAGTTAGTGTAGCTGATTCAAAATCATCACAGTAATCCAAAGCATTTGCTTGTGGATATACACATAATGTAGAATCATTTACGTTACATGTTGCACAATAATTTGTAGCCAACGGATCTGTACATCCAGTATAAAGACAAGAACCATCATCAATAGTAGCTAATGGGTCATAATTGTCAGCAAAAGGATCCATACATCCAGGAACAGGAGCTTCCATGAAGCGTACTAAATCTATTGCCATGTCCGAAGTGAAAGAAGTACCAGTTAAAGCTTGTATTCTTACAGCTACTTGACCTGAATAAGCAGATAAACTAACAACAGCCTCAGACCAAACATTTCCTTGATCTCCAGACATTGTCCACTCATTTGTCCAAGTCGCTCCACCATCTGTAGAAACATCAACGTTCAACGTCCCCATGGTTGCACCATACATATGGTATCCCATAACAAGTGCTGGGTCTGTCCATGCGCTTAAGTCAATACAGTCAGTAATTAATGAAGCAGTTTTGTTAGATCCAGCACCTGATGTTTCTGTATACATATAAAATGTTCCATCGAAAGCAGCTAAAGGCCCTGTACTTCCTGAAGAAGTTCCTCCAGACCAGTTTGTCCAATCTAACGTATTAGATGGATCTTGGTACCAAGCACCTGTACCTGCTTCGAAACTTTCTGTAGTGTCAGAAGCGATACATGGATAAGTACATGATCCATCATCAGTGTTGGCTGCAGCATCATAATTTTGAGCATTAGGATCTGTACAACCGAATACAGCTGGTAAGCAAACTGAACCTGAAGCAGGAGAACCTCCTGAAGCAAGTACATTACCTGAACCATCTGTTAGAGTCCAAGAAACTTCACTAGCAAACGAACCACCACCACATGCTACAGTGTAGCAGTCGTCTGGTAAGCAAACTGAATCCGTTCCTGCAGCTCCAGAGGCTAATGTAGCTGAGAAAGAAACAACACCTACTGAATTAGTCAGTGTGAATGTGTTTCCATTCCAACCATCACCCCATGAATCTACCATGCTTAGATAAACGTTTGTACAACTTGCGTATGTACAAGAGCCGTCATCAAATGCAGCAAGTGGATCATAGTTTGTTGCAGCTGGGTCAGTACAACCACCCGTTACACCCCAACAAACTTGGTCAACACCATAAGCTCCAGAAGCAAGACCTCCAGCGCCATATACAGCACCAGAAGTAGAATCTGTGATACTATAAGTACCACCATTCCAACCGTCACCCCATGAATCATACATATTCATATCGTAACATCCAGAAGGTATAGTAGCATAAGAAGTATAAGTTCCGTAGTTACCATAACCTGTTCCAGAAGCCAAAATAGCACCACTAGCATCTGTAATATCCCAAGATATCTCAGAACCATAGTTAGCAGTGTTAATTGTAACAGCTATGTCCTCTGCAATAGCAGATGATGTTGAAAAAAAATACCATGACAAAAGCCATAAGGTAACCTAAGAATTTCCTAGGATTTTTTTTGTTAACGTTTGTTTCCATAATACATGTTTTTGTTAATAAAAAGGTTAGTTAATTTATATGTAAAAGCCACTTTATCGAAATAAAATGGCTGATTTACCGAAAATAAATATACGAAAAAAGGACACCATGAAAGACATGAATAGTCCATCAGTTTAACCTGATACAAAACATTTTTCGCCATAAAGTTTCTGTTTTTTGTCGTAAAACAAGATCGT
>Ga0115105_10569139_pt1 | contig 9693 bp, 4 predicted proteins | sample CN18umnscriptome_FD_89648 | JGI IMG/M metagenome (GOLD analysis project Ga0115105, IMG submission 89648) | Marine eukaryotic communities from Pacific Ocean to study complex ecological interactions - CN13ID_155_C17_100m_0.8um Metatranscriptome... | ecosystem: Environmental > Aquatic > Marine >... | reverse complement strand
ATCTTAGGTGCTAAGTCTGATGCTGCACAGATTCAAAATAATATTGATTCTGCATGGGGTAGGATAGGTAATCTTATCCATGAAGCTGCACGTAAAGAAGGTATTGAACTAGAGAATCTAAGTAATCGTACTTTAGTTAGTGAGTTAACCCAACAATTAAAAGAAGGTGGGTCTTTTAGTAAGAGACTTAAATCTAACAAACTTATTTCATCTAAGATAATGGATGATGCTGGTAAAAAGTTAGCAGCTACATTACTACACCCACGGGTAGAACCTGATGAAATCATTGGTCTATTAGATGAGTTTAAAAGATCAGTAGATGATTCAGCTATACGTATTGTAGGTAAGAAAGGTATATCTAGTGCTATTAAACAGTTAAAAGCACAAATGATAGATCTTGATGTACATAAAGCTAGAGCTTATTTAGCTACATCAGAAGCAGGACAAGTAGCTGACATGGCTGAAGGTGCTAGACTAATGGAAGAAGGTGCGTCTATAAAAAGAACTATTGACCTAATGGCTGATAGATTAGAAGTACTAATGGTAGAAAAAGGTTTAGCTAACTTTGAAGCTAACTCTATGTTATCTAATATAAATGCATGGAAGTCAGCTGTAGAAACTGGTGATAAAGAAGTTATTAACTCAGCTGCTGATACTATTTTAGCTAACTCAAGTAGCAGATTAACTGAACTTATCCCTGATGCTAAGGCATGGACTCAAACTTTGAAAGATGTAGCAAGAGAAAACCCTGACTTTATTAAACCTCTATTATTAGCTAATGAATTAACTGATGGTAATGTAGACTCTATGTTTAAATTACATCAATGGGCTGGTAATAATCTAAGTACTTTCAAGAAAGCAATAATAGATCTTAACCCTGACATGCCCTCCATTGTTAATAAAGCAATGTGGAGTAACTTATTCAACCCTATGCTATCTGCTATAGGAACTCCTATGAAGGCTGCAGCTGGTAACTTAACAGGTATACTAGGTAAAGGTACTTCAACTGTCTTCGGAGCTGTAGTACAAGGTGATTTAGCTAATGCTAAAAAAGCTATGACTGCACACTTTGCATTAGATAATACTTTACAACAAGCTTTTGGTCATATGAGACTTGTGTTTAGAAAAGTATCTACTAACCCTAAAGATGTTAGTTATGTAATGCGTAGTGACTTAGTTACTAAAACTGAAAAAGGATTAGATAGTCTTAGAGCTTATGCTGATGCTGCTTCAGAACAAGGAGAAGATGGAGCTAGAATGCTTCTTAATATCTTTGAAGATTTAGATGCTATATCTACAGACCCTGCTCTTAGATTCGGTGCTAACGCTATGACAGCTTTTGATGGCTTTACTAAATCAGTAATGGCTAATACAGAAGCTAAATATTTAGCATTTAATAAATTAGCTCAATCTGGTGAAGAGATAACTGAAACTAGTCTTAGAAAAGCTACTGAAGAAATCTATAATAAATGGTTTGATGGTAATGGGATGATTAGTAATGAAGCTGTCGATATAGCAACTAGTGAAATAGCACTCAACCAAGACTCACCTATAGTTGATGGTATGAACTGGTTTATTAAACGATTCCCTGCTGCTAGATCTTTCATTTGGTTCCCTAGAACTACTGCTAACGTCATTGATACCTTTGGTAAGTGGAGTCCAGCTGGTGTGTTCTCAGGAGATTATCAAAAGATGTGGGGTCCATTAGGACGTAAAAAAGTAAGTGACTTTTCATTTGAAGAGATTGCTGAAATCTTACAAAGTAAAGGTAAACCAGTAGATGAATTCGCTAATCAAACCTTTGAAATGCTTCGCTATGAAGTAAAAGGTAAAGCTGCTATAGGTAGTTTAATGACAACTGCTGCTTACTTTGCAGGTGTTGACGGACGTTGTACAGGTACTGGTCATTATGATAAAGCTAGACAAAGAGCAAGAGTTAGAGGTGGTTGGAAACCTAAGACTTGTTCCGTACCAGGAACTGATAAAGTAGTCAGTTATGAATGGATGGGTCCAATAGGAGACTGGTTAGCTTTAGCTATAGATGTAGCTGATAACTCAGATACTCTAAGTTCTAGTGTAATTGAAGATATGGGTACTAAACTAACTGCAATACTAGGATCTGCACTTACTAATAGATCTACATTAGCTCAACTAGAGCCTATGTTTGACGTGTTACAAGGTAATGGGTCAGCTGCCGCTAGGTGGTCATCTAGTTTTGTTAACAATATCTTACCTTTAAGTGGATTAAGAAATGAATTAGGAAAACTCATGTACCCTGGACTAAGGCAGTTACGTTCTGAGTTTAATGATAACATACGTAATAGAAATAATTGGTTAGATGCTTTTGATCCTAGTCGTGCCTTACCACCTTTAGTAGATCCTATTGATGGTAAACCTATAGGTTATCAAGAGAACTTTTGGATTCGTATGTTTAACATGGGTCCAGTAAAGATTCACGATAAACCTTCTAAAGAACGTCAGTTCCTTATTGATATTGAATTCAATCACTCACCTACTATAAACATGAGTCAAAAGGGTGTTGTCTTAGAAAATCATGAGATAAGTGCTATTAATAGTAGGATAGGTGAAATGGGTCTTTACCAAAAAGAATTGCAACAAATAATGAAAGATGCTAATAGACTAACTTATGTCGGACCTGATGGTGAAGTACATAGAGGTTTTACTAATATCATAAGAGCACAACGTAAAGGTTTAGTGTCCTCTGAAATATTAGATACCGCTAAATTTGAAAATATATACGCTAGAATTACAGTTGCATATGCTAAAGCTAAACGTGCAGCTGAAAATTCATTATCAGAACCAATGAGATCTGGTATTAGAGAACGTGAGTATGCGAAAATAAATTCAGATCATAACCAAAAAGCAGGAAACCTAGACCAGCTCTACGAGGACGCTGGTATATCAGAAACACTTAACATAGCTAAATGACCTACACAACAGAATCAAATTATACTCAGTCAGTATCTGGGAATAGAGACTTCAATGTAGGTTTTCCATTCCTATCTACTGCTGATATTAAAGTACAACAAAACAATACTACTAAAACTCTATCTAATCACTACACTATTGTTCAATCTGGAGCTAACACAACTGTTAATTTTAACACAGCTCCAGCTGACAATGATACTATACGTTTATTTAGAGACACAGATATAGATGCTATAGAAGCGACGTATGCAGCTGGTAGTTCTATTAGAGCATCAGACTTAAATACAAACAATACACAACTACTGTATGCAGCTCAGGAATTCGGAACATTAAAGACTGATAACTCTGTATCTTTCTCTTTAGGTAATAAAGGGGATATACAGATTAACAGTTCTAGTGATTATGTCATTAATAATAATGCTGTTGAATTAGCTATGATGGCTGACAACAGTGTTGGTACTAGTGAGTTAGTTAATGATTCTGTTACAGTAGATAAAGTAGCTAACAATGCTATAACTACAGATCAATTAGCATCTAATGCTGTAACTATAGCTAAGATGTCAGATAACAGTGTTGGTACTAGTGAAATAGTTAACAACGCTGTAACCCGTGATAAAGTAACTCCAGGGGGTTTTAATCCTGTTGGTACTGTCATATGGTATGCTGGTTCTACAGCTCCTGCAGGCTATTTAAAAGCTAATGGAGATGCCATTGCAAATGGTAGTGGAACTACACAAAGTATTACTGCTGATTTTAGTGAATTATATGCAATAGTAGGTTCTACATTACCTGATTTAAGAGGTGAATTTATAAGAGGTTGGGATGACGGTAAGGGTACAGATAGTGGTAGAGCTATTAAAAGTACTCAGAGTGACCAGAATAAACAACATAATCATAGTGCTAGTTCTAGTTCTAGTACTGCATCAACTTCTTTAACAGGAAGTATTGTTGGTATTTCAGAATCATTTAATGGAGGTGGATCAGCATCTGGAGTCTTTACAAAAAGTCAAGGTTCTAATACAGGTGATACACCATCTGGACATTCGGACTCTGGTAATTGCGGATCAGTTGCTTTTGACGGATCGCACTCTCATACTACAACAACCTCGGTAACTATAGCAAACGATGGTGGAACAGAAGCAAGACCAAGAAACATAGCTCTTTTAGCATGTATTAAATATTAACAATGACTGTAACAACTGAACATTTTCATAACGGCAATAATTCCACCACCACCTTTGCCTATACATTTCCATATTATAAGACCTCTGATATTAAAGTTAAAGTAGGAGGCACATTAAAAACTGAATCAACACATTACAATATTACTGGTACCAATGTAGTTTTCACAAGTGGCAACGTCCCACCTAGTGGTACTGGTAACGTACATATTTACAGAGAAACTGATGTAGACACATCCAAGGCAACATTCGCTGCTGGATCTTCTATCAGAGCTACTGATTTAAATAACAACGAAACACAACTTCTATATCACGCACAAGAACAGAATTTTAATAAGATTCAAACTGCTGATGTAGAAGATGGAGCAATTACATCTGCTAAGATATTAGATGGTACAATAGCTACAGCTGATTTAGCAGATGGTGCTGTTAATGCAGCTAAGATAGGTACAAATGCTATTGATGCAAGTAACCTAGCAGCTAACTCTGTAGGTGCTTCTGAACTAGCAGACGATGCTGTAGACACTGCTGCTATTGCTGATAATGCAGTAACCTCTGCAAAGATAGCAAATGGAACTATCCTAGCTGATGACTTAGCTAATAATTCTGTAACAACAGATAAGATATATAATGAAGCAGTTACTGCAGCAAAGATCGGACCTTCTGCCGTTACTTCTGCTAAGATAGATAGTAATGCCATTGTAGCTGCTAAGATAGCAACAGATGCTGTCACTGAAACAAAGATATTAGATTCTAGTATCACTGTTAATAAGATAGCTAACGATGCTGTTACTATAGATAAGCTTGCAGATAACTCTGTAGATTCACAACACTATGTAGATGGATCAATAGATCTAGCTCACATGTCAGCTAACTCAGTAGACAGTAATCAGTATGTTAGTGGATCAATTGATTTAGTTCACCTATCTACTGGCTCAGTAGACTCATCTAAAATAGTAGATGAATCTATAGTTAATGCTGATATTGCTAATGCAGCAGGTATAGCTCATAGTAAGTTAAGTGGTATGTCTGCAGGAAACGTCTTAATAGGTAATTCAAGTAATGTAGCTAATTCTACAACTATTAGTGGTGATGTCACTATTAATAGTTCAGGTGTAACTGCTATTACTGCTGGATCAATTGTTACTACAGATATAGCAGCAGACGCTATTGATGGAACTAAGATTGCTGATAATTCTATTAACTCAGAACATTATGTAGATGCAAGTATAGATCACGTACACTTAGCTAACGATGTTATTGATGGGGATAATATACAAGATGATGTAATTAATTCTGAACATATTGCAGCTGGTGCTTTAGATAATGAACATTATGCAGCAGGTTCGGTAACTTCAGATAAACTGAATGCAGCAACAGTTGTTACTAATAGTGAACAAGCAGCTGCTAGTGCAAATGATACATCATTCTTTACTACATCAGCATCTGATGCTAGATACTTTAATGTAAGTACAGGTGATACTATTAAAGATGGTGATGCTTTTCCAGATAATGATACAACTATTGCAACTACAGCAGCTATTAATGATAGAATAATTGACTTAGTAGATGATGTAGGTGGTTTTGTACCAATAGCAAATGAGACATCTTTTCCCAACGCTAATCCTGATGTTAATAATGGCACAGGTACTCTTGTTAGTATCAAGGCTCTTGCAAGTAACTTGGTCTCCAATGGGTCTGGAGTGGCAACGATTGCTAATGGTACAGTAGGTAACTCTACAGTTACTATTACTGGTTTAGCTAATAGCACAACTTACTTAGCAACGTATGGTATGATTGTAGAGACAACATCTACATTAAATACTTATACATTCCATAGACAAGTACCAATAGCAACAGAAATATCAACCGTAGCTGGAAGTATTTCTAATGTTAATACTGTAGCTGGATCAATTAGTAATGTTAATGCTGTAGCTGGTAACGCTACTAATGTTAATACTGTAGCTGGAGCTAATTCTAATATAAGTTCAGTAGCTGGATCAATTAGTAATGTAAACTCAGTAGCCTCTAATATAGGTACTGTTAATGACTTTGCTGCTAGATATAGAACTGGATCAAATAACCCAACATCAAGTTTAGATACTGGAGATTTATTCTTTAATACATCTGCTAATGAATTAAAGGTCTATAATGGTTCAGCTTGGCAAGGTGGTGTAACAGCTAGTGGTAACTTTGCATCCATTACTGGTAATACATTTACTGGAGATAACTTATATAACGATGGAGTTAAAGGTAAGTTCGGGACAGGGAATGATTTAGAGATTTATCATGACGGAAACTCTAGGATACAGAACACTAATAATAGTTGTGACTTTAGAATCCAATCTGACGCTATTGAATTAAAAGCTAATAGTGTCGATGAAATGATGCTGAAAGGTGTAGTAAACGGAGCCGTAGAACTTTATTACGACAATACAAAGCGTATTGAGACAACAAATTATGGCGTTTTAATTTCATCCAGACTAAATGCACAAACTATTATCATTGAAGACTGGGATAGTGGTAATGAAACTGGTGCTGTAAAACTTGGAACTGGAAATGATCTAAAAATCTTCCATGATGGAAGTAAGTCATATCTAGTCAACGGTACAGGTAATTTAGAACTACAAAATAGTTCTAGATCTATTGATATTAAATCTGATAGTTTTACTGTTAAAAATGGTGCAGATAATGAATGGATGATGACTGCTACTGCTAACGGAGCAGTAGAACTTTATTACGACAACGTTAAGACTTTTAAGACACAACCATCTGGAGTAAAAGTTTTTGGCCCAGAAGGAGGTTCAGCTTTTCTCTATTTATATGCTGACGAAGGTGATGATAATGCGGATAAGTATTGGTTAAAAACAGAACAAGACGGTACTGGTTTTCTTATTCAAAACTATGTCTCAGGTTCTACAGAAACAAATTTAAGAGCACTTGGTAACGGAACCGTAGAATTATATTATGACAACAGTCTGAAACTCCAAACCCAAAGTTGGGGTGTTCAATTCACTGGAAACCTTTATGGAGGGGATAGTGAGAAAATCATTTTAGGTAATGGTAATGATCTAGAAATCTATCATAATGGAACAGACTCATACATTGCTAATAAGACAGGTGATCTAAAGATATTAGGAAAGAGTGGTCAAGTTGCTATAAAGATTGTTCCAGATGCAGAAGTAGAACTTAGATATAACGACTCAAAGAAGATTGAGACAATGAGTGGTGGGGTAAGAGTCCAAGGTCAAGTAGCTGTTGAAGGTAGTGGTGTAAGTTTATCTATTGAAGATGGCGGTAAAGCTGCTTTTGGAAATGGAGATGATTTAAAAATCTATCACAGTGGATCTCACAGCTACATAGATGAAAACGGTACAGGTATCTTAGCTATTAGAAGTAATGGTACTGAGATTGCTCTTACTTCAGTTTCAGGCGAATCAATGGGTAGGTTTATAAATGATGCAGCTTGTGAATTCTATTACGACAGCACCAAACGTCTGGAGACAACTAGTACAGGAGTATGGATTACTGGTCATTGCACGTTAGGAGCAGATAACGATATATTACGTATTGGTACACATCAGGATCTTCAGTTATACCATAGTGGTACAGATACTTTCATAAATAATACTAAAGGTACCTTAAATATAAGGTCACTTGGTAATGATGTATCTGATAACTCTATTATAATAACTGCCGAACATCATATATTTATAAAGCCTAACGGTGGAGATAATGGGATAACTATAAACGATAGTGGAGCAGTATATCTCTATTATAACGACTTTAAATCCTTTGAAACTTATTCTCATGGTATAACAGTTTACGGACCAGAAGGTGGTAATGCAGTTCTTAATTTATATGCTGACGAAGGTGATGATAACGCTGATAAATGGCATTTACTGGCAGGTACCGATGGTAATTTATTAATACGAAATCTTGCTGATGGTTCAGGTTCCGATACAAGTATTAAATGTGTCAGTGATGGGGCCGTTGAACTCTATTATGACAACACTAAAACTTTTGAAACTGTAGATAATGGCATAAAAATAGTTGCAGCTGAAAATAATCACGCACGTATACATATGTGGGCAGATGAAGGTGATGACAGTGCTGATAAATGGGAAATCATGGCTACCACGCAGGGCCACTTAAAGTTCTATCACGGAGCATCATCTGAAAATACTATTGTACTTAATGGAGACGGAGCTGTAGATCTCTATTATGACAACTCACTGAAGTTTAGTACTAAAACAGACGGTGTAACTATCAATGGAGATATAGGTTTTGTAGCTGCTGGTAACGGTATTGACTTTGGTGCTAATCCTCACCAGTCTGGAATGTCAAGTGAGAAGTTTGATTCGTATGAAGAAGGAACTTGGACACCTGATCCTTGGGATGGTACTTGTACTATTTCAAATGCTCGTTACATAAGAGTTGGAAATGTATGTCATATTTGGGCGTTATGTCATTCTTTCTCAGATACAACTACTAACGATCAAGTTGGTATAACAGGTATGCCTTTTACTTCTGTATCTAATGGTGCAAAAGGTTCAGCAATGTATAGGTATGCCGATGACGCTAATAAGACTGTTGTTTATTTCAGTAGTACTCCTAGACTACATTTCTATGGAGGAAATACAGGAGGATATACCCAATTAAGACATAACGAAATTAATAGTAGTAATTTTGAAGTTTATTTTCATGCAACTTACGATGTAAGTTAGACCGTTAGCAAGTCTTAAAACTAAGCCATAAACCTGTTTAATTCGGAGAATTTTCCTAAATGGCATTAACAGAAACACAAGAGAACGACAAAATAGAAGTCGTTAATAAATGGAACATACAGGTAAGAAACGCAACCATCATTAAAAAAGATGGTGTGGAACTTACCCGTTCTTTTCATAGAACAACATTAACACCAGGAATCCTTGATGCAAGTGATAACCTGGTAGAAACAAACATCAGTGGAAAAGATTCAGACGTACAAGCAATATGTAACGCTGCGTGGACAACACAAGTCAAAGCTGACTATAAAGCATTCTTAATAGCAAACAAACTTTCATAACAATGGCAACTAAAACTTGGCAAGTCAACACCCTTCAACGTGAACTATCTGATGGGTATGTAAATAAAGTAATCTACCGTGTTAACGGTGAAGATGGCACCTACAAATTCAGAGCTACTGGTGAAGTAGATCTTCCTAAGCCTGACACTCTAGTACCTTATGCTGACCTTAATGAAGAACAAGTACTAGGTTGGGTAAAGGCTAAACTAGATGCAGATAAAGCTGGCACTGTAGCTGCAATTGAAACAGCTGTAGAGAACGGTGTAAACGAACAGAAGACTCCAACAACAGGTGTCGGTAAGCCCTGGTCTTAATTTACCTCGGGCTACTTTACCTAGAGCCTTAGATCTACCTACAATAGAGTTAAAACCACCTTCAGCTCGGATACCATCATATAAACCTATGGTGATTCCTCCGAGCGATCTAGAGGCTCCTGAAGAGGTAGAACCAGAGAAGACAACAGAACAGCCTGAACCACCTAAGTTAAAGATTCCT
>Ga0115105_10718790_pt1 | contig 9726 bp, 2 predicted proteins | sample CN18umnscriptome_FD_89648 | JGI IMG/M metagenome (GOLD analysis project Ga0115105, IMG submission 89648) | Marine eukaryotic communities from Pacific Ocean to study complex ecological interactions - CN13ID_155_C17_100m_0.8um Metatranscriptome... | ecosystem: Environmental > Aquatic > Marine >... | reverse complement strand
GACCGCTTCACTCTCTACCACCCTCCCCCAGGGGTGCTCCGTTCGTTACGGCTGAAACTGTCTGTGTTTACTGGTGATTTGACTTTGGGGAGTCGGAGGCTTTTTGACCAAGCGGACTAGCGCCTGGTTTACGCGACCGCTAGGAGATGAGATTCCGTGCGTCACATGCCCTCTACATCGGTATAACACAGCTTAGACGACAAACCGGACCCGTAATACTACCCTCAGTGTCGAATGACACAGTGTGTGTGAACGCGACCATACCAAAGTAAGTGTAAGAACTGAAACGATTGGAACCAGCGCATGCATGGCCTTTAACTAGGAAGGGGGCGCAGACTCTGGAATGGCTTGGGGAGAACTTGAATGTGCATAATAACGCCGCCTTTTGCGAGGTAGTTGTCCCTTTCCGGAGGCAAGAGAAACTGGAGAAATCCTGACTACAGATAGTATTTTGCGCGGAGTAAAGGTTAGTTCGTTGGTAGGTGTTCAGGCGTAGTGAAAGCTAGATAATTATTAAGGTATTAACTAGCCACAAAGAGCTTATAAACTCATCGTGGCTGGGCAAACATGGTTATCCAAGTCCGTTAGTTCGGGGACCTTGCGAGGTTCAGAAGCTACGCAGTAATTTCTCGGTTTATACTGAACACTGATACTAAACCCCTACACACTGCCACTACTAATCAACAAAATCAAAGAAACATCAGAGAAGAACTTGCCGAAGAAGCTATTAATACTAACCCAACAAGCGGAATTTGGGCTACGGCACTAATGAATACAATCCACAATGCTGGAATGAAATTTATGCAAGATGACATCAACGATACATACGTACCAATTTTCGGAGATGATTCTGCTATATGGGAAGGAAAAGAAGGACACAATAATTTAGGTCCACAGTTTGAGGATATGTTATCTAAAATAGAAATAATTCATGAAGACCTTAAAGAAATAAAGGCTTCAGTAAATATAATGGAAGAGAAACAGAAGTTACAATATGAAAATAAGACTTGTAAATTTAATACTAATGAAGATGTTCTCGATTTACGTTCGGCGTCCACGAACGCAACACAAATCGAGACCGAACTTCTCAAGAAATCAGTCCGCCAAGCAGGTGGTACCAGTAAAGCTCAGAAAAGAAATAAGCATAGATCCGATCTCTGTGAAAGGTGTCAAGAGACAGGTGTCCACTGTGCTACTAAAGAGAAATTAAATAACTTAGTTGATGGGGATACTTTAATAACTTGGCCTAAAACTAAGTTTTGGGAAACCAACGATTACACACCATACGAAGATCAATCTGCGTTCTTTTCACATGCAAGCGACATGTTGAAGAGAGCCGTTGATGACAAAAAGTCCGTGCTCTTTAATCCTGGCGTTGGATTTAGTCGCGTCTTAGTCGATATGGGTATAGTCACCGGCATAGTTGGTCAGCCACTTGATATACTTGAAAGAAATATGCAAAAGCGTGTAGCTTCGGGAGACAAACATCGTCCTACGAGTGTCCATGATAGTTTACACGATCAGAAGGAATATTTAAAATATTGTAATACAGATGATATCCCACTTTTCTTTGGTTTCAAAGGCATATCGAAACCAGGATTATATTTCGCCACTTCTGGCTCAGGGAAAACACATTTTATAAATCAAACACACTCCACAAGAAACGGAGTCAAGACCGCTGGAAACAAAGGTAGTTACGGTTCAAATAAAGGTACTAACGAAGCCGTCTCTGGTTATGAAGATAGAGACGCTGCCTATGTTACTCCAGACGTAGAAGTAGAGGAAGCACTCGACGTATCACCAAATTTTATCCTTGGTGGTAGCAGAGGAGACATGGATGCAGAAGCCAAGATAGAAGGTGCTAATAGTGGCGATGTCTTCTTTGTCGATGGTGCTGACCCTAAAGATTTCGCAGAAGATATGTTATCAGGATTGAAACCATTCGAGAGCGTTCACGCTGTAGATGGTGTTTTCGAGGATAAACCGTTTGATAATCGTGAGAAGGAAGGATTCATTCGTACAATCTCTGATGCCAATGGTAAGGAATGGGCGGTTCTACAAAATACGCCCTTGACACTTGAACAATTTGCCCGTTCGGTGTCAAAAGCTCAGGGTCCGACTTCAGATCTCAAGGAAACGGTCGACAAGTTAGAGATCCCGAGTGTTCAAGCATTAGTAAGAAACGACCCTAAACTAATGGCTTGGGCTTCAAAGTCAAAAGATTTAATTAAGAGTCTTCATCAAGGTAATCCTCAATCTACAGAGGAAGTTTCCGCTTTGATGGAAGAATTCTCAACTTTAGAAAAAGATTTTGAAAATCGTTTAAATGAGATGGATCGTCGACCAAACGACGTTGACTCTCAAGGTGCTGGCTTATATTTAGCAAAATTTCTTAAAGATAAGATAATTACAGGGAAGTTCTTTGACCCTGCTGCCGAAGCACATCAAGATGGAGATAATTTTACCGGTCCGAAGACTGACCTTAGAAGTAGAATCAAAGGTGTACAACTAGAACCTATGGATCCCGTTTATGGGGACGGGACACCTACTCGTGCCAATGATCGTGCGTCTTGGTTCCATGATAACTTCTTTGAGACAGTCGGTGGTCTCGGTTTAAATCAAGCTCAAATGTTAGAGATGACGGAATTCGCAAATGAAATGTATAATAAGGACATGAATCTTATCGCAAGTAGTGCAACTGCTGAGGGTGGTGACGCATCTTCAGCTATAGGCAACAAAGCACTATTCTCTGGGTTACGAGAGCTCAGCGATCTAGGTCTAGTAGACTTGGTTAATTTTCATGATATGGATAAATTCGTAGTCCCCGGTGCTGAAAACATAGACTTACAGCCCATAAAGGACACTTATCATGCAGTCAATTTTGATGAAGCCCGAACTAAATTCAAATTGTCGGAGAATCCAGAAGGTGAACAACTTCGTTTTCAGGATCTAAACTTACCGCAAAATATGGATAGAGAAGATCTCTCATTTATAAGACAGTCCAACATAATGGACCTAATTCGTTCAGACGACATAAACGTACGCACGTCAGCCAAGAACTTATTAGCTTGTCAAGTTTGTATGGAACCACACGCTTACACCGATCAAGCGTTGAATACGGCAAAAGCTAGAATAGAAATCACACTCAATGGACATGATACTATCTATGATAGCCCTTACAAACCACTTTTACATAAGATGCATGAGAAGGATGCATTACGCAGAGTACTAGCGAAACCGACTGACAACAACAGACAGTTATTCGTTAGAGGTCTTGATGGATCAACTAAGACCATAAGCTTTGCCGACGATGACACTGCTGATGAGTTGAAAGCACGTGCGTCAAAGAAACTTGGATACGTACCTGAACGTTTAGTTTCAGGGGGTAAACAACTACAAGGTTCTAAGACGATGTCGGACTACAATATTGGTTCGAATTCAAACGTCGAAGTACTTGGCACCTTAGCTGGTGGTGCCGATACTTATGAAGATAAACAGAGTAAAATTTCACCTGAAGATGATACGCATAAGATTCTTTCAGAACCGGATCACGCCGAACCTCAATCTATACCTGAGGGTAACCTCGCTAAAGCGGTTAAAACTCATTTATTTAAGGAGTATTCCGGAGGAAATTTACGTACACACGCCGAGTACGTTTCTGATCATACACTAACTTCAAGTGGTGGTCTCTCTGCCGAACTCATGCACGTAGGACAACTAACTACAGTTGTAGGTGCTGAGGTCGAAACTGTTTCTGGAGTAGCCATAGGTGGTGGCTTCTCATGCTTACCTGACGATGTACCTGTGCATACAGGTGGTTACTCTGGTGGTTCACCACCTCAGGATCACGCTGCTACCGTAGAACTTGCACATTTAGGTTGTCCATACAATGACATTCAGGAGAAAGAATTGTCAGTCCCTAATCCAGTAGTGGAAGGTAAGAATTATAAAATGGCTCAAGAATTTACACAAGCTATGCCTGGTATGAAGGCCGCCCTCGAGATGAACAAAGTGTTATCTCAACCTTCATCAGGTCTTGCTCTCAATGGTTATGCTGCTAAGTTAGACGAAGTGGCAAAACTAATGAATGTTCAAAATCTTGAGACCTCAACCGATAGAGCGACTTTACGTAACTGTAGGTCTTTCGCTAGACCACGTTTTGTTTGGCTTCAGAACGTCCTTTCTTCTATGGAAAGTTACGCTTCGTTCTCTCAACTCATCTCTGGTGTTTACAACTTAGTTCCTAGTTTAGTAAACGGCCAGCATGTCGATAAGTCGGCACGTCATGACGTAACACTCGGAACCAATTCCGAAGGTGCGCCAGTTGGACCTATGATTCCGCCTTTCTCTAAGGCTGGAGCGGCCGGTCTGATTCAAACCAATATTGACGGTCCAAATATCGGTTTCATCACACCTCTCGTCGGTGGGAAGAAACAAATACAATGGAGAATGATCTCAGAGGCAGATCTAACCCTAGGTATGAAATTTGGACATGTTGAAAATCTATCTAAATATAGAGATTGGATTTATGACGATACGATGAGCAGCGGTGAGGAAGGCGATTGGGGTCCACAAACATGGGGAGCCCCTGGACGTGACGGCACCGTCCTTGTTCCAATTCGTAGAAGTAAACAAATGACGACGTCACAGTTAGTTGAAACGTCACTTCTTCATGCTGCGGCACCTTGGAACAAAAAGTACAAACCAGTGTCCGTTACCGACACTAGAGGTAGTACTGATTGGAACGGAACGGGTATGTCCACTTTCTCCGAATTGAAATGTACACCTGTTATTAACACCGCGGCCTTAGACGGTGGTTTCAGAAAGTTTTTGTTCGTCGACATGGACAATCAATCTCAATCTATGACCAGAGTCAACGAGAATGGTACAGATATAAGATTAACCAAGGCTAATGGTACTTCTGAAATATTAAGCGCTAACTACAATAACGTCAGATCCCAAGTATTCCCGGAGGTAGGTGACCTCGATATTGGGGCTGCGGCAACCAATGATACTATGGTGAACGGAACCCACTATGTTATAAGTACTACAGGTACTGTTAATTGGGCAGCAATCGGTGCTACTACCGGTTATATTGGCGAAATTTTCAAATATAATAATGTAGCTGTCACAGGCGAAGGTGGTGTTTGCAGACTTGCTACGGTCAGTATTAATGCTGCTGATTATTATAATGATTATGTATTAGCAAGAACGGATATGGAAAGATGGGCTGACTGGGAGGTAATCGGTCGCCATCTGGGAGAAGTGGAGAATAAGTGTGACATTGATTCAGCAGTTGCGTTAGCTGTGGATTGTGTACTCGCTTTCCTTCCACTTGCTAAGACAATGCAGACTGAGACTATCGGTAAGACGGATACAGCCGGTATGATTAAGTCTCGTATACTTGGTAACTTCCATGTTAATAACAGAGCAACATATAACGACAGTTCTGGTGTGGATGTTTGGGAACCAGCTACCGGTGCTGGTTCAGGTACTAAAGGTAATTGGATATCGCCAGTTGACTTCAAGTACGCTGTTGAGATGGGATCTCAACCTCATTCAACAATTACTGTTAACGGACAGCTAAATCCGTCTGTTATATATAAGCTTGCCGGTCTTACAAATAATAGAGGAGTAAGATTAATTCATCCTGGTAACATACAACCAGGCTTGCAATACGGTGGAGTTGTTGCTGACGATGACAATAGGAGTATTGTCAGTCGTACTTCTGGCAGAGTTATTGCCAAGTTCGATCCTTATCTCTACGCGTTATTCCTCGGTGGATACGTTAGTTGGGCAGAGAATGATAGAACTATTCCTGGATCTTCTTCAGCATTCGACGCTAGTCTGTTGAATTCAGGACTCGGCAATATAAATAAGACAATTATGCGAATGGCCAATGCTTGTGCTGCAATATACGACAATCAGTACATAGCGGCAGGTGTCTCCGAGGCACTTGCAATTGGTGGTTCCAAGTTAGTAGCAACTGATCTAGCTATCGCTGGAGCATCAAACGAATGTTCTCACAACACTAGATATCAAACTACTAATCGGTTCGTTCGCAATGTTCAGCAAGGTGTAGAGAATGTCATATTGAATAGACATCCGTACAAACCGATCGTATTCGGTAACGATTGGTTAGGTCGTACGAACTTTAAGTACAACTTACTCTACAAATGGCGTACAGGCTGGGATTGGGGCAATCAAGCTTGGTACGCAGCCACTGAACCTCTGAGTTTAGGTATTCCTGATGCCTTGAAACAGTGGGCCGGTCAACCTAGAGCAGCAGATACAGCCAAACGTTCTTGGCACAATGTTGCACATACTACGTTATTTAATAGATTACATCCGAAATATCTAGCACACATTTGGGGGGAGTCCGAAGATGTTCTAGCTGTAACTTCAAAAAGTAAGTTCGGATATAACGGCGGTATGCCTAGTAGTATTCCGGTCGCTCTGGACCCTGACAGTAATAGTCGTCCCGACATTGCTGCCGTTGTCACTCAAGGTTGGTTAAGTGTGAAGCATCCTCCATTCGCTGTCACACTTCCACATGAAATAAGGGATTTCACCAAACCCTTTAATACTAACAAAGAGTTAATGCGTGAGTATACTTACGTAGTATCTTCTGGTGCAATTGAGCCTCTTTGGACAGCTCCTTACGCTAACTCGGCTAACACCGCTGCTATCGCTACTTCTCTGACACGATGCAAGCAACCCCCTTCTTTACTCGTTCAGATGGGTACCGACGGTGTTTTCTCTGAGTTTATCTATCCAACAGGGGTGAACTATGTACCACCAGATGTTTCGAAAGGTGTACAGATTGCTCTCTACGATGAAACAGCTGCGTCACCAGCCAATGATATCATCACTCTGGCCGCGGACACCCGCGACCTCACTCATCCTATATATCCTTGCTTTCAAGATGTGAACAAATCAATTTTATACCAATATTTACTCGGTAACAAATTCAGAAATCTGTTCCAAGGAGAAACAAGAGTGGGTGACCCTCTCCTCTACAAGGCTATTACACGTATTGATGAAGGCAGTACTTTCTACGATGGTTACACGAATAACTTCGAAAGTATGATCAATATGTCCATGAAAGGAGACTGGGGAAATTAGAGAGACCTCGAAAAGTCTTAAAACTTTACCGAAATGACAAAATCCTAAAAGCCGCTCTCCGTTTGTCCCATACAACAGGAGCGATTAGTTTAGATCAATGGTGGGCATATACTGATTTTCGTGCACTCAAGGAAGTGTTGCCAAATTCAGCTGCTGCACTCAGAGATCTGGCTGATTTAGTTCGTTTTGGGAAAGAATGTATGAAGAAAGAAGATGAAGATGATCCAAATGTATTTGGTTTAGATGCCGATCTTACTGGTGAGGAAGAAAATAGGCAAAGATATAGATATGAGATACCGAGAAAGTTTGCAAAGTTCGGTCCCAGATGGGGACGTGGTTTGGGATTAGCTTGGGATCTGTTACCAAATGCGTTTAAGCCAAAAGTTAATGCAATTTTTAGGGAGATACACCTATATGATGTACAAACTGAATCTTGCTTACAAAAGTTAGTGAAGACAATGACTGATATCGCGAAAAAGCACGGAAAGTTGATCTTCCCGGGGGAGCACGAAGGCGTGTTACTTTGGAAGATGTTAATTAATTTTGAAGGTTGTGGTGGATATAGAAGTCCAGTCCAGATAGAGACATTTCTCAAGGACACAACTCAATGGGTGCAAGGAAATATATTACATGAGATGCCTAATCCGGAGACGGGCAGGTTAGATGAGGAGTATTTCCTTAAACATTTGAGAGTGGGCATGCGTGAATTTTACGATCAAGGTCCAAATATTCAGTCAGCAAATAGGAAAGCTAAATCTTTAGCTGAATGGGCTAAGTATCCAGGCAATTGGGGGAGTTCTGGAGCTACGTCAAATAAGAAAAAGGTTTACTATAAAAATAAGAAGGGTAAGTGGGTACCTGCACGCGGTAATAAGTGGCGTACGGCGATGGCAATGAGTTACGAAGAGGTAATGGACATATTGACTGCTGATGATGAGTTTAGAGTAGTGCAATTGGCTAAAGCAATACAAAAGTTAGAAACCGGTAAGGTACGTGCTGTAATCAATTCAGACTTGGAGACATTTTTACGTATGGCGTATGTCTCAACTTGGTTGGAGGTAGCGTTGAAGGGTCACCCCCGGACTACTCTGTTTTACAGTGTTGAACAGATGGTCAAGTTATGGGAAAGGATGGGACATGATTGTGCTGATCCGGACACAATTAAGATACCACTAGACCAAAGTCACTTTGATTGGCAGCAAAATATGAACATGATTGAGGCATTCTGTGATGTAACAAAGGAATTCATTTCAGATAATTGTAACAGCATCGAAGCACGTGTCGATATGCTTAAGATGATGGATATTATTAAGTTAAACTTAACTAATCCAAGGAATAAGATTATCCTAGGTGACGAAGAAATTTATGTAAAAGGAGGTGTTTTGTCAGGCTGGAGGTGGACAGCGTTGATTGATACCGTTTTCAACTATGGTGAGATGCACTGTGCTTTAAGACTATTAGCTGATCAGGGACTGAGACATGTCCTGATTGATCTGGTAGCTCAAGGAGACGACGACAAAGTACTTGTTGCAGGTGCTGGTCAAGCTGCAGCTTTAGTTGAAGCCTATCGAGTAATGAATTTTGAAGTCAATCCGAGTAAGTTTTTTGTCGATAATGAACGTGATGAATATCTGCGTCAAGTTGGTGGACCAACAAGAGTTAATGGTTACATGGTTAGGGCTGTAAATTCGCTACTTTGGAGAAATCCAATTGCGATGGATCCGCCCGAAGGTATCTTGCGCGCTAAAGAGCAGATCAAACAATGGAACTTGGCTATCGGGAGAGATGCGGATATAGATGTTGCTCTAAAATATATGAAACAGGATATCATGAGAGGAAATAGTCTTAGTGAATACGAGTATGAAGCTTTGCTTCGTACACCAAACACCTTTGGTGGATTAGGTTTTTACAGACCTGATATTCGATATGATTGGTTGGAATTTAAACCTGGACAGGTTAAGATCGATGCCGAAGTAGACAACTCTTTTGTTAAAGGCCTAGATAGAGAAATAATACAATGGAAAAATCATGGTGTTGAGATAGGGAAGGGAGATGCAGTTAAATTCATCTCCTCAAACCTAAAAATGAGTGATGCTAGTAAAGAGATCATTCCAGGCGAATTAAAAAGAGTTGAACGCCTGTATACTATTATGAAGAGAGATTATGTATTTGTCGAAGGTTATCGAGCCTATTTTCGTAGACCTAGGTGGAATGACGACTTGCCCGTAACGATGCAAGAATACGTCTTAGGTACGAAAATTCAAGAAAAAGATTGGAAATATATTAATGATGTTATGATTGACATATCATGTTACAACTTTTCGGTTCAGCTGAAGCGTGCCGCCGGCAACTCAGTTTGGATTGATTGGTTACTTGGTAAGTTACCGTTTCATCCACCAGTCGTAATGGGATGGAGTGACCTTAAGCCAACATATATTTACAACAATATAATGGACCAGGTTTGGGACGACATCAATCGTTACAATCGTTTCAATTACAAAACTGTCAAGAGAGCTGCACTTACTGCCGAACTGACTACTCGTGAGTTAGTAGGTAGGAGTGTGATGCGACTGGGTGGTTAGTGGCTGAACGACAGGTTAG
>Ga0115105_10159180_pt1 | contig 9726 bp, 1 predicted proteins | sample CN18umnscriptome_FD_89648 | JGI IMG/M metagenome (GOLD analysis project Ga0115105, IMG submission 89648) | Marine eukaryotic communities from Pacific Ocean to study complex ecological interactions - CN13ID_155_C17_100m_0.8um Metatranscriptome... | ecosystem: Environmental > Aquatic > Marine >... | reverse complement strand
CTGCTCATCAATGGATCCTTTTTAACACGTGTTAAGAAAAACTATCCTCCGCTAGCTAGGTCTAGGAACCTACTAGTACGCACGGCGCCGCCGCCGTGCTATGCTAGCCGCCTGCCTACATTGTACCTAGGTACTAGTAGCTCTCTCGCACACGGTCCTTCTTAACGTCCACTGGTTTCGGTTGAATTGTCAGAACATTTTGGGCCAGTGAAGGGTGGCGTGCATTGCTCGTCACCGGGCACGTTGGCATCGCCAGCATAGCCGGGGGCTTCAATGGGCACGCCAGCGACAGCCGCATACGCGACTGGGTAGCCTGGAAGCCCCCCAGCGTCGCCGTTCTTGCAGTTGTAGTCCGTGAGCCATTCATTTCCGAAGAAGGGGTCTGACTCAGAGCTGGTCCGACGGATTGCAGAACTGGAGAACAGACTTGTCTGACGGCAGTTGGAGATCGCCCCTTGCGCCGCAATTATGTCGTTGTCCATTACGATGACGGACACGTCTGCGGGCTTGTGCTTCATCCCACCATTCTTGGTCGCGTATTTTGGCACGCAGAATGCCAGCTCGATGCCCGTGTTCGGGACACTTGTTGAGTTGCCGTTGGCATTGGTTTTGTCCGCGTCACTCTTCGTGTTCGACGTGGGCCACGAGTTTTCCGCGCCTGTGGCGGTGACCAGGTCGCCCGCCGCGGTGGAGGGGCCGACACCGAAGTAGTTGGGGCCAGGGGAGGTACGGACCGCCTCCTGGCGCGCAAACGCTGTTGACTGCGCGGCTGCACCACTCAGACCGGGCGCTGCCTGGTTCCCACCCTTCAGGGGGTGATCCACACGGACCGGGATGCAATGTTTGCCGTCCTGGGTGTACGGCTTGTTGTTGTCAAACGGATCGAGGCAGTACTCGCCACTGAACGGCTCGACGTAGCCGTTTGCCCACTTGGTCGGGTCGGCATTTGGCAGCGCTTTTGTCGCGAGTCCGGAAGGGCGCTCAACTGTGCAGTCTTTTTTCGTGCCCTCGTTGGTGGACTCGATAGTGTCCTGGACTGTGAGTTTGGTCGCCTCTACCTTGGCGACAGTGGTGGTGAGCGTCTTGCCTTCTTTAAGAGCGGCGCACTGGGCACCTTTGATGACCACCGTGTCTCCCACCTTAAAGCCCGCATTCACCCAGTTTGAGTCCGTGACGAAAGCATTCTCACTGCCTATGGTATTCTCGACATCGACCACACTAGAAGCAATCGCTGCAATCTTTTGAACGTGCTCGGTGTCATCGGCGTCAGTTGACTCGTAACCCCACACGTAGAGGTCTCCCACGTTACTTGGGTCGTCGTTGTCAGCGTTGGTGTCCGACTGTGCGTGTCCGATGCCAGCTCCCATATGGACCGCTCCACACGATTTGAGGCCAATATGGACACCTGTCCAGGTGTGGTCCTGCTCATAGTAGCCATAAAGCCACTGGTAATCTGAGTAGCCGTATGTGGTAAAGCCGGTGACGCGGTGGCCGAAAGGTTCAGTCAGGATAGCCTCCTGCATCGAGTCGACACCGGTGAGCGGCTGGTCCGTCAGGGTGGTGCCGGTGCTCGAGGCGCCTTTCTGACCGGTGGTGTCGCCCGCCATATGGTCCGTCAGCATGCCGAACGGATAGCGCTCGTTATTGCCCGAGGTATACTGCCCCCCGTGCTTGTTACGCTGCACATAGCCCTCGATGATCTCGGTATTGCTGTTATCCAGCGCGTCCATGTTGTCGAGAGCGTCCTCCGTCTCGACGTAGTGCTTGATCAGCGTGATGATACCACCGTTTGCGGTGCTATTGGATGCGCGGCCGCCACGTTCTGCCTCGTTGCCTCCGGTCGAATTGCCACTCTGGCCGAGGCTCCAGCCGTCGCCGTCGCCATCGTTGCCACCTTCCGCACGGGACTTACTGTTCGACACGTGTTTGGCGCTGTCTTTGTCGTTATGCGCATACAGATAAACGTACTGGGGCACGTTCCAGTTCGCGGCCGTGAAGCGGTACGTGGCGTCTCGCTGCCAGCCGCCGCAGGTGGGGAGGTAAGCATCGAGGTGGTCCGCGGTCGATGTAAGCTCGTTAATCGGCATCGCAACCTTCTTATTGTCCACGGTCTTGAGCTTGGCGTTGAAGGGGAATCGCGGATGCTCCTGAGGCGACGAGGTGGCGGGCGACTTGCCTCCGCCCCATGGGGTCTTCTCGGGGCAGCTGCCTGGCTCAGCGAGGTCCACGTGGATCGACTGAGTCGCGGTGACGTCAACCCAGTACGTTTGCTCAGGCTCGACGGAGCCACATTGATGCGGGCGCGTCACGTCCGAGAAATCTTCAAAGTCGCAGTCCGTCTTACCGGTGTGAAGCGCATGGTACATGCCTGCTGGGTCGGCGTCTCCATCGAACACGTATGTTCCGTTGCCTAGCTTGTCTGCTTGCAGCGTCGGCAGGTCTGTGTGCAGTGTGTCGTCAATAAACGCAACTCGGCCACCTTTGTGATGGTGGTAGTAGTCGAGGCGACCACCGCTGAGCTTGGTGCCCTTGATGATTATGTTGTTCGGGTTGGTACCCGCCTGCCTTTGCACCTTGCGCGGCTGCGAGTCGAGGCGAAGCGTGTAGAAGGCAAACGTCTCGCCCTCGGTGACGCTGAGCGTGATCGGCGAGTGCGAGTTGTAATTGACATTCGAGTTGTTGGTACGTGCGTCGCCCGATTTGGCGCCCCACGCAGCGCCCGCCGCTGCCGCCTCTTGCAATTGCGTCATGGTGGTGAACTGGCACATGGACTTGGCGCCACAAGCGCCCGCGCTGAGGCCCTTGCATACGTCGGCGCCGTAGCACGCGGGCGTCGACGGGTATGCTCCATCGCGGCCTGGGTAATCAGAGACGCCAGACTCGATGGTGACGCCGGCAAAGTCGTTGTCACGCGTATGGATGGTGCGGATATGGTGTCTGTACGGCGTGTGCGCGTCCGCACGTCCGTTTGAAGACGTGGTGGTTGCTGACGGTACCTTCATCGTGCCGGTGCTACCTTGGGTCTGGTACTTGTTGGTGTAGTCCCAGTACGCGTCGCCGAAGTGCGACTGGGTGACGGTGAATGACGTGAAATCGATCTCCACACCGGCGCGCTCGTCAACCTCGTCGTCGACGGGCACCACCTTGAAAAGCGCGGGCTCGTCCCAGCGATACGTGTCCTTGCCATCCACCTCACCACCCGTACTGGTAAATGTAACAGATACCGGATCGAACATGGTTTGTGGCGTAACGTCTGGGGTAATGACGACGTGCACAAGCTCCTCCTCGAGGACGGTGTCAGTCTCGCCAACGTATCGGCGGCGCACGTGCTTGGTGCCTGGCGAACTGTTGAGGCGCACTTTGAAGGTGCCATAGATACAGTCGGTGCTCTCGAGGTCGCGGCCCTCGCCATACGCGCCGGGCTCCACGTCACCTGGGGCCGCGCGGTACGCATCAGCGCCTGCACTCTGCGAGCCATGTTCCCAGCCGGCCTCCTTGGTGTCGGTGAGAGTGTCTTTGGTGGTATCCACAGCGGGAAGGCTGGTGCCTGCAACGTTGGTCTTGCCCCAAAAGGCCGGAGCATCGCCGAACGTGTCATGGCGACACTCACGGCTGTGGACAGTGATCGCAAACTCATCCTCTGGCTCAGTGTAGGCCGGCCCGATTCCCTTGAAGCCTCTATTTGGCTGTGGGTGAGAGTTTCTGCCTGGGTCGCACGTTTTGAACTTCTCCGGGCTGTTCTCGGTGTCCAACTGGCCAACCGGCGTGCAGGAGTCGTATACGTGACGGGGCTGGGCGCTGTCGTATGACACGAGCGCAAGTTCATTTGTGGAGTCACCAGTGTAGATGTCCCAGTATGGGTCGTAATTGGTCCACGGCTGGTTGTCGATGCGAAAGCACCGGTCGTCCTGCTTGAGTGGGTCGGGGTTGATGCACAGTGGATCCTCGTTGTCGGTGATGTAGCCACCCGTGATGCTGGTGCGCACAGGCTCCTCGATCTTGTTGGTCTGACACTCGTTGTCGTCCCCAGTCTTCCCCGTGTGTCCTCTTAGTTCTGCCTTTTCGATTCCATCGCAGACGGATCCCATGCCTGTCTGGCTCTGGTGGCGGAAGCCTCCTGCTCCAATACCGTCGTTCTTGCGCTGCACGCCGTGGCCGTAGAACGACGACGCCAAGACGGCCTTCCCATCAGCTGTCACGCCGGTCTTGTAGATTTCGCCCCTGGCATTGCCTGGATCGATGATAGGCCAGCTATCGTAGCTACTTTCGCACGCTTCCTTATTCTGGGCCTCCGTCCACGACCAGAAGTTATCGTGGGGCTCGCCCTCCTTAATTTCCTGGTTATCGCCGGTGTTAACTTCGCAGTGTGCTGGGACTGCTGCGATCCACTCGTTCTGCTTGGCTGGGTCGGCGCCGTTGTTGGCGAGACACTCCTTTTCAGTTTTGTGGTCCTCGGGCTTTGCTGTGGCGGCCTCCTGCCCTTTCTGCTGGCACTTGCCCGGGAAGTGTGTCTGCCAAACCTGCAATGTTGTGTCCTTTCCCTTGGAGACTGCCCACTTGCTGGAGCGAGGGTCGCCGTGACCTACACTGCGACCCTGGAAGTTGCTGCCGGAGATGCCGTCCTCTGCGAACGGGCCCTGCCGTTCGAACGCCTGGTACCAGTAGTTGACGGTGAGCGCGAGGCGTGGTCCAGCGGCATCGTACGAGCCGATGAAACTCTCGTCGATGATGTTGGGTTCCGCACGCGTACATTCACCCAGGGACGCACTGTAGGTCCATCTATTTTGAGTTGCGAGGTCGCCTTCGACACAAGCTGCTGCCGTGGTTTTGTCCGACACCAGCGCTGAACCGTCGATCTTCTCACAGCGGGCTGCGCAAACGTAGCCGTCATCAGCGATGACTACCAGGTCGGCGATGTCATCGTCTTGAACGATCACCTTCACCGGGTCAACAGCGATTCCAGTGTAGGTGGGGTCTTCTTGGCACACTTCATCATTGTTGTGGTTAAACTTTTGGCAAGTGCCAACTGTGTGGTAAATGGTGCGCAGCTCAGTTGGTTCGTCGACGTCATCGTTCAGTGCAATTGCAGTGATGCGGCGCGGTACATTCCAGTCCGCGTCGGTGAACATCACGTCAAGGTCTACGTTGCCACGTGGGATCGGCACATTGTGTTTGTTGACCGGCACGTTGTGGATGAAGCAGCCGCCGTTGACCCAGCTCGACCCAGGGTACAGCGTGGGCTTGCACTCAGCCCAGGCTACCCCCGGACGGTAGGAAGCCTCCTCGTAGAAGAATAGCTCGTGGTCACGAAGATTGCTGGTCTCGAAGTCCTCCCGCAAATGGACGACGACGGTGGCACCTTCGAGTGGGGCGGTGTCAAGAACAATTGTGTACGGACAAACTGGAGCGGTCATGCCACGATACTCCGCATCGGGCCAATCGGTCATGGTCCAGCCGTCCGCGTTGGCCGAAGGGCAAACGATTGAATTGGACGACGCGTCAGTGCGCAGCAACTTGCCTGCCTCGCCCACATTCGATGTGTTGGTCGCAACGGTCAAGTTGTTATTGACTCCAGCCTGGTTGTTTGAATCAGCCACCCATGTGTTGCCTGCGTCTTCACAGGCCTTTTTGGTGGCGACGCCCGCATCATAACATGTGCCGTTGTTGACCGAGGACCAGAACTTGTTCTTGGGGACAAAGATGCCATTTTTCGTAGTTGCGTCATGCTCGCACGCGTATCGCATCTCTTTCTCAGTGTCTGCTTGGCTCATGTCACCCCCCTCGATGCAAACAGGGTCTGCAGATACGCAATTGCTTTTTGGTACGCCTGTACTGAGGCAGATGCCCAAGTAGTATCCGAGGTCGCCTTCGATGGTGCCAGAGCTTGGCAGCTCAGTGAAACCGTCTTCGTTGGCATTGATTGCTTTGATTGTGTCCGCGAAGCTCTTGTAGCTCGGCGCCAGGTAGGTGTTATCGGTAGCCCGCTCGGCCGTGAATAGGCCCAGCGTTATCTCCATCGGCGCGACCTTAGACACGACGGCGGCGTTGTTCGAGGTTTTGGTGGGCTTGGTTTCAATACGCTGATATAGTCGCCCGTCCATGTCGCACTCCATCGGGGTAGGCTCCTGCTGGAATGTGTCAAACCAGAACCGGCGCCCCTCGGTAGCCTCGCAAACTGACCGCGAAATTGTGACGCCGCGAGTGTTGCTGTCCGTGACGGTAACTTTAGCGCCGCACTCCACCATGCGAGATGCGTACTCCTTGGGTGCGAATGTTTGGACCTGCAGCTTGTCTTCAGCAACACCAGCAGTGGCACTAGTGCTGCTGAAGGATATCGGCAAGGCCTTAACAACACCTTGCCATTGGCAATTCAGCTGAACGTCTATCTTTGAGCATTCCTCCGCCGTGAGGGCCGCCTTGCAGTCGTCGTGGTTCGCGGTGTACTTATCGTCGTTTCCTTTCTTTCCGCAGTACGACGACTGGGCGTGGCCGGAGGCTGTATCTGCGAGGAACCAGTCCATACTAGCCCCGTCCACCGGTACCTCGCAGCAACACACTTGATTTTCGGCATCTATGGTGTGGAATGAAGATTTGCGCGTACAGTCCGAGTTGCCATGGCACGGCGTTCCCCACATAGCAGGGGTGCCATAGAAGCCCGCCCCGCCGCCATTGGCCTCCAAGTAGTGAAACTCCGTCCCATCCTTGCCGTTGGGCCCCTCCCACGTTCTAGTTGCAGTTGAGGTGTTGTCGGAAATCCACTCGTCTTTCACATCCTTGGTGTTCAGGAGCTTCTGGTCTGCGCCACTGTAGACGGCGTCAAGGTCATCTGAGTTTGCAACGCGAGGGTAGCGGTTGATGTGCTTGCCGAACCGAGTATCGAACATGCTGAGATCCACAGTTGCTGCGTGGCTGTCTCGATCCGTTTTGGTGCCAGCAACCGCCAGGTCCTCCGTGGGCTTATATGTCATGTGGTGGCTCGTGATGAGTTTGGAACCGGCCGAGTTGTAGTAGTAGTCAATGGACTCGTACAGGAAACCAATCTCACTGATGCGGTAGTTACCCTCGTCGAGGTCGTCGCCAACTCCGATCACCCGGAGTGCCTGCCAAGTGTTCCAGTTCGTTGTGGAGAAAGTGACGTAACTGTTGCACGTGTAGCCTGTTGTGGGTAGGTGACTGATTCCGTCGGAGCTGTATGTACGGAGGGTGAGAAATTCGCCGTCCCACTTGCACGAGCGCATTGCGGTGCCTTGGTCGATCGCGGCTGTGGAGCCGCCTCGGCCGATCGGGGTACTAGTGCTGGAGCTAGATGGGGCGTTGTCGTCACGCGTCCCTGCTTCCTGGCCAGTTTCGACGTAGTGTCCGACCTCATCAGTCGAGTATTTGACGTTGGCACAGTCACTGATCTGGCACGTCTTGCTGGTTACAATCGCCTCTCGCGACTCAAGGTAGTTATCCCTTGGGTAGGCGCCATTGGGAAGTTCAACTTGGTCCTTTCCTTCGCAGCGATCGTCACCGTGGCACTGCATCGTTGCTGGTATCTGGCGAGTGAGCGGAGACGGCTCGCGGACGTCAATTGGCGCATTCACGAGGGCGTACTCGCCTTTCTCATTCTCAAAGCACCCCTGATAGTTGAATGTGCCGCCATGGTCCATGGTGGAGGCTGCAGCACGGTAGGATGCTGTCTGATCGCGAACGAGTGGGTAAGTGTACGTGCGCACTGTGCTGTTGGTAGTCCAGCACGTGTGGTATTGCGCTTCGTCCTGGAAGATGACCTGCTCGTCGTCAGGCTTGAAGTTGCATGATGTCTTTTTGTCTTGGCCAGTTCCTGTGGTGGTGCAGGCAGGCGTTTCTCCCGGAGTAAAAAAGGAACCACTCTGAAGGTACACAGTGACCGGATACATTGGTTCCGATGCCAGCCGCAGTCGAATCCGGGAATCCGGTCCGCCTTCGGTTGGCGTCGCATCATTTTTGTCCTCGATGACAACCGCGGGATCGTCATCAGTGATAGAAACGGTAAGATCGTTCACCTCAAGGTCGTCGTAGTATGTATGCTCCAAGTTGATGTCCTGTGCAACCACGAAATGGTGCACGTAAGCGTCCTGGCCACGATTGTTGACCTCTGGCTCGTACACATCGTCATCGCGGGCAGTTACCGTGACAACCTGCGGGTCATCCCAGTTCGTGCTATCGAATACGAGTTGCGCCGCAGACGACAAGTCTCCACGCCAGCTTGCACCACACGCAACCTGTATTGCCTGTCCAGAGACCGGTTTATCACACTTGTAGTTTGGATTGATAAAATTTTTGCTCTCCGGTTGCTGGTCACCGCCGTTGACTGTTAGCTCGGGACAGTTGGAATAGCGGCACAGCGGCCGCGGGTCCGAACGCGTGCGCAGGACCTGGTCTCCAATCTCATCGATTCGCCAGTCAGAGTTGCCGGGCACAGAATGCACGAGGGCAACAGGCGAGGTATAGTTCCAGCCTACAGCGAGTGGGTGCGTGCCACCTGCCTGTCTGGGCAGTAGGCCATCGTAAACTGTGAACTTGCTCTGCGTCTTCATGCACTTGCCCTTCAGGGGGTTCAGGTCGCTGACAACCCTCAATGGATTAAAAGCGCACTGATCCATGACGGGCGCATAGGTGATCTTGACTTGGTAGCAGCCCATAAAATCAGGAGTGTCTGCACCCTTTTCGTTATCCGGGGCGCCCACCTTCGTGCCCGTCTCTTCATCTACAGCGTGCCCATTCTGAATGACAGACCCAGGGATGATGCGAATCTTTTTGTTGAGCGCGGTGTCAGCTTTGAGCGCAAGCTTTTCGCCATTCTCGAACCCTGATGCCGCGGCGAGTGACATGGCATCACCACAGCCTCCGTTTTCAACCCCACTTTCGCACTCTTTGTTGGCGTTATTGATCAGGGGGTGTGTCTTGCCGTCGTACATGACGCAGTAAGCGGGGTGGGTGCAGACTGGGCAAACAGTCTGAAGGACCCCGTTTTGGACAGGACTCTGCTGCGTGGGTATGTTGCCGCCCACGGTGCTGTACGTTTTGTAGATGTACGGCAATGGGCCCAGGGGCAGGCCGATGGCTCCAGCTTCGCCCTTCACCAGGTTTTTGGGAAGCTTGCCGCGGTTAGAATCTGTGGCGTTGTAAGCGTGGCTCCATGCAAGAGTGGAATCAGACCCGAATGCCTTGGTTGTCGTCGTAGATCCCTGCGGGGTGTCGATGATAAGCTGCGTGCGGTGGTTGCGCCGCTGCTCAAACACAACCTCGCCATCGGAGTTCTCATCTTGCTGGAAGTGCTCCTGGCTCGAGGTCAGATAGATACGCACCTCATCATTGTCCAGGTCAATCGTTTCATCTTCGCGCATACCCGGCGGGTGCGTCAGGACGACCGTGTACGTCTTTTTATTGTTGCTAGATTTAGAACTCTCGTCAAGGAAGATGACCGACTCGGACAGGTACACGTCCGGCAGCTCCGCGCCAGGAGAGCTGAAGAGCATATCACGCCCGGTGGATGGGTCTTGCGCGGCGACGGCGCCGGCAAAAAGAGCGATCGCGGCTACGAACGTGCGCAGCATTTCTGCGGTGGAGATCTCCCCGCCCAAGCACTCGTTCTGGTCGAGGAAGCGCAAGGCGTGTTGCACCTTTTCTCTTTGAGTGTGTGTTTGAGTGTGTGTTTAGGCTTCGGTTTGAGTGTGTGTTTGAGTTTGAGGCTGGTTGCCG
>Ga0115105_11416226_pt1 | contig 9737 bp, 9 predicted proteins | sample CN18umnscriptome_FD_89648 | JGI IMG/M metagenome (GOLD analysis project Ga0115105, IMG submission 89648) | Marine eukaryotic communities from Pacific Ocean to study complex ecological interactions - CN13ID_155_C17_100m_0.8um Metatranscriptome... | ecosystem: Environmental > Aquatic > Marine >... | reverse complement strand
CCGGTGGTGTTGGTTCTCATTGGGTTAAAAAAAGATATGTAGATTCTAATGAGTATAATAAAAGTTTTTTAGGTAATGATGGTTTAACAAGAAAGTTTATTCCTGCTAAGTTAGCAGATAATCCATATCTCGCAGAGGATGGAGTTTATGAACAAATGTTAAAATCTTTACCACCAACTCAAAGACAACAACTACTAGAAGGCAATTGGGATGTAGCAGAAGGTGCAGCTTTTACAGAGTTTGACCCTAAAACACATGTTATTAGTCCTTTTGCATTACCAATTCATTGGGAAAGAGTAAAAGGTATTGACTATGGTTATGCCTCAGAAAGCTGTTGTTTATGGGGAATAATGGACATGAATGACAATACTTTAATAATTTATAGAGAATTATACAAAAAAGGCTTGACAGGAGTTGAATTAGCTAGTATAATAACAGATATGGAGACAGAAGACCCTTTTTCTGTTAGTGGTGTTTTAGATACTGCAGCATGGGCAAATACAGGAACAACTGGTCCTACTGTCGGAGAATCTCTTGTCAGAGCTGGACATAAATTAAGAAGAGCTGATAAGAACAGAATACAAGGTAAAATACAAATACACGAGTATTTAAAAGTTAGAGAAAGTGGTAGACCTAAGTTACAGATATTTAATACATGTCCTAACTTAATAAGAGAATTACAGTCTATACCATTATCTAAGACTAACCCAGAAGATGTAGATACTCACGCTTCTGACCACGCATATGATGCTTTGCGTTATATGATAATGAGCAGACCAAGAATGGAAAGCCCATTAGAAAGAATTAGAGGTTTAAAACGAGAAATGTATAAACCTGTAGATTCTACATTTGGATATTAAGATATGAAAAGAAAAAAGTATAGTAATGGAGGAGATGTTAAATATTATAAAAGTTTAGATGATTTAAATGTTTCTTTTAAATCTACACCTAATAATCAATCATCTTTAATAATAAATAAACCTATAGGTAATAAAACAAATATTAATGCTTTTTTAAAAAAAGATAAAAATTTACCGACACAAAAAAATATTAATTTTAATGTAGAGTTAGGAAAAGGTTTTTCTGCTTATGGTGGTAAGAATAAAAAACAAGGTTCTTATTATGGTATTTCTTTTAAAAAGAAATTTTAAATAAATGGCAGAAAACGAAAATACATTTTTAAGTGCTGATAATATTTACGAAGAAGTAGAAGGTGAAGCTGGAGTTCAATTAACTTTAGAAGAAGACCAACAAAGAAATCTTATTGGAATTATTAAAGGTAGATTTGCTCAAGCAGAAACTGCAAGAGAAACAGATGAAAGAAGATGGCTTCAAGCTTACGAAAATTATAGAGGTTTATATAATAAATCAATAAAATTTAGAGAGTCTGAAAAATCTAGAGTCTTTGTAAAAGTTACTAAGACTAAAGTATTAGCTGCTTTTGGACAGTTAGTTGATGTTATATTTGGTACAGGTAAATTTCCTATAGGTATAGCAGAAACAAAAATACCAGAAGGCGAAACTAATATGGCACATTTAGATATTAGTAATCCTACTCCTAACATTGAATCTACAATAGGTGAAGTACCAGATGACATAGGCAATAGAATAGATAATCCTTATGATGTTGGTTATGAAGGTGATGGTAAAGTTTTAAAAGCTGGTGCTACTTTTGATAGTGGAATTTTTGAAGATACTATTGAAGAACAAGCACGAGAGGCTGGTATATTAAAAGATGGTATTAGTTATAATCCTCAAGAGTTAGAATTAAATCCTGCACAAAAAGCTGCACGGAGAATGGAAAAACTTATCCATGACCAAATAGATGAATCTAATGGTTCTTCTGAAATAAGAAATGCTCTTTTAGAAGCTGCTTTATTAGGTACAGGAATTGTAAAAGGACCATTTAATTTTAATAAAAAATTACATAAATGGACTAAAAATGAAGAAGGTAATAGAACTTACAATCCACTTGAAGTTAGAGTTCCTAGAATAGAATTTGTAAGTTGTTGGGATTTTTATCCTGACCCCGGAGCTACTAATATGGATGAATGTGAATATGTTATTCATAGGCATAAAATGAATCGTAGTCAATTAAGACAATTAAGAAATATGCCTTATTTTGATGAAGAAGCAATACGAAATGCAATTCAAATGGGTGCTAACTATATTGAAAAAGATTTTGAAAGCCAATTAAAAGATGATGTAAGAACTGATGAAGATTATAGCAGCAGTTTTGAAATTTTAGAATATTGGGGAATTATGGATGCAGAGTATGCTAGAGAAGTAGGTGTAGAACTAGATGATTCAATAGATGATTTAGATGAAGTTCAAGTAAATATATGGACTTGTGGACATTATTTATTAAGAGCTGTAGTAAATCCGTTTACTCCTTATAGAATACCTTATCATTCTTTTCCATATGAAAGAAATCCATATAACTTTTTTGGTATTGGTGTAGCAGAAAACATGGATGATAGTCAACAAATTATGAATGGTCATGCAAGAATGGCTGTAGATAATTTAGCAATGGCTGGTTCTTTAGTATTTGATGTAGATGAGTCTGCTTTAGTTGGTGGGCAATCAATGGAAATATATCCGGGTAAAATATTTAGAAGACAAGCAGGAATGCCCGGACAGTCTATACATGGTTTAAAGTTTCCTAATACAGCCCCAGAAAATATGATGATGTTTGACAAGTTTAGACAACTTGCAGATGAACAAACTGGAATACCAAGTTACTCACATGGACAAACAGGAGTACAAAGTATGACAAGAACTGCTTCAGGTATGTCAATGTTACTTGGAGCATCTAGTTTAAATATTAAAACTGTTGTTAAGAATCTTGATGACTTTTTATTAAGACCACTTGGAGAATCTTACTTTCAATGGAATATGCAATTTCATGAAGGTAACTTAGATATTGAAGGTGATTTAGAAGTTAAAGCTACTGGAACAAATAGCTTAATGCAAAAAGAAGTACGAAGTCAAAGATTGACTATGTTCTTACAAACTGCACAAAGTCCAGCTATTGCTCCCTTTGTTAAGATTTCTAAACTCGTAAGTGAACTTGCTTATAGCTTAGATTTAGACCCTGATGAAATACTCAATGACCCTGAAGAAGCAGCTATTATGGCACAAATAATAGGAATGCAAAATGTTGGACAAACAAATGGCGAAGAAACTCAACCCACTAGTCAACAGCCCCCAATGGGAAGCGTTCAAGGAGTACCTACAGGTCCTCAAGAACTTGGACCTACAGGGACTGGTGGTGGCAACATCGGAACAGGAGATGTACCGATTCCAGGGGAAGATAGCTTCTCTGGTACGCTTAGAACAACTGGACCTACAAGTTAAAGAGGCAATAACAAGAAAAAAGGAGATATAAATGTTAGACATATTAGACACAATTTTAAAAATAGTAGGAGTAGTACCTTGGATAGTTTCAATCTGTTCAATGATTGCTGCTTTAACACCAACGCCACACGATGATAATCTTATAAGTAAAGCTTATAAAGTTATTGATTGGTTTGCATTAAATATAGGAAAAGCAAAGGAGAAATAATATGGCAGGACCATTAGCAGTAATACCTGCAGCAACAATTGCAGTAGCAGGAAACATGATTTTAAGAGGTGGACTTACTTACGCAACTAAAAAATATGGACCAGCAGTTATAAAGCAAGTTCAAAAATCACCACAGTTTAAAAAAATGCAAAAGAAATTTAATGATAAAGTAGTTAAAAAGTTTAAAAAAGATAAAGATAAAAAACCTGATGAAAAATATAAAATGCCTGATGAAGAAAAAGCTTTAAATAAAGATAGCTATAGAAGAAGTGCAGAATCAAATAAAGTAAAAAGAAGAAATGAAAAACTACAAGAAGAAGCTGATGAAATTGAAAGAATTTTAGATTTAGATAATCCTCCGGTAGATGAAGTACCTTTAAGATTTGATATGAATAGAGGTGGTTTGTTAGATGATGATAGAATAATGTACAAAGAAGGTGGTCCGGGTATAGAAGCTCTTAGAAAAGAAGCACCTGAAGTAGTATCTAGAATGGGTTATCAAGAAGGTGGTTCTATGGATAATCAAATGGAAATGGCTATGGAAATGTCTATGGAATCAGATGATAACATGGAAAACAATTATACAGATTTTATAATGGCAGAAGCATTAAGTGAAGAAGAAGAAGATATGCTAATGTCTAAATTAGAACAAGATGAACAGCTACAAATGTTATTTGATAAAGTAATAGATGTAGCACAAGAATTTGCTGGGTCTGGTCCTGTTGATGGACCGGGTTCAGGAGTCTCTGACAGTATACCTGCAAGGTTATCTGATGGAGAATTTGTCTTTACTGCAAAAGCTACAGAAGAAATCGGAGAAGACACTTTAATGTCTATGATGAAAGAAGCTGAAAGTAATGCAGATATGAGACAACCAGCTCAGATGGGAGGTGTAATGGATAAAAACAATCCTAATCCTTTAGGAGTACAAGGTTCTATTCTCGACAATAGAGAAGATGACTATACTAATCCTATGGAACAACCACCTATTCGTGGAGCTGGATATGGAAGATAAAGCTACCCTATTAGCGTAGGCACTTTATCAAATTAAGAACCGAAAGGCTACCTTTACAATACAAGCCCTCTAGTCGACATAGAGCTACCTTGTAACCGAAGCCCCAATTAGGAGAAAAGAAAATGACTAATAAAGTCCAAAAAGAGGAAACGCCAAATCCTTATAATTTAAAAAAACCTTGGCACGAAGGAGAAGATAAACCTTTTGTATCATCACAAAGCCTTTATTTTGAAGAGCCTTCTGAAAAGAATAAACTTTTCAAAACAGATGACATAACTGAAGTGGAAGCTGAAGGAAGTGTTAATACTGATAAATTGGAACTTAATGAGGATAAACCTTATAAAAGACCAAATTATAAAAAGCGTTATGATGATTTAAAAAAACATTATGATAGTAAACTTAATGAGTTTAAAACTAGAGAACAAGAGTTAATAGATGAAGCTACTAAAAATAGAACAAACTACAAAGCTCCTAAATCTGAAGAAGAACTAGAAGAGTTTAAAAATAACTATCCTGATGTATACGAAGTTGTAGAAACTGTTGCTCATATGCAATCGGAGTCTAAAGCAAAAGTTCTAGAAGAACGCCTTAGTAAACTCCAAGAAAGAGAGAATCAGTTAGTACGACAAGATGCAGAACAAAGGTTAAATGAAAAACATCCTGATTTTGAAGATATCAGAAATAGTGATGACTTTCATACTTGGGCAAAAGAGCAACCTAAGTCTATCCAAGATTGGATATACTCAAATGCTAGTGATGCCGATTTAGCTTCTCGTGCTTTAGATTTATTTAAAAAAGATTTTGGTATAGAACCTACAAAGACTAAGTCAAATTCTAAACCGACCAGACACTCTGCTGCAGATATGGTTTCCACTAAAACAACAAGTGTAGAACCAAAGCAGGAGAAAATATGGTCAGAAAGGGAGATTGCTGCATTAAGTATGGCAGAATTTGATAAATACGAAAAGGAAATATCAGATGCTATGCAAGAAGGCAGAATCACAAAGTAACTATATAACTTAAAGGAGATGTATCATGGCTCAATTTTTTGAACCCTCAACCGATACAAATGCTAACTTTGCTAACTCCGTAAGTGGACAAACCAATAGTTTCTTCTTACCTTCGGTTTACTCTAAAAAGGTTTTAAACTTCTTTAGAAAAGCCTCGGTAGTTGAAGCTATCACCAACACAGATTATGCTGGTGAAATTTCCTCTTATGGAGACTCAGTAAAGATTATAAAAGAACCTGTAATTTCTGTGTCTGATTACACAAGAAATACAGATACTACTGAAACTAGACTAACAGACCAAGAAATATCTTTAGTTGTTGATAGTGCTAAAGCTTTCAAATTCATCGTAGATGATATTGAAACTAACATGTCACATGTCAACTTCAAAGAGGTAGCTTCTTCAAGTGCTGCATATGCATTGAAAGATTCATATGATGCTGCTGTTATTGCTACTATGTTCTCAGGAGTTTCATCTTCATCACCAGACCATGTGTTAGGTGCTGATAATGCTACAGACTTAGGTGCTGGAGTATATGATGGAACTGGTAACATAGACTTAGGTGTATCTGGCGAAACAGACCCTCTAGACCTTATGGCTAGAATGGCAAGACTTTTAGATGAACAAAATGTACCTGAAGAAGGTAGATGGTTTGTCGGAAGTCCTGACTTCTACGAAGTATTAGGTCAATCAGCTTCTAAATTGTTATCTGTAGACTTCAACGCAGGTCAAGGTTCAATTAGAAACGGATTAGTTTCAAGTGGTAAACTAAGAGGATTTGATATGTACAAGTCAAACAATATTGCTGCAACATCTAATGCTGCTGGTAAATGTTTAGCTGGTCATATCAGTTCTACTGCAACTGCTAATACTATTCTCTCAACAGAAGTGTTAAGAGACCCAACATCGTTTGGTGATATAGTAAGAGGCTTACATGTCTATGGTGCGAAAGTACTTAGAAGTGAAGCTTTAGTAAGTGCATTTTATGGCATTGATTAATATCAATACGGGGGAGGCTTCGGTCTCCTCCATTTTTTAGGAAAGAATATGAAAGTTAAAGCACCTAAAGGCTATCATTGGATGAAACAAAAAAATGGTAGTTTTAAATTAATGAAACACACAGGAAAGTTTGTCAAGCATACAGGTGCTAGTTTAACAGCAAACTTTGCAATACAAAAACAACATAAAAAATAATGGCTACAACATATTTAGATTTAACTAACGAAGTTCTTAGAGAACTAAATGAAATACCTTTAACCTCTGCAAACTTTGCAAACGCAATAGGGTTACAGAAATTTGTTAAAGATGCAGTTAATAAATCTATATTTGATATAGCTAATGCAGAACCACAATTACCTTTTTTTAGTGCAGGTGTTAGTGGTAGTACAGACCCTTTCTATGGTAATGTAACAGTAGCAAGTGTAGCAGGACAAAGATGGTATACTTTAAAAGCTGATAGTTCTAGTATAACTACAGATTATGCATCTGTAGATTGGGATGATTTTTATTTAACAACAATAAATGTAAGTGGTGAGTCAAGCCCTTATGTTTCTAAAGGATTAAAATTTTTAACATTAGATGATTGGAAAAGATATTATAGAGATAGTGAAAATTCAGATGATGCTAATTCAACCCACGCTGAACCAATACATGTTATTAAGTCTCCAGATAGCAGGAAATTTGGGTTAAGCCCAATACCTGATAAAGTTTATAATGTACATTTTTATGCATTTACAAAGCCAACAGCTTTAGATGCTCATGGAGATACTATGGTATTACCAGAACAATATAGTAATATTATAACTTCAAGAACTAGATATTATGTATGGCAGTTTAAAGAAAGTCCACAACAAGCTATGATGGCATTAGAAGATTACAGAAAAGGAATGAAACAAATGAAATCAAATCTTATGAATCCTACTCCAAAATATATGACAGATGATAGGACATACTTTTAATGGCTAGAAGTCAACCATATACAGTAGCATGTGAAGGAGGATTAGTTACAGCATCTAATCAAATTGATTTATTGCGTAGACCCGGAGTAGCTACTGAATTAGAAAATTTTGAAGTTTCTATAGAAGGTGGTTATAGAAGAATTAATGGATTTACAAAATTTGGTGCAGGTAGTTCTGTACAACCAACAGGAGGTTCTACTGCAATACTAGGAGTATTTCCTTATGCAGATGGAGTAATTGTTACTGCTGGTACAAATATTTATTTTAGTAATACAGGAACAAGTTGGGTACAAATAAATAGAAGTTCTGTTTCTGGTAGTGGAGATAACTATTCAACTTTTACAGGTAGAAGTACATTAACAAGAACTTCACAAGGGCAATGTCAATTTACATTATTTGATGGTGCTACATTTAATTATGGTCAAGTTATTATATCTGATGGAGCTAATAAACCTTATGCATTTAGAATGGAAGGAACAGGTAGTATTAGTGATAGAACATTTTTTGCAGAAGAAATAACTGTATCAAGTACTAAAGGTGTTAAATATATTACAGTTCATGATAAACATTTAATAGCTGCTGGAGTTGAAGATAACTTAAATACAATTTATTATAGTGGTACATTAGACCCTACAGATTTTACAAGTACTGGTTCAGGTAATATTGTATTAGAGGACCAGATAGAAGGAATTAAAGGATTCCGTAATGAATTATATATATTTTGTACAAACAGTATATTTAAATTAATAAATATAAATGATGCAAGTAATGTAGCTATAGTACCTGTAACAAAAAATGTTGGATGTTTAAGTGGTTATAGTATTCAAGAAATAGGTGGTGATTTAATATTTTTAGCACCAGATGGAATAAGAACAGTTGCTGGTACTGCAAGAATTGGAGATATTGAACTAGGTACAGTTAGTAAAGCAATACAACCAGAATTAACTACATTAGCACAAAGTATTAATAATTTTAGAATTACAAGTGTAGTAATTAGAGAAAAATCACAATACAGATTATTTTATAGTAATCTTAGTACAGCAGCATCAGGACAAAAAGGAATAATAGGAACATTAAGACAAAATGGATTTGAATGGTCTCAAACAAAAGGATTAGAAGTAACAGAAATAGGTTCTGGATTTAATTCAAATGGTGTAGAAAAATACTATCATGGTAATAATACAGGTTATATATATGTACATGATTCAGGAGATGATTTTGATGGTACTGCAATTTTAGCAAGATATGCTACACCTGATTATGATTATGGAGATTTAGGAACTTTAAAAACTTTACATTATGTAAGAGTTTCTGCTTCGGCTGAAGGAGTAGTAGAACCAGATATACAAGTTAGGTTTGATTATGGTAGTACAGATATACCTCAACCACCAACTTTATTTGATTTAGGAACAATAAATCCACCTTCAGAATTTAATAGTGCTGTATTTGGCACAAATGTATTTGGAGGAACTGCTTCTCCAATGATAAGAGTTCCGTTACAAGGAAGTGGAACAAGCAACAATTTTACTGTGATTTCAAACGATACAAAATCACCTTATAAAATAAATGGGTTATATGTAGATTATATACCTTCAGGTAGGAGATAAAAACAATGGCAGGTTATATTAGACAAAGTACTTTAGCAGATGGCGATACTATTACTGCTGCTTTATTTAACAATGAATACAATCAGTTACTTAATGCATTTCATAATAGTACAGGACATAAACATGATGGTACAACAGCAGAAGGACCAGTAATAGGAATTATTGGTGATGCAGGAGAAACTTCTCCAAATAACAAAGTTTTAATAGATACATCAAATAATTATATTGAATTTTATGTAGAAGTATCAAGTAGCTCAGTACAACAATTATATATAGCTGATGGAGCTATTGTTCCTGTTACTGATAATGATATTGATTTAGGTACGAGTTCTTTAGAATTTAAAGATTTATATATAGATGGTACAGCATATGTAGATGCTATAAACTTTAATGGTACAGCAATTACATCAACTGCTGCTGAACTAAACATATTAGATGGAGTAACATCCACAGCAGCCGAGCTTAATATTCTTGATGGAGTAACTGCGACTACAGCAGAATTGAATATTATGGATGGGGTTACTGCAACCACAGCAGAGTTAAACATTATGGATGGCGTAACTGCAACTACTGCTGAATTAAAT
>Ga0115105_10500173_pt1 | contig 9808 bp, 9 predicted proteins | sample CN18umnscriptome_FD_89648 | JGI IMG/M metagenome (GOLD analysis project Ga0115105, IMG submission 89648) | Marine eukaryotic communities from Pacific Ocean to study complex ecological interactions - CN13ID_155_C17_100m_0.8um Metatranscriptome... | ecosystem: Environmental > Aquatic > Marine >... | reverse complement strand
GTGTTACGGCATTTCTAAAGGATGTATTAATAACCAGTAACACAATAAAAACTCAAATTTAAAAATACAAAGCTAACTTATAAGGAGATTCTTATGGCTTGTAACTGCTGTAATAAAGCACTCAACAGTGGAATGATCATAAAGGCTGACCAAATTACAGGACAAAGATTTAAATCTTGCCCTAATTGCTCTGATGCAAATGGTTCGGAACACGTATTTCATTATTACCCTAACTCATTTGGTAAAACTCCCGCACGTAAATCGTCACAAAACCCCGATGGTTTCCAAAGCTATTGTATAGATTGCCGCCATTTACCGAAGGGGACAGCATCAAAAAGCTCACACAATGGCCGATTATGCAGCACACTTTAACTAAAGAGGTTTAATGCAAGTATTTAAAGATGATGCGGTAAATTGGTTATCAACACTTTCAACCGAAAGTGTTGATCTTTTAATTACTGACCCACCCTACGAATCATTAGAAAAACATCGAAAAATAGGAACCACCACTCGCCTAAAAGTAAGTAAATCGTCAAGCAATCAATGGTTCGACATATTTCCAAATAATCGCTTTGAAGAACTACTAATAGAAATTTACAGAGTACTTAAAAAAGGTTCGCATTTTTATCTATTCTGCGATCAAGAAACAATGTTTTATATTAAGCCAATAGCTGAAAACGTAGGTTTCAAGTTTTGGAAGCCAATAATTTGGGATAAAGTGACTATTGGAATGGGTTATCATTACAGAGCCAGACACGAATATATTCTTTTTTTCGAGAAAGGTAAGCGCAAGTTAAATGATCTAAGCGTGCCAGACATCCTCACTTGTAAAAGAGTATATAGGGGTTACCCTACTGAAAAACCAGTTAAGTTAGTTGAAACGCTTATCTCTCAAAGCAGTAAGGAAAATGAAATCGTCATCGATCCTTTTTTTGGCTCAGGAGCTACTTTAGTAGCTGCCAATAACTTAAATCGACAAGCTATCGGATGTGATATTTCAGAATCTGCCCATTTGCATCTAAAAGGTCGAAATAACCAATCTAAGTCAGCTGAAAAGATTTAAGTTCACGATCTTTGCCAGAGTTGTTAGATCCGATGCAGCTCACAACTCTGGCTAATTCTCAATTTAGATGGCTTTTCCATTTCATTTTTCAATGTTTATTATTAAATATGTGTTAAAACTCATTTCCATCAACCTTATTTTGAACCCAAAGTACTTAATAATTCTTTTTTGCTCTTCTTCTGTCAGTTTCCCAATAACGCGTATTAGCTCAGCTAGATCATCTTCTTCACAATAAAAATAAGCTACTGGCACATCTAGCTCTTTAGCAATGCGTTTCATGGTTAAAAAATCAGGAGCGTGTTTGCCCTTTTCGTATTGGTTCATGCGTGCACTAGCCGTGTTTGGCTCCAAACCTAAAACCATGCCAAGCTGCTGCTGGGTAAGTCCAGCTGCTTTTCTTGCAGATTTTAGACGTGGAGGTATTGGGGTTTCCATATGAACCTTAGCTGTTAATTACATCCTGCTAAGATTCTCTTAGTATTCAACCTGAAAGTGTACTAAGGATATTTTAGTTTTTAAATATACACTTAATTAGTAATGTCTTAAACTATATATTTATGAGTTAAAAGGAATTTTATGCTTGTTTTTGCTAGTGATGCTTCTGGTAAGATTGTTTTAATAAATAATGTCAAAAATGGTAAAGCATGTAACTGTTTTTGCATCGCATGTAATGACCCTTTAATTGCACGCAATGGCGGAAAAATAAAAGCGCACTCATTTGCTCATACTACAAAAGAAGAGTCTAGAACATGCTTAATGACAGCTTTGCATCGGTACGCTCAAGAATATTTTTTAACGGCTAAAACAATAAACCTTCCAGAAATTACCATTTATCATCGAGGTTACAGTAAAACTGAACCTAGTAGAAAAGCCTTTATTAACTCTGCAAAACTTGAATATAGCATTCATAACAAATATATCGCCGATGTGAAGTTAGAAACTGATGTCGGTGATTTATTAGTTGAAATTAAGGTAACATCGCCTTGCTCAGCAGAGAAAATTAACTTTTATCGTGAAGAAAAGCTCGCTTCCTTAGAGTATGATTTATCAGTTTATATTGATTCGGATTATGCTGATGTAAATTGTGCTCTTAAGCATAATGATGATACGTCTAATTGGTTATTTGGTTGGTGTGAGGATCAATTAAGAGAAGAGATTAATCAAAAAGTTGAACTCAACCAAATAGAAATGAATAAAAAAATTCGACAACAAATTGAAGAGTCAAGAAAACAAGCTCTACGTAAATTTGATAACTTAAAAAAGCGACAACGATTAAAAATACCCAGCCACAATATTGGATTTAACCATAATATCAATGGTAAAAATTACGATTTATCTGCCCAAGTAGTAAAAAGTAAAAGTATACATTTTAAAGAAGTTTTACTTGAAGCAGAGCATGAACATTTTTTACTATTGAAGTGCGTAGCTCTTAATAATTCTAACCAAGAACGAGTGTTAAATGTTGCCCTTTTATTTCAACATGATACCCCCGATATCCTCAAAAAAGACTCAGGCCAAATCATCGTAGGTCGAATAAAAAAATCAAAACAATTTAAGTTCGAATGGCTTAACTTTACACCTCCAGGTTCGGCTTTAGAAAGAGCCAAATTTATAGCTATTACTGAAAAAGAAAAGCAACTAGAAAAATATAAGTTTATAGAGCACGTAACAAACTATGCTGACGTTTATGCATTAGAACAAGATAGATATTTTTCAAATGATTACCCAAAATGGAAAATCTGGCTTGCTTCACAAAGCGATATGGCTTCAAACGAAAATTTTAATGTTAAAAATCCCAAGTATCCAGCTTTATTAAAAACAAATAATACACACCCTCAACTTTGGATGTTTGATCGCTGGTATATATTAATATTTAGCAAATTAGCAGAGTTTATTGACAGCTACCCAATAGGTACACCCATAGATACAAAATACATATTTGAACTATTAAAAAACGAGTTTCCACTTTCCCATAATTACAAATTTTTTGTCGAGCAAGCAGATAAAATGAATGTTTCATATAAATTAGAGCACTTACTAAAGCCTGAAAGCATTATAAATACTTGCTTATCATTTTTTGAGGAGACACTTGCTGTTGAAAAAATCTCTGGTGTTTTTTTTAGAAATTACAACTTGAGATTGCAAATGTCCCCTGCAATCAAATAAATTAGGTACCGGAAGGTTGCAGCCCTAATACTTCGAATGTATTTTTAAGCTCTAGAATGGCGTAGCCAGGGTCTATGCCCCAATTAAAAAAGCCGCCATTTATTGTTTTGTCCCAACTATCATGATCTTCTTTAGGAATAAATTCAGCGGTATTAACATCACAATCTTTAGCTAAAACGACCATTAGAACTTCATGAACCGAAGGTTTATTATGACCTTCAGGATATGGGTTAACTTTCTTTATTCCTAAGATATTAGCAATCTCTTTAGCATCATACTTAGAGTTGCTTATTTCATTAGCTAAATCGGGCTTGAAACAATAGATAACAACAGCTAGTGTATTTAACAATAAATACCCCAAATAATTGTTTTCTGAAAATGCCTTTCCCTCGGTTAAGACTTGCAACACTTCCAGATATCTAACAAGCGTTTCGACTTCTCGTAAAGATAGTTCTAGGTTAATAATTATCGACTCAATAAATTTTTTAGGTAATTTAGGTGAGTAAAGGTTTATTGGTAAATGTTGATTTTCCCGAACCAACTTTTCAAATAAGGTCATGGAAGCAAAAATTGGTTCAAGTCTATTTGGTATAGTTTTATTACTGAGTTTAATAGTGAATTTTAAAAACTTATCTAAATACTTTTGAGAGTTAACATCAGTACCATAACAATGATTTATTGATGCTCTCAATTGTTGGGAGTTAGTAATCAATACAAATTGAACATTGTCGATATCAAATACGTGTTTAATAACCTCTAGAACATCTACAGCAAAGCTAGGCTTACACCTATCTAGCTCATCAACAAAAAACACTATAGCTTTTTCTTCTGCTACTTTGGATATCGCATCTTTAAGGGAAGTTAGATTTTTTTCAGCTTGTACCTGATCTTTTATAATTGACTCAACTGTAGCATCAATGGCTTTATCCGTGGCTTTTTGAATATCTTTGTCATAGTCATCGGCGACACTAGCAAAATCTTGCCTAAGAATATGTCCAACAAAAGCTTTTCCTCCTGTTTTAAGTCCAAATTTTGTAGCTGGTATAATCTTTTTAATAAAGCCTGGCTGCTCTTTTTCTGGCAGTAACTTAATTATCTCTGATAGAAGCGTGACAAGTGGTTCACCTACATGATCAGCTTTAAATGCATCTACATAGATTAAATGGTGAGTATCCTTTAATTTGAATAAATTAATTGTTTTTTGACAAAATTCAGATTTCCCCGTTCCCCAACTCCCATCAAGCATCATAGGAGATATATCCAAAGATGAACTCAAAAGTTTAATCATGTTTTCTGCTACAGGCTTACGATGAAACTCATCACGACTTTCAAATGTGTTGTTCATATTTTCCCTAATAATTTAATTTTTTAATATTAGAACAATAGTAATCTAGATTCATGACTCCGTATAACCTATTTCCTCAACAACTGACTAATCGGCATCCGTTCAGTAAACTTGGTCGCTATAAACGGGTCTTCGTCTTGGGCGCTTTCAGGTTTATATAGTGAATAGCGCTCGACTTCACTTGCTGTAATTTCTGTAACCGGCAAGGTAAATAGATTTGGTACGTCAGGAAAGAGTACCTCAAATGCTTTCACTAAATGCTTGGTTGTGAGGGTTTTTGCGTTATCTATTAATGCATAAAGTACGGCATCATCTAAAAAGTATTTTAATGTTCTAAAACAACCTTTTGATAGTGAGAACAAAGCAAAAACTGTTGCTTGCTCACTTAAGTTTGGTTTTTCGGTAAATGGCATTCGGTTGGCTAAGCCAATTATTAACTGTATAAAATGCTTTGGATTTTCTGATAATTTAAAATAAGGCAGCTGCCGTCTTACTAATAAACGCGATGACCATTGAGGTTCGTCTGCTATTTTTTCTGCCCACGGCATACCTACCAATACAATTGATACACCCGCTTCATCGTTAATATATTTTAATCGGTTGGCAATCTCGCGGCGTTTTTTACCTTGGTTGTGCTCAATTAGCTCTTGAAACTCATCAATAATTATAAGCTCTGTGCCACATGTTTTTAGGCATTTTATTAATGATGTCGTTAAGCGAGTGCCGTTTATTCGTAGCTTACGCTCTGTGCTGCCTAATTGCCCTAAGTCTTTAAGAAGTTCGGCTAAAGTAGATTCTAGTGTTGGGTTGCTGGGTATGCGGCTTACTAATACAGGATGATTCATCACTCCATTAATAAATTGCGGTAAATAGCGTTCTTTATACTGTTTTATTAGTGCTGTTTTACCTGTGCCTGTATCGCCATTTAACAGCATACAGGGCTTTTCGCCCGCTAACCCTTTACCAAGTCTTAATCTGTCGAAGTCGTTAAATACAGTGGTTATTATTGGGTATTCAATAAATACATCGCGAAATTCATTAAGCTTTTCTTTTTGTTTATCGGTCAGCATAATTAAAATCCATCTAGGTCTGAGATAAAGTCATCCCAGCTATCAGTTACTTGCTCTTTAGGTGTAACCTTTTTGAGTTCTACTGGCTCGCTCTGAGCTATTGATTTTTGTGAGTCACTACTAACATTTTGATGCTTAGCTAACGCTTTACCCCCTTTTACCTTTGAGTTTTTTGGCGCATTTTTTAACTCTTCAAACTCGTTTTGAATTTTATTATGAATAAACATACGCGCTTTTGCTAAGCCTACATTATCGATAGAGCCCGAAATAAAATCGCGATGAATACGTATATTTATTTTATGCTGATTCAAACTTAAATTTTGGGTGTAACCGTTTGGATCTATGCATGGCACTTTTATGTAATGCTCTAGCTTATCAAGGTACACGTAGATATAAGAGATATCATCTGGGTTTAATTTAATTAAAACTTCTTGAGATACTTTGTGGCTAAACTGCTTTCTATAGTTGGCTAGTTCAGTACTGTCGTAGCTTAAGTTTTCTAGCCGTATTCCACCTTTACGAAGCACCCGATGCTTTGAAATACTGAGCACAACATCCAATTGTTGAAGATCAGCATCACTCAGCATTGTTGGTGGTAACGTATTAAAGCCTTGATCCCATAATTGGCTTGGTATGTACTTAAAGCGGCTGTCGGCATCTTGATGGTAAACGTCTACTACCCATTTATGAAATAACTGCATAAAGGTCGTAAAACGCATAATTGCATCTTTTTTGGGATTGTATTCATACTTTTGTAAAATGTTAGAAAAGGTTTTACCAGGCACAGGGTCTAATAATTCAGTATTTATTGTGCCGAACATGCGTTCTACAAACGGTTTTAACCACGGCTTTGCAACAGGATTATATTGAGTATTAATGCCTATTTCTTCACAAGCAAGCTCAAGGCTGTTACTCCAAAATTCAGCGCCATTATCAACAACAAGTGTTTCAATTTTGCCAGCACACTTCCACTCATTAATCGTATCGGGGTATAGTTTTGCCACTTCACTTTTAGGTTTCATCGCATTTAGCATTGCTCGCCTTACTGCATCATAGCTAGGCTCACTGAAACTAAAGTAATAGCCAACAATACAATGGCTATACACATCTACTAACATAGTGAGTGTTGGTCGGCCAAGTGGAATATGCAGCTCATCATCTAATAAGATAAGATCAAGTGGCGTATGGTCAATTTCAACTTTTTCGAGTACTCGGGTAGGCCGTGTATGCCCTTCTACTTTATTAAAAGCAATATCAGCAAGGCGCTTACCATAACGAGCAATCATTACTTCGTATTGCGGTAAGTTATCTATTCTGTTTTTAAACGCTTTGTATGTTAAAGGCTTTAAAACACTGCCCACAACACTGTCGTTTTCAATAATAACTAAATCTGCATAATACTTATAAGCAGAAGCCACTGATGGTTTTTCTTTTACTAAGTAACGCTCAAGTGCTTTTTCAAAAAACTTATCGGTTGCTGTATCACGCTCTCTGTTACCTTTTTTTTGATGGCTTGGTATTAGCGCCATTATATTTTTATCCGCATTGGTATAAGCGCTATACCATCGTGCTGCTGTTCTCCAACTGGGCTTTTTTTCTCCCTCAACTTCAGGCATTAATTTTAATAAAGGCTCAAGGTTTTTTTGTGTCCAACCGCCTTGAATATTAGCCTCAAGCCATTGAATATATTTAAGCTTAACAAATGTTGTAGTTTTAATTTTTTCAGGAAGGGCTTGTAAATCTTTGGCGTAATTTTGAGGTAGTTTGGTTTCTACTTTTGGTAATGGCTGGTTAAATTCATCTTCAAACAGCCCGTCATTAAACATTGTTAGACCAAATTGCTGTTTCTATTGATATTTCATTTGTAGTTAAGTCGGCAAATAACTGCCCTAGTGATAATAAGCGTAGCACCGTAGCAAGTAGCTCACCGGCAGTTACTTTTAAAAAGCTAACTAACTGTCCCACTTTAATAGAGCCGTATTGCTTAACAAGTTCTAGCACCGATGCTTGCAGCTCTGTTAAAGACTGAAAACCAGAGTAGCGATGCAAAAGCTTTAAGTTATTGAGTGTTGGGTATACACGGATTTGTTTATCAGTAACCAGTATTAAATCACGTCCATCTTGCTTAGCGATAGCTTGCTTTTCAATAAAACGTGCACGAAAGTCTTCATCGGCAATTTTGCTTTGCGGTTTTACTTCTATAAATTTTTGCGTGCCGTCTGTGTGGGTAAGTAAAAAGTCAGGTGTGTAACGGCAAGTACGGTTATCAAACTCATATTCGTAACCTAGTGGCTGTGCTTCAAATGCGGCTATTGATGGTGAAAATTCAAAATGAAAACAAGCATCAAACTCTAAAGAGGATTCAACTAAACAGGTAGATTTATTTTTTTGACTAGCAAATTTATGGAGGTTTTTAACACGAGAGTGTTTGAGTTTTCTTCTGTACATGTGAGTCAACCATCTAACCGTTTGGTTAAATACTAGACTATGCCACCTTATACTTCCAATTTATGCCATCTTTTAGTACAAATATGTCAACTTATACTTCAAACAACACCAAATGAGGAATTTGGGTGGCAGTCTTACCAGCCACATCTCGGCACACACGTCACAAACTGTGGCTGCTCCCTTCCGGGCCTGACCAGGTTCGCCTGCTAGTGTTGCGAGAGGACCAATAAGACTACCATTGAGGGCCTTGGTTGGCGCGGGAAGGATTATCTCTACTTTTGGTGTGTTATTCAAGGGATAATCAAAAAAGAAAGTGCGATTGCATACTTCATATACAATCGCGGTTAAAAACAGCCTTTAATGCCTATTAATTACGCTCTAACTCGGCTTTAATTTTACGCAGTGCTGCTTTTACTTTTTTCATGTTTTCTGGGCCCATACGTAACAGCTGTTTTTGTGCAGCCGGTAATTGCTCCCATTCAGAAAACGCATACTGATAAGTAACCGAGTCTCGCAGTAGCGGTAACTCGCCTTCTGGCTCCGGTGTATCAAGTAATAACTCAATAGCATCTTCTAGCGTTTGATTAAATTCATCATCGCCGTAACCAATTTCACTGTACGCGTTGTTGATTAATGGCTTGTACTGCTCGTACATACGCACAGCTTGGGCGGCGCTCAAGCTCGTAAATACTTTTACATACGGTGTATAGCGCTCGTAGCTGTTAGGGTCAATTGTTAAAATGTCTCCTTCGTTTACGCTAAATTCTTCTTCGGGTTTAACCACTGGCGTATGCTTTTTAGCAATTTTGCCTTTGGCTATGTTGTCTATAAATACGACGCCACGGCGAATTACATCGTCGGTTACCATTAGGCTCATTACCGAGTCGCTTAGGTATTCATCCATTTTGGCAACCACTACGGTGTCGCTTTCATCAAGCGTTGGTAATGGCTCTACAACCGGCTCTGGCTCAGCTGGGCGCTGAGCAGGCACGCTTAGCTCAGCTGGCTTTTCAGGCTTAACTGATGGCGCATCTACCACAGGGTCGTTTTCTGGCTTTAGCTCCATCACTGGCTGTTCTTTTGGTGTTTGCTCTACCTCTGTGCGAGTTTCTGGCTCGTCAGTGGGCGATAGCAGGACGAACGCAGCGGCACACACTAAAATAATTAAAATAATAACGGCGAATAAAAAATTGTTTTTAGGCGGACGTTTTTGAACATCTGACGCTTCTGGTTTATCTGACATACAAACTCCATAAATTTAAATGCATATTACTCAGAGTACGCTGAGTGGAAAAAATTCACTATCGGTAATCACTATTACTTTAAATATAGGCTTTACAACATAAACCTACACTTACTAATTAGAACAACGAGCCATAGTAACTCAGTTATTCTTTGATTCTTCTAGCTTAAAGACTTAAAGTTGATAAATAAAGAAAAGACGTTAAGCAGTTCAAAAACCACTATGAAAATCCAGCAAGTTGACCCACATAAACCTAAAATAGCCCTATTACTTACAGGTGGTGGCGCTCGCGCTGCTTATCAAGTGGGCGTGCTTAAAGCGCTTGCTCATAGTATGCCCCGCACCGCGCCTTTGCCATTTAGAATTATTAACGGCACTTCTGCAGGCGCGATTAATTCTGCAGCTTTGGCCTGTTATGCCTCGTGTGCACATTTGGCCGTGCGTAAACTTGAGTCTGTTTGGAAAAACTTTTC
>Ga0115105_10932492_pt1 | contig 9837 bp, 8 predicted proteins | sample CN18umnscriptome_FD_89648 | JGI IMG/M metagenome (GOLD analysis project Ga0115105, IMG submission 89648) | Marine eukaryotic communities from Pacific Ocean to study complex ecological interactions - CN13ID_155_C17_100m_0.8um Metatranscriptome... | ecosystem: Environmental > Aquatic > Marine >... | reverse complement strand
GTAAGCTAATAATTAGCGTTATAAAGAGGCAAAGTGCTGATTTAACGTTGCAATGTGTTCAGGGCCTATGCCGCAGCAGCCACCAATTATGCTGGCACCTTGTTGTTGCCATTGCTTAGCCCAGTGCAAGTAAGAAAGCGGGGTTAAGTCTTTGCGAACCTCATCTAACCCTTCGTTAGCTGTGGCTTCTTTAGTTTGTGGCGCAAATGCATTTGCGTAAGCACCCACTTGAACATGCTCTGCTTTTTGTGCTTTTAATTCCTTTTGGGTTACAACTAAAGCTTGCTCTATTACCTCAGGCTGGCAGCAATTAAATAAAATGCCTTTTACATTTTCTTTTAGCATTGCAGTGACCGCATCTTGCACCGACTCGCCCGAGCGTAACGTGGCTTGCTCATTAGGGTTTTCATCGTCAAGGGTAAAGGCAACCCACACAGGTTTTTGACTATCACTTACTTTACTGATTAGTGCTTTAATATCGAGCGCTTCTTGAATGAGGCTTTGGGTTTCTATTAACCACAGGTCGGCATAAGGTGCTAGGCCTTCTATTAAAGGCGTGGCAATGCGTGTTAGTTGCTCTGCTTGGTATAAATCTGGGCGATATGAGCCAAACATAGGAGGTAAACTTGCCGCTATTTTTGTGCCTTTATTGTGTTGCTCGACCGCTTTTTTAGCCGCTAGTCCGGCGGTTGCAGCCAGTGATTTAGCAGATTGGTTAAAGCGCTCTTCGCCAATATGAAAAGGCACTAATGCATAGCTATTTGTGGTAATAACAGTGGCACCACTTTGTATAAAGTTACTATGAGCCTGCGTTACTTTGTCAGGGGCTTCTATTACTGCCAATGCTGACCACTCAGGTTGCTGAAATGGCGCACCAATACGAGTGAGCTCTCTGCTCATGCCGCCATCGAGTAAAGTTAGAGTATGAGTTGTCATTATGTTCCCTTTGTATGAGATAATTTCACTTTGGATGTTTAGACGTCTATAAAGCTATTACCCAGAATATAAAGCACACAATTAGGTTAAACAACCCTATAAATTAAAATAATAGGCGTATTAACTAAGCGTTATCATTGCTTAACAACCTCGTTAAATTGCATTGAAGTAATTGATCACGTAACTTAAACAAGTAGTGTATTTTACTAGCAGTAAAGCGCTGTGTTTGAGTAGATTAAGGATAAACCAATGAGCAACCCTATTTTAAAAAGTGCCAGCTTTGATCCCAAAGTGAAGCAATACTGGATGACCATGGCATGCTTTTTTAGTGCCGTTGCATTAGTAACCATTCCACTTATACCTGTGGTGTTATTTGTTGTATGGCTGGTGGCAGGTAAAATTTTGGCCGCTATGTCGGCGCAATTACTCACGCAAAAGCTGGTTGTTAAACGCGGCATTTTATTTAAAGAAGAAAAATCTATACCGCTTGAAAAAATAACCGATGTGGGGCTGAACCAAGGGCCGCTTATGCGCTTTTTTGGGTTATACCGCTTAAGCTTTGAAACTGCAGGGCAGTCGGGTCATGGTGCATTAGTGTCATTACTTGGTGTTGAAAATGCCAGTGAGTTTAGAGAAGCCATACTTGAGCAAAAAGATAACTTAGCTGCGCAAGCCCCTAAAACACAGGAGCTTGCTGAAGATCACCTCAACCAAGCATTACTTGCTCGCTTAGTTGAGGTAGTAGAGCGCATAGATACGCGTTTGGCAGCTTTAAAAGCGAAGCGTTAAGCGTTTTGTAATTGAGCCTGACCTGCCAGCATACTTAGCTCTTTGGTACGGCTTTCAACAACCTGATATTCGCGCGCTTTAATTGTACTTATATAATTCCACTTAGCACTGGCTTTTGCAGGTGTAAATGTAACGGTTAAATAGCCGCGCTCTACTAAATTATTATAAGCAAGGTCATCAACTAATAAGGCAATTACTTGCTCTATTTGGGCTACGGTTTGTGCATCTTGTGTGTTTAGCGCTAAATATTCTTCAAGCCCTGGTGATGAAACCGATGCCGTTGCAAATTCCACCCCAGCATTTTGTGAGGCTGCAATAGGGTTACTGGCATCAGTTTTAAGCTGTCCCGCCCAGCCGTTATGAGTATCTCCGGCTAAAACTACTAAGTTTTTTTGTGCTGCAATAGCGGTGCCTAATAATACTTCTCGCTCGTAGGCGTAGCCATCCCACGCATCAAGGTTATACGGTATGGTGGTTTGAACACGGGCAAGCTCTGCCTCGGTTACACTTGGGTCGCCCGCTAATACACGGCCTTTAATTTGCGCCAGCTCTGCAAATAATACATTGGCCTGTGCGAGCAATTCACTTGGATCGCCTCCGTTTGCCTGAGCACTTTGTAAGCTAGCAAGTAGTAACATGACCTCTACTGGTAAGTGCATTTTTGTCATTAGCACTTGTTGCCCTAACACTTGCCACTGTGTGCTTGAGGTAGTGATGGCGTCACTAAGCCATGTAAGTTGTTCGCTGCCTAATAATGCACGGTCTGTTGCGCCTATTGCTGCAGCAAATGCGCTTTGCCCTGCAGGGGAGGTAAGGTCAAAATCACTATAGTTAAGCTGCTCATCACGCGCTAATACACGGGTATCTAGCATGTATAAAGAGACTAAATTACCAAACTCAAAGCGTCGGTAAATACGTTCTTTGTCGGCTACATTACGAATTGGCATCCACTCAAAGTAGGCTTGTAGCGCATTGAGTTTACGTTGGCTAAATTCGCCTTCACCTTCGTTATGATTTTCTGCGCCTTCGCGCCATGTGTCGTTGGTGATTTCGTGGTCGTCCCACACTGTTATAAATGCACATTGGCTATGGGCTGCTTGTAAGTGGGCATCGAGGCGATAATTTGCATAGCGTTTTCTATAATCGGTCAGTGCGATAATTTCGCTGCTGTTATCTAATGGTAGCAGTCGCTCTAACTGTGCGGCGTCTTCCGTTGCATAACCCGTATTGCTGTATTCGTATATGTAATCACCTAAGTGCAGTACCGCATCTAAATCGCTTTGCTTAGCAATTTCGCCATACACATGAAAATACCCGGCAGGGTAATTTGCGCACGATACAACGGCTAATTTCACCTGATCAACCGCACCGACAGGAAGCGTTTTACCTTGTCCGATAGGGGAGGTTTTTCCGTGTGCATTAAAGCGATAGTAATAAACGGTGTTGGCATCAAGCCCTTGTAAATCAACTTTAAGAGTAAAGTCGGTGGTGTCACTGATATGTGTTTCACCATCGTGAACAATATTTGTAAAGCTTTGGTCGGTGGCGGCTTGCCATTGTACTTTTAACGATTTAGTTGTTACATCGAGTGGGGTTACACGGGTCCAAATAATTAAGCTATCGCTTAGCGGGTCGCCGCTGGCAACGCCGTGGTCAAAGCTAACGGGTGTGTCGTCATCATCGTCAAAACGACAGCCTGTTAAACCAAGTGATAATACGGCAGCGCCAAATCCTGCTGCCGATGCTTTTAAAAAACTTCTCCGTGTAAATGCCATTGCTTTGTACCTGTAAAGTGTAAAAAGCAAAGTGTAGGCAATTTAGGTTACTTTTTTGTGAAGCAATTAAAAAACTTCACTTACTTGCGTTGCATTACACGTAATAACGGTAACGTTTTCGTAGCCTACGCGGGTTAGCGCTTCTGCACCTAAAGTGGCGCGGGCACCGCTGGCACAATGTAAGTAAATAGGGCGTGCAGCGTCTTTTTCTATTTCCATTAGCTTCATTTCGAGTAATCCGCGTGGAATATTTATTGCCCCTACCGCAGCTACATTGGCATGCTCAGCGGGTTCGCGTACATCAATAAGTAAACCTTTATTTTGTTCTAGCTCTTGCTTTGCTTGCGCTGCATCAATACGGCGTTGGTTAGGTGTGATAATTTTTAGTAAATCAGGAATTGAAGTAAGCATTAGTCTGTAAATCCTCTTTTGCGCAAAAAAGTCATTAATGGGCACCATTTAGTGTAGGCGGATTGCACTAAGTTAATACCAATAAATAACGTTAAAAATTGAAAGTTACTATCAACAAAGTAGCTTAAAAGCACAGAAATTGTAACGGCACTTCCGCCAATTAAGAGTATGGCGTCACTTATTTTCATGAATTGACCTTAATATTAGTTTTTTCTAATGTTAATTATATTAGAACTTACTAATGTAAAAGTCTATAATTAAAACACGCAAAATAATTAAGTATCACAATGAATATTGAACAACTTGCAGAAAACGCTCAGCAGGCAGAGCAATTTTTAAAATTAATGGCAAATAAAAACCGTTTAATGATTTTATGTAGTTTATTGCAAGGTGAACAAAGTGTAGGTGAGTTAAATCAAAATGTTCCGTTGGCGCAGTCTGCTTTGTCTCAGCATTTGGCAAGTTTACGTAACGCCCAGCTAGTGGCAACTCGCCGTGAGGGACACACAATTTTTTATTCGTTAATCGACCCAAAGGTTGAGTCGATTATTACGTTACTATACGAATGGTTTTGTAAGCAAAGTACCGCTGAGTAATTTGCTTTAAATAAAAGTGGCAATCTCATCAAGCGACTTTTTATCAAGTGCATGGGCAGGTACAGTTGCATCGTCACTTGGGTAGCCCGCAATAAGTAACATGTAAGGACGTTCGTTGTCTTTGTCGCGCTTACAAATGTCGGTTAAAAAACTCATTGGTTTAGGTGTATGGGTAAGCGTAGCTAAGCCACAGCGGTGCAGGGCTTGTATTAAAAACCCAGTAGCTAGCCCTACTGATTCGTGCACATAATAATTGGTGTTTTTATCATCTGTATTCACACCGCCTTTTTTTTGACTAAACACTGCAATAAGCCAAGGCGCATGCTCTAAATAGGGTTTATTGGCGTCGGTACCTAATGGTTTTAGCGCATCAAGCCACTCTTCTCCTGCTCTGCCTTCATAAAAAGAGCGCTCTAGTTTTTCGGCGGCCTCTCTTATTTGTTTTTTTACATCGCTACTGTTTATAGCTACAAAATGCCACGGTTGATGATTCGCTCCACTTGGCGCGGTACCTGCTGCTTTTATACAGGCTTCAATTATATTTTTAGGCACAGGTCGGTCGCTAAAGCTGCGAATACTATGGCGGCGCTGGCTGGTTTGTAAAAATTCGGTTGCGCGTTTTAGCATTTCATCGTGAGGGTATTCTATAAAGTCGTTTAGTGGTTGGCTTTGATGTTTTTGCATGGCTTTACGCTTCTTATAAAGTGTGTGAGTGGTTTTTATACCGACTGAATAAATGCGAGGCAAGTATTATTACCTATCGTGTTTATTTATTGTTACAAAATTAACCGCTGCGTAACTTATGTTCCTTTTTTTAATGTGATATAAAAAGCGCAATAAAAAAACTATTAAAATTCAAGGAAGTAAAAATGCTATCAATAACAGGGTTATCTAAAACCTACGATAATGGCGTACATGCACTACAAGGTGTTGATTTATCTATAGGAAAAGGAATGTTTGGGCTGCTAGGGCCAAATGGCGCCGGTAAATCATCACTAATGCGTACTATTTCTACGTTGCAATCTGCCGATTCGGGTTCAATTACTTTTGATGGTATTGATGTTTTTAAAGACCCACAGGCTCTGCGCCAACGTTTAGGTTACCTACCGCAAGATTTTGGTGTATACCCACGTGTTAGTGCTTACGACTTGCTAGACCATATGGCTGTTTTAAAGGGCATTCATAATAAAGGCGAGCGTAAAGAGTCGGTAGAAGGCTTGCTTGCACATACTAATTTATATCAACATCGCTCAAAAGCGGTAAGTGGCTTTTCGGGCGGTATGCGCCAGCGTTTTGGTATTGCACAAGCCTTACTAGGTGACCCTGATTTACTAATTGTTGATGAACCAACAGCAGGGTTAGACCCTGAAGAGCGAAATCGTTTTCATAACTTGCTAGTAAGCTTAGGCGAGCAAAAAGTCGTTATATTATCGACCCACATTGTTGAAGATGTAGCAGAGCTTTGCCCAAACATGGCCGTACTGGCAGGCGGAAAAATATTATTAGAGGGTAACCCCATTGCCCTTACCGATAAACTCCAAGGCCAAATTTGGCGCAAAGCCATGAGCCAAGAAGAAGCACTAGAGCTTGAGCCGCAACTGCCTGTTATTTCAAAACGCTTATTTGCTGGGCAAACCATATTACATGTATTAGCCAATGAAGCCCCTGAAGGTTTCGAGCTCAGCAGTGCAAACCTAGAAGATGTGTATTTTTCTACGCTGCTTAATCATCGTAACAGCCAAGTAGCATAAGGGGGCGCTATGTTTTTTAATATGCTCGTGTTTGAGCTGCGCTATTTTGTGCGTCAGCCTTCGTTTTATGTGACCTCATTAATATTCTTTTTTATGGCGTTTTTTATAAGCTCCAGTAGTAAGTTTCCGCTAGGTGGGGCTAATGTTCATATGAACTCGCCTTATACCATTATGGTTTTAACGGTTACCTTTTGTACGCTTGCTATGTTTTTAGTGGTTAACTTTGTTGCAAGCTCAGCGATTCGCAACAGCGAGACCAAAATGGATGAGCTGGTGTTTAGTAAGCCCGTTAACCCGCTTGCTTATCAATCAGGGCGTTTTTTTGGTTCTTACTTAGTTGTACTTATCGTGTTTTTAAGCGTGCCACTAGGCGTATTTTTGGGGTCTCAGTTTGGCTTGTTGGTTGGCTGGCTTGATAGTGAGCTAGTAGGCCCTAATAAGTTTATATATTACGCTGCACCTTTTTTATATTTAGCGGTGCCAAGCTTATTGGTGCTCAGTGCTATTTTTAATAGTGTGGCGGTTTATTTTAAAACCATAATGGCGGTATATGTAACGGCCGTGGTGATCTATATAAGTTACCAATTGGCGAGTATCTATTTTGACGATTTAGCGTTTAGAAATATTGTTGTTTACGCAGACCCATTTGGCACTGGTTCATTAATTGACTTAACCCGTTACTGGACTGTAAGTGATAAAAATACTGAAGTATTAACGCTTTCGGGCGATTTTTTAATTAACCGTATTTTATGGGTAGCACTAAGTTTAGCGATGTTTTTTGGCCTCGGAAAGTTAGCTAACCGCGTAGTCACTAAAAAACAGAAAAAGCAATTTGCTGTCTCTACGTTTGTAAAAAATAAACAAGCAGCACTTATTAGCAGCGCTAAAAATTACAAGTCAAAAGGGGTCAATACGCAATCGCAATTAGTAATGCGCAGCTTATTTGAGCTTAAGCAGGTTATATTAAGTGCTCCTTTTATGATTTTAGCGGGTGTCAGTATTATTACGTTACTCGCACCACTTTTTGCGCCTATTGGCGCATATGGCACAACAGATTGGCCGCTCACACAAAACATGGTGGGCATTATTCAAAACGCCTCCGCTATATTTATGTTTATTATTATTGCTTATTACAGCGCAGAGCTGGTTTGGCGAGAACGCCACAGTGGTATGGGCGATATTGTTGACAGCTACCCGGTGCATAACAGTGTGTTTTGGGTATCTAAAATTATTGCGTTAATCACTGCAGTTTGTGGTCTTTATTTAGTAGGCATGATGTTTACCATTGCGGTGCAACTATTTAAGGGGCAATTTAACCTAGAGCTTGGCCAATACTTATTTAGGTTGGGTTACCTTACATTATTGCCTTTAATTATGATGGCTATTTTGGCGTTCTTTTTACAAATAATTAGCCCTAATAAATACATAGGTATGGGTTTATTTATTCTGTATTACATTGCTCAAATGGTAATGGGTGCTTACGGGTTTGAGCATCATATGTATCATTTTTCACAAAGCAGCAGCGTACCGTATTCAGACATAAACGGTTACGGGCATTTTTTACAAGGCGCGCATTGGTATACCCTATATTGGGGTGCATTGAGTGTGTTTTTAGCTATTGTAGGCTTTGCTTTATGGCACCGTGGTCCATCGCAAACATTGCGTACGCGTTTATCTTTAGTGCGTTACAACATGTCTTTAAAAGGCCAGATTGCAGCCGTTATAAGTTTATTGGTATTTGTGGGCGCGGGTTATAACATTTATTACAACACCCGTGTAATCAATGAGTTTGTAACAAGTGATGATAACGAAGCGCTACAAGTAAGGTATGAGCAAGAGTTCTCACAATACAAAGACTTGCCACTGCCTATAATAACTGATGTTGATTTACACATTGATATTTATCCTAAAAAACGTGCTTTAAATGCCGTGGCTAAAATTAAGTTTACCAATACCGCAAACGAGCCAATAACCCGTGTGTTAATTAACGAGCCTAGCCAATCTAAAAGCTGGGATGTAAAAATGGCGGGCGGAAAAATAGTTGAGCGTTTAACCGATTTTGGCATGGTATGGTTTGAGTTTGAACAACCGCTAATGCCTAATGAAGTACGCGAAGGTGAGCTTTCAGTTTCTCGTGAACACGACGGTTTTGTTGATAGAGGATCTGATACTCAACTCGTGCATAACGGTACATTTGTAAATAATAGAGAATTATTACCAAATTTTGGTTATCAAAAGTATTTTCAAATTGCGGATAAGTATGAGCGCCGTAAGCACGATTTACCCGAGCTTGAACGTGCACATAAACTAGAAGACAGCCGCTATTATACGCAAAATGAGTTTGGGCCTGCTAATGGATTTATAAACTACAAGGCAACGGTAACCACCGATGAGTCACAATTTGCTATTACACCTGGTTACTTAAAAAGTGAGAGTGTAAAAGACGGACGACGTACTTTTGTTTATGAAATGGATTCCCCTATTATAAACTTTTATTCTGTTCTTTCGGCGGAGCTTGAAAGCAAAAAGGTTGAACATAACGGTGTAAATATTGAGGTGTACTACCACAAAGATCATGCATGGAATGTTGACCGTATGATTGAGTCGGTACAAGACTCAATAGATTACTACAAGCAAGCCTTTGGGCCATATCAGCATAAGCAGTTACGTATTATTGAATTTCCTAAGTATCGCTCGTTTGCGCAAAGTTTTGCCAATACGGTACCTTACTCAGAAAGTATTGGCTTTATTACAGACTTAAGAGATGAGAGTAAAGTTGACCTACCTTACTATGTAACCGCACATGAAGTTGCACACCAATGGTGGGGGCATCAAGTATCTGGGGCTAATGTAGAAGGCAGTGCCGTTATTTCTGAATCGCTCTCCCAATACAGTGCGCTTATGGTGCTAAAAAAACGCTTTGGCGCCGAGAAGCTTCGTAAATTCTTAAAGTACGAGTTAGATAAATACTTAATGGGCCGCACAGGCGAAGCCTTTGAAGAAATGCCGCTGTATAAAACGCAGTCTCAACAATATCTTCATTACAATAAAGGCTCAGTTGCGATGATGGCGATTTATGACCGATTAGGGGAAGAGCGCTTAAATGCAGCACTTAAAGCGTTTTTGAATGAGTTTAAATACCAGTCAACGCCATACCCAACTACGCTTGATTTACTTAGCTATTTAAAACAAGACGCAACGCAAGCGGAGCAACGTTTTATTGATGATCAGTTTAAATATATAACGCTTTATGAGCTTGAAATGAAAGCAGTTTCGGTTACAGATGATGTTGATAGCGAAGGTTTTTATACAGTAACACTGAGCGTTGAAGCAACTAAGCAGCATGCCGATGGACAAGGTGAAGAAACCGAGCAACCACTCGATGAGCGAATTGATATTGCATTATTTAGCGATGATCCTGAAAACCTTCTCGCTGAAGACTTTGTGATTTACTCGCAAAAGCATCAAATAGTCTCTGGTACTAATGCTATTGAGCTCAAAGTAAAAGAAAAGCCAGTGTACGCAGGGGTTGACCCGTACATTAAGCTTGTAGATAAAGACAGTAAAAACAACCTAGCG
>Ga0115105_11368443_pt1 | contig 9931 bp, 6 predicted proteins | sample CN18umnscriptome_FD_89648 | JGI IMG/M metagenome (GOLD analysis project Ga0115105, IMG submission 89648) | Marine eukaryotic communities from Pacific Ocean to study complex ecological interactions - CN13ID_155_C17_100m_0.8um Metatranscriptome... | ecosystem: Environmental > Aquatic > Marine >... | reverse complement strand
TGCAAAGTAACACCCTGGGGGAAGATTTTAATGGAAAATGTCCATATTTTGACACAACGCGTGTCTGGGCGCGGCGATTTTTTGCCGTTTTCGGCAGAGCAAACACACACAAACGAAACAGCAGCAACGCACGATTTAGTTACCGAGCTACAAACCAGCCTAGTAATAGAAGATGTATTGGCTATTTATGCAAAATTTGCCAAACAACTACTTAACTTTTCAGGGCTGCAGTTTCAATCAACGCTCGGCACTGCACAAACCTCAGATAGCAACACGAACACTAGCCCGTATTCTTACGATTTAGCTATTGGTCGCGAGCACTTAGGACAGCTAATTTACTTTAGCCAATACCCTATTAGTAAAGCGATTGAAAACAAATTACGTGCCCTTCACAGCGCCCTTGTGTACCCACTGCGTAACGCAATGATGTACAGCCGAGTGTTAAAACTTGCCACAAAAGATGCGCTCACTGGGTTAAATAACCGTAGCCAATTTAATGACATGTTATCGCAAAAGCTCGAAAACTGCCGCCGTTACCAGCGCCCTTTTAGTTTAATGCTGCTTGATTTAGATAACTTTAAGCAAGTAAACGACAACTATGGTCATAAAGTAGGTGACGATGTTTTAAAAGAATTTTCGCAGGTACTTTGCAGCAGTATACGCGGCACCGACTCTGTATTTAGATTTGGTGGCGATGAGTTTTCGCTGATTATTGAAGACCCCGAGTTTACAACGAACAAAGTGGTTGCTGAGCGCATTATGCACTTAGTCAGAAACTCAAGTTTAATGTCTAAATACAAAGTAACCACCAGCATTGGCTTTACCCTAGCCAATAGCCAAGATTGCGAAACAGCAATATTTGCTAGAGCCGATAAAGGCTTATATAAGGCAAAAGCCTCTGGGCGCAACTGTGCAAAAGCATATTAGTATTTATATAACTCTATTATTCATAAAAGCTTAGCTTCCCCCGCTAAGCTTTTTTATTACAAATTAATTATTTATTAGCCAGTAATTTATAAACAAACAAGGCTGTACAAAAGCCAAAAAAGAAGCCGCTCACTAAATTAAGCAATGCTGTTATGCTTGCAAGCGGGGTAAATAACACTAAAACCAATGGTAAACTTACGCCTAAAATAAAAAATAACCCGCCTTTACCTAACCAGTAGGCAAGTAGTAATACCGCCGATACCACCCCGCCCACAACGGCATATCCTAATGTAATAATATTAAGCTCTAGTAATACATTGGCTATAACAGCAACTAACGCAGTTATTAACATACCCATTGGCGCTTTGCTAACTAGCGATAAGCCTACATGTGGTTGATCTTTCATTTATTTACACTCCCAAAAAATGCCGTTTTCGTCTTGGTGTTTTTCACTTACAAAATAACCAACAACTTGCACAAGCTCGTCGTTATAAAAGATTAAAGGCACGCGCTCCCTTAACCACGGGGCTACTTTTGCATCTTTAAACCAGTGTTTAAGCGTATTGCTGCCTGGCTTTTTTAACGGCTTTATACGCGCACTATTACAATTAAAGCGCACGGTGACTTGCTCGTTTAGCAGTGGGGCACGTAGGCCTTTACCTTGTTGCTTTATTAATACGCGCCCATCATTAAGCGCAAGCTCATTGCTCGTTAGCGCTTCATCGGCTAATAATGTGTGTGGTGTAACAAAATACAAATACCCTTGATGGCGTCGTATTTGCCCCTCGCTTAAATCAACTTGCATTTGCGCATCTGCCTGCGCATTTATGGCTTGGTTAATTATTTGCAAAAGTTGCTTTTGTGAAGGCATTACTTGAGTAAATAAGCTAAGCCATGCACGAACCACATTGGTTATGCGCACGTCGCTGTAGGTGGTTAGTTGGCTAACGCTCAGTGCTTGATGGGCGTTTACGCTTTGTTTTAAATCAAGTTCAGTGTACTCATCAAGTAGCGCCTGTTGTTGCTGTAGTAACTCAATGCTGCGCCCAGCACAGTGCTCAAAACCTTTAAAACGCTTTGCAAGTAAAGGCACTACACGTGCACGTAAAAAGTTACGATCAAAACGCTCATCGGTATTTGAGTCATCAGTTATGTGCGTAATATTAAACTCTGTGGCAAAGTGCTCTATATCACTGCGCGTTATGTTTAAAAGCGGCCTGTAGCATATTCGCCCGCTTTGTAATTCACGCATTTTTTGCATTGCGCCTAACCCTTTTAAGCCAGAGCCGCGCTTTAACCGCAGTAAAAACGTTTCTATTTGATCGTTTAAATGCTGACCCAACAAAATAACACTGCCCGCGGGGCTTAGCTCATCAAGTGCTTTGTAACGCGCCTCACGTGCCTGCGCTTCAAGGCTTGTTCGTGTTTTTGGGTTTATTGTTACCTGCGCGGCATTAAACGGTACATTTAGCTCAGCGCACAAGTTTTGGCAAAAGCGCTGCCAGTCATTCGCGTATTGGCTTAAACCATGATTAACATAAATCGCGTTTACGTTTAGCTTTGGTTGCGCTTGTTTTAATAAGTGCATTATATGAAGCAATACCACCGAATCCACGCCACCCGAAAGCGCCACCGTAAAGTTATACTGCTGGTGCTTAAAAAAGTGCTCAAGGGCGTGTTTAACGTGCTGATAAATAGGTGATGCTTGCATGGATACGCTATAAATTTAATGTTTGCAGTATTTTAAAACAAAAAAGCCGCATAAGCGGCCTTTTTTAACAATAAATGCGTTGGTTAGCTAATTAGCAGTAACCAAACGACATTAAACGTTTGTAACGTTGATCAAGCATATCTTCAAGCGATAGCGCTTGTAAGTCAGCAAGGTCACGTTTTAAACGTGTTTTTAAGTTACGTGCCATTGCATCGTAATTGCGGTGTGCGCCGCCTAAAGGCTCTTCAACTAAGTTATTAATTAAATCAAGCTCTTTAACGCGCTCTGCTGTTACACCCATTGCCTCTGCGGCAAGTGGTGCTTTATCGGCGCTTTTCCATAAAATTGAAGCACAGCCTTCTGGCGAAATTACTGAGTACGTGCTGTATTGCAACATGTTCACTCTGTCGCCAACACCAATGGCTAATGCACCACCAGAGCCGCCTTCGCCAATAACCGTACAAATTGTGGGTACTTTAAGTGCCGCCATTACTTTTAGGTTACGTGCAATTGCCTCAGACTGACCGCGCTCTTCAGCGCCTACACCTGGGTATGCCCCTGGCGTGTCGATAAAGGTCATAATTGGCATTTTAAAACGCTCGGCCATTTCCATTAAACGTAGCGCTTTGCGGTAGCCTTCTGGTTTTGGCATACCAAAGTTACGTTTAATTTTTTCAGCTGTATCGCGCCCTTTTTGCTGGCCAATCACCATTACTGGTTCGCCATCTAAACGTGCAACACCGCCTAAAATAGCCGGATCGTTAGCAAAAGTACGATCGCCTGCAAACTCGTCAAATTCCGTGAAAATGCGCTCGATATAATCTCGAGTGTAAGGACGCAACGGATGACGCGCTAACTGCGATACTTGCCAAGCGCCTAAATTTGAGAATATTTCCTCTTTTTGCTTAGCGCTTTTTTCTTTTAATTTGCTGACTTCCTCTTCTAACTCAAGGTCTAATTCGCCAGCGCGGCTTATGCTTTGTAATTCTTCAATTTTTGCTTCTAATTCTGCAATCGGAAGCTCAAAATCAAGATAATTGAGGCTCATGCTCTAAACTACCTAATCAGTTAAATTCTAGTTCTACATCTTGTGCCGCCATGAGTGATAACTTATGAATTAAGTCGTCGCTCGGCGTAACACACCATTCGATCCCTAGGGTTAATTGAGCCAACGCATCGGGGCGCTGGTAATAAACCTTGATCGGACACGTTCCCATTTTATAAGGTTCGAGTACTTTTTGTAATTTATCGAAGAAACCTGCCTCGATTTGCACCATGTTCAGCGTCATTTTAATCGCTTTAATGCGTTTTTCACGCGCTTGAGCAATGGTGTTTATTTCTCTGGCGGTCATTGTAATGCCACCGGAGAAGTTATCAAAGCTGACCTGTCCAGATATTACCAAGATATTGTTTACTTGAAGCATTTCTTGGTACATTTCGAACTGCTCAGGAAACAAGCGTACATCAATACGGGCGCTCTTGTCATCTAAAGTTATTAAGCCCCAACGATTTCCTTTTTTATTAATTAAGGTCCGCGCTGAAATAACTAAACCCGCCGCCGTAGAGAGTACATCACGATTTGTTGGCTGTAAATCCACCAGCTTGCCGCTGGTGTAATGTCTAAGTTCGCGGCGATACTGATTTATCGGATGCCCTGTTAAATAAAGGCCTAGCGTGTCTTTTTCGCCATCAAGCCATTGGTTATCGGTAAGCGGCGTGGCTTTAATAAAGGCTTGCTCAACTTCATCAGGCTCGGTGGCCAGTAAGCCAAATAAATCGCTTTGCCCAAGTTGCTCAGCTTTGTTGTGCTGATCGGCAGCGCGCATGGCATCTTTTAAACTTGTCAGTAATGTAGCACGCCCTGCTTGGGTTTTCTCTGGCCCAAGTTGATCAAGTGCACCGGCGTAAATTAATTTTTCGGTCACACGTTTATTTAAGCGTTTTAAATCTACACGGGCACAAAAATCAAATAAGTCTTTAAACGGGCCGCCTTTTGCGCGCGCTTCTAAAATGGCCTCTACCGGCGCTTCACCTACGCCTTTAATAGCACCAATACCGTAAACAATTTCACCTTGCAGGTTTACCGTAAACTTAAATTCTCCGGCGTTTACATCAGGCGGTAATAAGGTGAGCTTCATGTTTTCACATTCATCCACCAAGATTACTATTTTGTCGGTGTTATCCATATCGGCCGACATTACCGCAGCCATAAATTCTGCCGGATGGTGCGTTTTCATCCACAGCGTTTGGTACGAAACCAGTGCATACGCTGCCGAGTGAGATTTATTAAAACCATAACCTGCGAATTTTTCTACTAGGTCGAAAATTTTAATTGCCAGTTCGCCGTCTATACCATTATTGCGTGCGCCTTCTTCAAAGGTTGAACGCTGCTTGGCCATTTCTTCGGGTTTTTTCTTACCCATTGCACGACGTAGCATGTCGGCTCCACCAAGCGTATAGCCTGCTAGTACTTGGGCAATTTGCATTACTTGTTCTTGGTACAAAATAATGCCGTAAGTAGGCTCAAGTATGGGCTTTAAGCTTTCGTGTTGGTATTGGGCATCTGGGTATGAAATTTCTTCTCGGCCAAGCTTACGGTCGATGAAGTTATCTACCATGCCTGATTGCAGTGGGCCTGGGCGGAACAAGGCTACCAATGCAATCATATCTTCAAAGCAATCGGGCTTTAATCGGCGTACTAGGTCTTTCATGCCGCGCGATTCTAGCTGGAATACCGCGGTTGTTTCGGCGCGCAGTAATAGCTCTATACTTTTTTTATCATCCAGTGGAATGGTATTTATATCAACGGGCGCTTTGCCTTCGCGCTTCATGCGCTCGTTGGTCATATCCACAGCCCACTGCAAAATGGTCAAGGTACGTAAGCCCAAGAAATCGAACTTAACTAGGCCTGCGGTTTCTACGTCGTTTTTATCAAACTGTGTTACCGGAAACTTACCTTCGTCATCGCAATAAAGTGCAGCAAAGTCGGTAATGGTTGTCGGCGATATTACAACACCACCGGCGTGTTTACCGGCATTACGTGTACACCCTTCTAGGATGCGACACATATCGATTAAATCTTTTACCTCTGAGTCGCCATCGTAGGCTTCTTGTAAACGCGGCTCTACTTCAAACGCTTTGGCAAGCGTCATGCCGGGATCCCCTGGGATCAGCTTAGAAATACGATCAACAAAACCATAAGGGTGGCCAAGTACACGCCCTACATCGCGTATTACCGCTTTTGCAGCCATGGTACCAAAGGTAATAATTTGTGATACCGCGTCCCGCCCATACAATGCCGATACATGGTCAATTACCTCATCACGCCTGTCCATACAAAAATCGACATCGAAATCGGGCATTGATACACGTTCAGGGTTTAGGAATCGCTCAAAGAGTAGGTCAAATTCAAGCGGATCAAGGTCGGTAATTTTTAGGGCATACGCCACTAATGAACCCGCACCCGAACCACGCCCTGGCCCCACTGGAATATTGTTATCTTTACTCCACTGAATAAACTCCATTACGATTAAGAAGTAGCCTGGAAAACCCATTTGGTTAATTACACCAAGCTCTACTTTTAAGCGCTCGTCGTATTCGCCTCGTTTTTCTTGTCGCTCTTGTTCATCAGGGAATAAAAACTGCAGGCGCTCTTCAAGACCGTCTTCTGAAACCTTAACTAAAAAGTCTTCAATTTTTAACGAGCCGGTTGGGTAATCAGGCAAAAAGTAAGTGCCTAGTTGCACCGTTACGTTACAGCGTTTGGCTATTTCTACCGTATTTTGCAGCGCTTCAGGAATATCGCTAAATAGCTCTGCCATTTGCTCAGGCGTTTTTAGGTATTGCTCTTGTGAAAATCGTTTAGGGCGGCGTTTATCATCAAGGGTGTAACCGTCAAAAATAGCCACACGAATTTCGTGCGCTTCAAAGTTTTCGGGCTTTAAAAAAACCACTTCGTTTGTGGCAACAACGGGCAGCTGCTCTTTTGCTGCAAGCTCTACTGCCATATGCAGGTAGTCTTCTTCAAGCGGGCGGTCGGTGCGAATAAGCTCTAAATAGTAATGATCGCTAAAATGCTGCTTATAAAAGCTCACTACAGATTCAATAACGCCTGGGTTATTTTTTAATAAGGCCTTACCTAAGTCACCATCTTTTGCGCCTGAGAGAATAATAAGCCCTTCTTTGTGCTTAACTAGCCATTCTCGGTCAATCACTGGGCGATGAAATATATGCCCGCGTTGGTAAGCTTCAGATATTAATAAGGTAATATTTTTATAACCGTCGTTGTTATTAGCTAGCAACGTAATACGGCTTGGCTCATCTGGAAACTCTGGGCAGCGCAGCCAAAAATCGGCTCCCACTATGGGTTTAATACCAGCACTGTGGGTTGCGCCATAAAAACGCACTAAACCACAAAAGTTCATTTGATCGGTAATTGCCAGCGCTGGCATTTCAAGCTCTTGCGCTTTAGCAACAATAGGCTTGGTTTTAGCTAAGCCATCGACCATTGAAAAGTCTGAGTGAACCCGTAAATGTACAAAATCTGGAGCAGCCATTATTTATGCCTCGCCCTTTGCTTGCATTAGCACACGTTGTACCGGCTTAAAGCTTTTACGGTGCTCATCAATAGCGCCGTATTGCTCAAGCGCTGCAAAATGTGCTTTAGTTGGGTACCCTTTGTGCCCTGCGAACCCGTATTGCGGGTAGCGTGTATCAAGCTCAAGCATTTCATCATCACGCGCTACTTTGGCTAAAATAGAGGCTGCTGAAATTTCAGCCACTAAACTGTCGCCTTTAACAACTGCTTGAGCCGGCATAGCTAATTTAGGTAAGCGGTTACCATCTACAAATACAAACTCTGGTTGCGTACTTAACCCCTCAACTGCACGTGTCATTGCAAGCATAGTTGCATGCAAAATGTTTAACTCGTCAATTTCTGATGGGCTACAACGACCAATGGCATAACACAGCGCTTTTTGTTTTATTTCTATAGCCAGTGCTTGGCGCTTTTTGTCGGTTAGCTTTTTAGAATCAGTTAAACCTGCAATAGGATTAGCTGGGTCAAGTATTACCGCAGCGGTAACAACATCGCCGACAAGCGGGCCACGCCCTACTTCATCTACACCGGCAATTAAGGTTACGTTGGGTCGTTCAATTTGCATTTATTAACTCCGCCACAGCCTTGGCTGCTTGTTTGCTGGCATTTAATCTAATTTTTTCGTGGATGGCTAAAAAGCGTGCTTTTAGTTCTTTATTATCGGTATTTAGCATAGGCGTAAGTGCGCCCGTTAAATTAGCCACGTTACATTCACTTTGTAAAAACTCCGGCACTAGTTCTTCATCGGCTAATAAGTTTGGCAGTGAAAAATATTTAATGTTAAAGGTAAACAAGGTTTTAAAAATCCAATAACTCATTGGCTTAATTTTATAACCCACCACCATAGGCTTTTTATACAGCATGCCTTCGAGTGTTGCTGTGCCTGATGCAAGTAAAATGGCATCGGCTGCTTGCATGGCTAGTTTTGACTGACCATCGAGTAGGTTTACATTTAAATTTGGCGCAGTGGCATTTAAAATTTCACTAAATTGCGCTTTGCGTTTTTCGTTAACCAGCGGCACCACTATTTTAAGATCTGGGTTTTGCGCTTGTAACTGTGCAGCTGTTTTTATATAGGTTTCGCTGAGTAAGCCTACTTCTGAGCCACGGCTACCTGGCAGTAAAGCCAGTACTTTGTCGTCGGTATTTAGGCCAAGTTCTTGGCGGGCTTGGCTATCGTCGTGCTCAAGCGCTATATCGTCAGCTAAGGTGTGCCCTACAAATGTACACGGTACTTGGTGCTTATCGTAAAATTCTTTTTCAAACGGCAGCAAAGCAAGCACTAAATTTGTGGCAGCACTAATGGTATGAATGCGTTTTTCGCGCCATGCCCAAACCGACGGGCTTACGTATTGAATGGTTTTAATACCGGCATCTTTTAAAGGCTTTTCTACGCGTAGGTTAAAATCGGGCGCATCAATACCTATAAATACATCGGGTGGGTTATCTTTAAAGTGCTGCACCAGCTGCTTACGTATTTTAAGTAAACGCGGTAAACGCCCTAATACTTCAACCAGCCCCATTACCGAGAGCTCGTCCATGTCGTAAAGCGTTTTACAGCCTTGCGCCTGCATTTTTGGCCCTGCAATGCCTTCAAAAATGGCATCTGGAAAGTGCGTTTTAAGTGCTTTAATTAAGCCTTCGCCTAAAATATCGCCCGACAGCTCACCTGCCACAATACCAATACGTAGTTGTTTTTTCTCTTTATTCATTCGACTTTATTTATCAGGCGTTCATAGCGGTTAGTTTACCGTGTTTTAATGTTTGGTTAAACGCTTTAAATTAACGATTATTTGTAACTAATTTAGTACCAAACGATTGTTTGTATTTCATACTGATGTAGCATGGTGAATATATTAACTTTTTCTAATATGTTTATTGACAAAAATTGTGCAAACGTAAATAATATTCCAAACTTTCAGTAATTACTGAAAGTTCATTAATTTTAACTTTGCCAATTATTAATTGCCTTGTTAACCCGTCACCCTCAAGGAGCCAAAAATGATAGATGAAACCTTCGTGGATCTATCGCGATTGCAGTTTGCTGTTACCGCACTCTTCCATTTCTTATTCGTGCCTTTAACCATAGGTATGACCTGGATTTTAGTTATTATGGAATCGGTTTATGTTATGACCGGTCGCGAAATTTATCGTGATATGACTAAGTTTTGGGGAAAATTGTTTGGTATTAACTTTGCTATTGGGGTGGCAACGGGCCTGACCATGGAGTTTGAGTTTGGTACTAACTGGTCTTATTACTCGCATTACGTAGGCGATGTATTTGGCGCCCCGCTCGCTATTGAAGGCTTAATGGCATTCTTTTTAGAATCGACCTTTGTGGGCATGTTCTTTTTAGGCTGGGATAGGTTAACTAAACGCCAACATTTGGGCGCTACATTTTTAATGGCGCTAGGTACTAATATGTCGGCGCTGTGGATATTAATTGCTAACGGGTGGATGCAAAATCCGGTAGGGGCAGAGTTTAACTATCAAACCATGCGCATGGAAATGACCAGCTTTGCAGAGCTTGTATTTAACCCTGTGGCGCAGGTTAAGTTTATTCATACGGTATCGGCAGGTTACGTAGCCGCTTCTATGTTTGTACTGGGCATTAGTAGTTGGTACATATTGAAAGGTCGCGATTTAGCCTTTGCTAAGCGCTCGTTCTCGGTGGCATCGGGCTTTGGTTTAGCATC
>Ga0115105_10248889_pt1 | contig 9973 bp, 2 predicted proteins | sample CN18umnscriptome_FD_89648 | JGI IMG/M metagenome (GOLD analysis project Ga0115105, IMG submission 89648) | Marine eukaryotic communities from Pacific Ocean to study complex ecological interactions - CN13ID_155_C17_100m_0.8um Metatranscriptome... | ecosystem: Environmental > Aquatic > Marine >... | reverse complement strand
TAAAGTTTTGTCTTTGGTCATATCTGACGTTTGTTTTACCGGGGAACATCGTGGTATTCCCCTGCAATATCCTCACCGTCAATAACATATTCACCATTCATCCATTCCCCAGTACCGTATGATACGTAACCATCCTGTTCCTCAAATTTGTCGGATGCATTGATTTGTTGACAGGAAACTTGGAAAAATTCGTCCTGTGTACACTCAGTTTCTTCTAAATCGTCAATTTGCACAAGGGGACCATTGGCAGTTTTCAACTGATTGAGCTCAAATTCAAGCTCTTCCTTGACTGCTGCCCAATTGTCGGCCTTCTCTGCCATAACTTGTGCATGCTCTTTGAGATCTTCGTCTAATCTATTTTGCATATCTGTCATGTATTCATCCATATCTCTAGTAAAATCTATATAATCTTCTTCATTCTTTGTCTGTAATCTGTTGGACTCCTCCCGCATCTGCTGTACAGCGATTTCCAACTCTTCTCGTTTCAAGTAAAGGGTATGGACGTCATCCTCTAAATCTTTAGCCAGCTTGTCCATAGTTTCTTGAAGTTCAATACGCTCTGTGTTGATGGTTTCTTTGACAGCTGCAGCGGCCACTTCGAGTTCTTCATTTGATCTCGCGATAATATATTCATTCTTGAGGAGAGCCATTTCATTTTCATATTGTGCCATCTTTTGCGATTGGTCGTTTTGCAATGCAATAAAATCTACGTAGCCTTGCCCCGGTGTCTCTACAACGAGTTGGTCGTCAGTGCCATCTACGATACCATCTTCGTCTGCGTCTACATGTTCACATGATTCGCCACCATAGCCATCAAAACACACACAATATCCATCATGGCACACACCATTGCTGGAGCAATCATCTTTGCAGAAGTCGTCATCATTGTCAATCTGGAATGAGTGCAGTGCGGTGTCAAGCGCCTGACTGTCTTGAGAGAGTAAAATGACTTCCAAAGTATGCTCGACGTCAATTGACGTGAGTCCGTAAACGTTGATCGTTGTGCCACAGACACTGCAGTCATCCGAGTTGTGTGAGTGACCATCAACGCTGCATTCAGAATCAGAATATAAGAACATAACATTGCTCGATTTAGATGGATATGGCAGCCCATTAAGGTAAATTAGTACAAAAGAACTTTCAGGAACGCCAGAGTAACACATGTGAAACTCACCACCCACTGATGCAGCGAAAGTGCTATCGTCAGTCGTTGCTGTCAGTGTCACTTGAGGCTGGCCATCTGAACCAGAGAATGCCTCAATTGTACAGGCATCTCCCAAATACTGGTCATCGCAGAGGCATTCTCCATCAACGCAACTTCCATGATTGTTGCAAGTTACATTATCATCATTCATTGGACATTCTATAGCGCTTTCTATTCCTGCTGCGGCATCCGGTGTAGTTTCGGAAGGCAGATTTTCAACAATATTCATCGTAATTTCAATGTCTTGACCTAGATCACTGTCAGAACGAATGTTGAAATACACCATCCGTGTACTAAATGTAAAATGAGGAATCGATATGAGAGTGTCAGGTAGAGAGTCTAATTCCACCTCCGTACTCTCAATATCTGTATCTCTGTATCTCTGAATCTCGAAGACTGAATCTCCCGAAACTCTGTAAGTTGCATTAACTTCATTTCCACGCTCCTCGCTTGGATATTTTTCATGTGTGGAGGCAAATACGTAGTATGTTCCATCACTCAGGTCCGATGGCCAAGCTGCAGAAACTTTTACATCAAGATCGTATTCATCCATATTTTGTTCGATCCACGTTTCTGTCAGAGGTTCCGTCCAATCGATACCCCATGTGTTTTCATCAGCTCCATAGTCTGATGTACGACTGCCTGAACTTGATCTTGAGGTCACTTCCATAGCTTCGTCTTCCTCTCCGACATAGATCTGGACAAATGTATCTGTACTTGAGATAGTTGCACTGACAGGTTCACCATCATAGGCGTCCACGACTTCCGAATCCAAATCAAAGGCTTCCTCCGTTACAGTAATCCTGTAACTACTATCAGAAGACGTTCCAAAGATTCCGAGGTAAATATAATTACCAACCTGATTATACTGTTCGTAATCAATCGTAAAGCTATTCATGCCTTGCATAATAGATTCAGTACTGTCATATCCGACAGAAACATCACTATCAGTCGGATGATCGTGATCATCAAGTGTTGGTAATTTTGAATTAGATAGATAGACTTCAATTTCGCCATATACAAGATCAATGTCAACAGAGAACGCGAATCCAGTATCTGACAATCTCAATTCATAATAGTTGAAGTTGTCTTGTGTAACAACTGAGTATCTGTAATCTTCTTCAATACTTCTAGCTCCAGTGTCCTCATCCACTACAATATCGTCACTATCTTCAAAATCCATTAGAACACTGTCAATCCTGTAACGGTATATTTTTGCCGTAATTGTGTACTCATTCACTGCTTGTTCATCTCCAAGTAGGTATGTAGCACCACCCATGACAGAAACAAATATTCCTCGATATGCAACAGAGTCTTCGTCAAGGCTGTATCCTTCCCATGGTTTGACAGTATGCATAATCGACTGACTTTCGTCATCACAAATCGTGTCGTCGGTTGTGTACCAATACCCGAGTGGGGAAAAAGATGAGCTTTCTCCCGTAGATCTACGTCCATCTGGAAAGCGCTCTTCTAAACTTGTAAAAACAGAAACGCAGCCACTCTGCACAGACGTAGTAATCTCAACATCGACATCTATATCTGCATTTGCAAAGAAGTATTCATAGAAGTCTGAATACCCCGTCTTCAAGTCAGTGACAACTGTGTCGACTTGATCTTCTAGTAGTGCACGGTTAACTGGGTCAGCACCTCTGGTGAACGTACTCTGATGAGCAACGACTTGAAAGCGAGACAAAGATATATCCATAACTGTGCCATCTTCAACTTCAACGGTACCATCTCCTCCTACAACCTTGATGTACAATGTTTGAGATCCGTATAAGGACTCATAAGGGATAGTTATTTCCGTAGAACTCGTTACGTCCCTAACTCTGCCACCATAAGTAATACTCAGGTCTATGTCTGGTATTTGCCAGGTTGACCAGTAGACATCCACGGAGCCGATGTCAACGCGAACTGTGACATCCATGTCAATTACGTTTTCGTCGTAGTATGTTTGATAAACCATCTCGTCGCCAGAAACAAGATCATGATCGCCACCTGACCAAGAATCTGCACTGCTGCACTCAAGTGGTAAGTGGTAAGTTGCATGCTCCCAATAGTTTGTATCGTAAATATCAGTACACCCACAGTATTCAACAACAGGAACTGTTGTAACAGATCGCATTCCACGAGTGTTGTAGGCAATAAGTCGAATCTCGTTTTCACCAAGATTTGGGAATTCATACGTCATCATGCTGCACGAATCATTTTCACAGTTGTTATCGTCATCAGTCCCTCCTTCAGCGATCACACTACCATCAACTGTTTCCCATTTGTAATTTGTGTTTGTACCATCAGATACAGCTCGAAAAGTTGAAGCCCGATCGTCACTATAAATACAAGGAGGACCAAGATAAGCTTGTACGGATGTAACTGGCGCTTCGAGTGTTCGCATGGTAACAGATTCGTCACTTGGAACACTATCTCCAACTCTATTCTGGAACACCACAATAAATTTATAATCAGTGTCATGGCTCAGCTTCTGAATTTCAAACTCAACTGTGTCAACGTTTGCACCGTTGTCAATAAGAGACATACTTTCATCTCCATTAGAATCTTGGGTATTGATTTCGAGCCATCCATCCATGCCATCTGGTAACACGCTGTCCATAGGCGCCGAAGAATAGTAGTAATCTCCGTCATTGCTGGTTAGGGTGTACCTGGTTGCTTCTACCCATTCTCCGTCAACTAAAGATTGACCAAAGAGACGCACACCAATAGAGTTTCCTCCGTCCGCATCCTCGCCTATGAGCACGCCTCCATTGAAAGGCAGAGCACACGAAACAGTGATCGTAGAGTCACTTACGCCAACAAAATTAGGGGCTTGTGGCTGATCTGGAACATCGTAAGTCTCCACAAGCAAAGTAGAAGAGAATGCACCTTCACCAACGGCATTAGTAGCTGAAAAACGGAATCTGTAGTAAGTATTAGGTTGTAAGCCCTCGAACTGATATTCTTGAGTCTCGTCGACTTGGTCAACAGGGACTTCGTCGGCGTCGTTCCAGGTCAGACTATCCTCTGCACAGGAAGAGTCACTGCATTCTGCATATTGCAGTCGGTAGGTTGACGCATCAGATCCAGTGCCAGCCGTTGTACAATACTCCCCGTTGATATCTTTGTCGTGCATGATGTGAGTAGAATGATCCGTATCGTATTCATCACCACATTCAGTTGTACCCCGCGTGATTGGATACGGCAATTCCACTGTCACAGTAGTGTCGTCATTTGAAACAGCAACTGGAGTCGATGGGGCATCCGGCACTGCATGAGTGTGCAACGCATATACAGGATCTGACCACAAGCCATCGCCATCAAGATTGTAAGCTATGATTTCAAAAAAATATTCGGTGTCTGGAATCAAGCCAAATAAGATGTGGCATGTCTCGTCATCGTCAGTGCCACAGGTGTCCGATGAAGAATCGTAGTAAACTCCAGTGAGCTCGCACCACCAATCGCCATCAATCTCTTCACATACACAGTCATTGTCGTCTTCTTCACGATCACAGAAACTAGATTGATCATCGAACTGGGCCACATCCAACCCATTTGTCGCATTTGACCGAATACGGTAGCCTTGTATTGGCCATTCCCATGTTCCCAATCCCGGTTCATCCCATTCTATCGTCGCATTTGTACCAGCAATATCAGTATAATATGCATAACGAGAATTAATCTGGTCCGGAGTCGAATCCCAAGTTTCACCGCAGTTCGGTCCAGAGAAACCATCGTCATAACTGCAAGTGCATTCATAGCTGTACTCCCCAACAGCGACACATGTGCCACCGTTCAGGCATGGCTGATCCTCGCATGAGTCCCAACCGTTGAGGCCAGCAGAGACATCAACGTATTGCGTACGTGATGATGTTCGCAGGGTGGAGTCAGGATCAGACAGCTGTGCGAGAAGAACGTCATCAACTGCATACTGATCATCAAGATCGCTCCTTCCAGCTACATTGACTGAAAAGGTTATCTGATACTGATTACATGTTGTAACACCTCTCGAACATGTTGGTTTTTCTCCTTGATAGTTCCAGGCACCTCCACTCCAAGTTGAGTAGAATTCTTTACCCGAACTCCATGTTGCATGTACGCGCCATGGAAACCAGGCTGTGTAGGCATCGTGACATGTGGCTACGACATCAGATCGACCACCTTCACCATCATAACCAGCCTCAGCATCGTCACATCGAGTAGACATACCAAGACCTGCACTAAGATAAACGCTTTGCGCTGTCGCCCAGAATAAGTTGTAGGTAGATGCTTGTCTGGTCTCCGTGCGATAATTCTCAGAACCAGACATTTCATAGCCAATACCTGTTACGGCGCTGGGTCTATTTGAAGGAGTCATAACAAGACCTCGACGGTTAAGATTTGACTGCCCGTACTGAGCCATTGGGCTTTCGAACGTGTTATAAGCAACTGCGTCAATAATAGTGTCATGATATTGGTATTCAGAGACGTCTGTCACTTGAATTGCGCTAGCATCATCAAAGTCGAGAGCAGCAGCAATATCTGCTTCCAAATCGGTGACTAAAGATGCCATCTCACTTGCGTCGGTCTCAACTTCCACAGGAACTTCTGATATAACAATACTGAAACCTGAAATCCATTCATAGTCGGAACTTATATCATCACATGCATCGGCATCTGATCCAAAAGCAGCATCTGCGATATTTACAGCCAATATAGGTAGCGAGTAATCAGTGGCGAGACCAGCATAGATACCAATGGTTCCTGTGGCATACAAGTTGTTCATGCTCTGAGGGATATAGTTTGCGGCTGCTTCCGGACTCTCTACAAAAAAGTAGTTGATGTAGTTAAAAGCATTGTCATACAGAAAATCGATTGCCGAACGAGACATCGTCCCAAGGTACCATTGCTTGTATTCTGCTGTCAGCACAGGGTCGGTAAACCAGGTTTCATCGCTTACGCCCATATTTCTTCTGATACCTGAATCTGGTACTGTAAGTCTGACATTTTGGTTTCCAAAAACCCCTTGTGAATAACTGTCATAAGAATTCCAGCTTACACCAGGAACATCTGCTGCATCGTAAATGCTGAAGCTGGAAGTAACAGATCCTTGGACTCCACCAAATAATCGGTCCCATGCACCCTGGTAGTTTGATAATGGAAATGGTGATGACCATGTCCATGACAGATATGAAGCAGAAATCGAGCTTCGCGTGGTATGGTAGGTTGAATCCCAGCTTGTTGTCCATGAATAAAACCAATCTTGGTACCAGTTTCGAATACCTGCAACCACTCGTTCGCTCTCACAGCAACAAAAGTAATCTTCCGCGGTGTAATAGTCGTCTTCTCCGTCTGCGCTTGCCCATCCACGAGATCCAGGGTACGAGCTTGCTCTCAGAGAACCTTCAGGGCAAGCGTACTCTTCCTCAAAGTCGCAGGTTAACACGGCATCGTCTGTGTTTACGTCACCATTCGCATGGTAGAACTCGCACGTTTCGTATGATTGAGTTCCACCTGTCCAGTATTCAACATATGCCGGATCCTGGAATAATCTGAATGCCTGTGGCTCGCCAGATCCCGTTGTACTGATTGTGGTGTATGCCAAATCATTTTGAACTTCAGGGTGTGCAAAGCCAGTTTTCTCCTCATCCATAGAAAACCACAAAAACCCGTGCATAGTATCGAGTTTCGCAGCCATGCTTGAGTCCTCGACGTCCATCTTTACATACCAAGTCTTCGTTACAGTGGAGGTATCCTCAGGGCAGTCTCTAACAGTGAAAGCTGTAGGAAACATCTGTCCGAAATTAAAATTCGCAGTCGAGGTAACTGTGTTACCGAAGTAATTTGTGATACTAGAGCTCGAAAAGGTGTTGCGCGATAGGTAGTTTGACCACGCAGTCATGTCGTAGAAATCACCAGAATCAGAACCATCGTAAAATCCTTCAGGAATAGCCCACGGTCTGTAATACTGCCATCCATAGTCCCAGTATTTAGCTCCTTGAATATTTACCCACCAATCTTGAGCATTACATGTAACTTGATGTCCCGCGTTGCAATCATCTTCGTGCAGAAACAGGCCATCAAGCCCAAGGGAGGAAGCATATCCTGAAGGTCCGTCGCACATGATGAGGCTGAGTCCTTCATTGATAGGCGACTGATAAAAACCAGAGGAACTGTCGGTTGTAGAACTGGAACTATCCATTGGATAATTTACCCAACTACCCAAGTTCGAATCCCACACTTGATTGTTCTGTTCAGAGCTTACTGTGTAAGGGGGAAGTGAAGTGAATTGGTCGGAGGCCCAGTTGCTTTGGTAATCATTTGTAAAGTAGCCAAATAAGTTGTCAAAGAGTTCCCAAGTCAACCCGAACGTAACTTGTTGCTGGGGGTTCGTCGTAAACGGCCCAAAGCCCCAGCTTTGCTGCCAGTTCTCTACATCTTGGCTGACCATTCCGAGAGGCTGACCATTTATCTGCAAACCATCCGTTGTTGTTGTTCTCCAAGGTGCTGATGGATCCAATGGTGTACCAGAATTAAAAAAACCGCTGGTGCTAGACCCAGTGTAACCATTATGGTCGTTCGCTATGTTTTCAGCAGCTGGCACTTCAATTAGATTTTGTGCGGAACCACTTTGCGTCAAGTATTGTGATTCGGTACCTGAATATTGGGCAAGCTCCGAAGCACTACTCCACCCATAAGCATTGTGCTGTTCCACACGATGGTAATTGCCAGATGGCAGGTGTTCAGCCATGGTACAAGTAGGAGTAGATCGTTCGAAGTCTGGGTCGTCGGATATGCGAAAGTTCAGGCCAGCAAACTCTTCTGCACTTAGACTTGTGAAGTCGCCGTCCTCGCCGTCCTCCATAAAAAAGAAGTAGATCTTCACGTCGCTTGGTGCCGGGTTGTAGCACTTCGATTCAATTTCAACTTCAACTTGAATTGTCGTTGTACTGTCATCTGCCTGACAGGTTGTTACATCATTGTTCCTGGTGTCTCCGAAGCCCATGATACTGCTATACTCCCAAAATGTGTCACAGTTGTCACCACCATAACCATTTGCACAGTTGCAATGATAACCGGGTCCGCCTTCAAATGAGAAAGGCTCAAACTCGTCGTAGGAAAGATCAATACAAGTTCCACCATTTAGGCAAGGAATCGATGAGCATTCGTCGGCTTTTCTTCATCGCAAAGTGGACCTTCGAGATCGTCTGGACATTCACAGGAAAAGAAACCATGGTGGTCGACACAAGTTCCAGCAGCACATGGGCTATCTGCGCAGTCATCTACACTGATATCGCAGTCTTGGCCTTCCCAAGCGTCAGGGCAGTGACAAATGTAGTCATTCACTAGATCTTGACAGGTCGCAAAGTTGTCACAAGGATTAGAGGCGCATTCATCAACGTTGGTTTCGCAGCTCTCGCCAATGTAGCCAGCAACACATGAACAGTGCCAATCAGAAAAGTATTCATCATCTTCGCAGTCTGCTCCACACCAAAATTCATCATCTTCGCATTCAATGTCTGTCGCATCGCATGCAGTTCCATTTTGTAATGAAAGTACATCAGTGCACGTTGCTCCATTCATACACGGTGATGATTCGCACTCGTCTAAGTTATGTTCGCAGTCGTGACCTGCAAACCCAGTGATACATTCACAGTGGTATGTGTCTGCTGCTGTACCCGGTGCAATGTATGGACGTGGAGGCTCGATTATTTGCCTGTAATCTGACCAGGATCCAACCAAGTCCCCGTCGATTGAATAGAATACATCCAAATACTCAATATTTGACGAATATGCAGAGCCATCAGACAGAGTCGTGGTTTCCCCGTCAATCACCATCGTCCCTGCAGCGTAATATTCGTGGCCGATCTCGAGGTCTGTGCAAGTGGAACCATGTTGACATGGGCTCGAGGCACAGTCGTCGATATTCACTTCACAGTCATGGCCACTGTACCCAGCTGCACAGTCACACACATATGAGTCTGGGCCAAAATCTTCTGAGTAACGTGCAAACGTGTCCATGCTGTAAGAGGATGGATCATTGTTTGCCGCACCTGAGCCAGTCACAGAGCTAGCATGATATGGTTGATAAAAATCGTAGGGATTGAAGTCGTCTGCGGTTGTCGTCTGTGATATCCCGCTTCCATCGACGTAATGCCACACACCACTCACAGTAAGTTGCGGGAACTCAGATACCCATCCATTGAGACCTAATGCTGAATCTCCAAACGGATTTGTCCAGGTCGTATAACTAGTAGCTGGAGATGCAGGATTGCCTGGCGAACTCATGATTACATTGTCTCCATCTGATGTACGCATGTAGCTCTCAACAAAGGCATACTCCACGCCAGCTTGCCAGGTGTGTCGAAGCGCCTCGCATTGCATTCCATGCATGCAAGGGCTCGAAGCACATTCATCAACATTAGACTCGCAGTCATGTCCGAAGTAACCTTCTATACACTCACATGAAAAGGTGTCGTAACCGTGTTCGCATGTTGACCCATGCATACATGGGTTCGAACCGCACTCATCCTCGTCATCCTCGCAATGCTGGCCAGAAAAACCAGCATGACAGACACACGCAAAGGAGTTGTATCCATCAACACAGGTTGCAAGATTTTGGCACGGAGATGAATCACATTGGTTCTCCAAATCGATCGCGTTCACAAGTTGGAGCGAAAGCACGAGAAGGGATGCTGGTCCGAGGATAGACGACAGCGATGGCATGTTTACAGTAGAACGGTGTCAAATTAGTCTGTGACTTAATCGTACAATATATTCCCGCAGGAGCTCTTCCTC
>Ga0115105_10122842_pt1 | contig 9986 bp, 2 predicted proteins | sample CN18umnscriptome_FD_89648 | JGI IMG/M metagenome (GOLD analysis project Ga0115105, IMG submission 89648) | Marine eukaryotic communities from Pacific Ocean to study complex ecological interactions - CN13ID_155_C17_100m_0.8um Metatranscriptome... | ecosystem: Environmental > Aquatic > Marine >... | reverse complement strand
GCATTCTTAAATTGCACTACAGAAGTAAAACTCCACCGCCTTATGGGCGATATGAAACTCTTCTATTAGCACGCTTAACGCGTACTATTTGCAACTAAAAGTACTATCGCCCGAAGGCGCTAAAACACGGCACATGCCGTGCGCCCCCCATGCTGGGGGCAGCTCTCTGGATATACCAGAGAGCATATCCAAAATAAGTTTGCCAGTTTAACGACATAGCGGTCAATACCAGTTTAAAGACATAGCGGTCTGTGCCGGTTTAAAGTCCCGGCAGACTTTCCACGTGAGTCACATTAGGACACATCGGGCAGGGGATAATATCCTGACGCACCGAAGTTATAGATAGGTGGTACTCCTACGAAGAACGCAAGGCTGAAGTCTTCCGCCGCAGCAACATAATTGTTGATGCCAGCAGTCCTTCCAACAATGTGCACATTGTGCACAGGAGGACACTCATCTGTGATGGTGCGCGTGTCAAGGTTGTTTAACCTCCTCGCAGACATAAAGCGTCTGTTATTATAAAAAGGAAGTTCTACCTCACACACAGGATTGAGGCGCGTTGGTGTTGTAAACCCACCATTCGTAAATGAAGATAGGCCTAGTAAACTACTACGCGTGGTCTCTATGGTCCCAGGGGCAAAGAAATTATACCCGATGTAACGCTCAGTAGGAGAGTACTCCAAATTAAGCGTCGAAGGATTCGTAACCACTCCGGATGCCCTGTCAACTGAGAACATGTCAGGCGTGTCCGTCTGATTTGCAGACGAAACCGTGTTGTAAGTCATAGCCTGATGCTTCCACCTTATTCCTCCTCTGTAGGCAACAAAAGCCGGCGAGAAAAGGTTCAAGAACGAGTTGTTACATAATGACAACTTAGTCCCAGAGAAATCTCCGGTGGTCGCTGTGGCCTCTCCGTCTGGATTATAACCAGGATAATACGGAAAGTCCGGCATCTTGACACGCAGATCAGTCTGCTCAACATTTGAGTACGTCGTGTGGTGGTAGCTATAGCGCTTAATCAACTCTCTAATAGAGTTAACCTGCTCACCATAGAATACCGCCATGAGATGATCATCAGTTGGCTGCTCTGACGCAAGGGTGGTATCGACTCCCTGAGAGACCGGAGCCATCTCCTGTTCCTGCATAGCCTCAGCCTGAGGGTCTACCACAGGTGGAGGAGGCAAACGTTCTCCCTCAGCATTGTAAGGTCTCAAATAGCTGATAGAGCGCTTCGACAGATCGACAGGCTGTGCAAAGCGAGCGTCATCACACATGCTCGCAAAGACATTGATCTCAATGGAGTTATTAACTCCAGGGTTGGTGTTGGGTACAGTCAAGTCGTTGACAACGTAGACAGACAAAATACCATTACCCCTAACCGTGTTGATATTGTAGCTTAAAGGATTAGGTTCAAACGTAGGCACGGGAGGCGTATTACCAAGGTTACTGGTATACCTCTCAAAAGGGTCATGATTGGGTAAGAAGCTATACTCCTTGCCCCAGCCAACCTTGAAAGTGAAATCCTTCATATCGGCTATGTCCACGATGCGATTGTAGGCAGTATTATAACCACCATTCGCGATGTCGGCGAGGTTAGATGGATCCCAAACAATACGGAGCCTGCCCCTATGGAAGTTGGAACAGACAACCTGGAACCTAAACTCCATGGAACCACCCCAGGCTTCAAAAGGCATCACAGCCAATCCACAAGGTAGGAAATGAAACTCCTCGGTATCCTGTACATTAGGCAACGTACTACCGGGGTTCACAACCTGATTAATCCATGGGTGGACTTGAGTGCGGAAAAGCATGTACCCAGGACCAGAAGCAGGTTGCCCAACTGGGTCCCAAGCAAAGGAGGTGTAGTAAGATTCACGCTTGGCCAAAGAAACCAATTGCATCTCATCCTCAGCTCCAACACCGACTACCATAGGATCAACCGTGAGCTCCTGCTTGGCATCAAGTGACAGCTTGTTAGTCCCGTCAGGCGTGTTCGTGTTGGCTAAGCCACCCACATACTCAGGTTTATAGACCTGAATAGGAGTAAGCACAGCCGGTCGAGAAAACCCGAACAGCTTGGCTATACCACTCACTGCTCCAGCTGCAATCTGCGTGGCGCGAGCAAAAGGCCCTATCACAGGTACACTTGTAAGTGCTCCAGCAGCCCTCGCAACAGCGGAAGCGGGAGCAGAGACGGGGCTTGAGCCGTACTCATCAGACTGCGGTTGGACAGTGATCGGGTCCGACTCCGTCGGTATGGACATGTTAGCGTCCTCAACATAGGCAAATACGCTGATCGAAATAGGATCAACTGCACCATTAGCATTCTTCAAGTCCGTTAGTGGGATCATAGTAACTTGACCCATCTCAGACCACTGGGAATCAGGGACTCTCAGTGCATTCTGGTAATGAACGAAGGGAACACACAGATCTCCACCCTGACATTCAGTCGGGTTTATGTAAATGTGCGGCTTCTGGCTTGCCATAATGACATCTGCATCAAGTGCGCCACCACCTGCGAGCCTATAAGGCCAAACAGATGTTTGATCAGAGTCAGGTAAAGGGTTATAGGAAGCAATCATGCGACCATAATAGAACCCATTTCCGTTAATCAGAATGCGCACACACAACCTGCTACGAAACAAGTTGTAATTGCAGACCCTGTTAATGTTCCTCACGTTGTCCATGAACAGTTGCCAGGGATTAAACTGTTCAAAGAAGGTTAGACCGGGGGTCCAGGCATACTCTTTAATGAGCACGGGCCTGGAAAGAAACTCGCCTAGCGTGGCATCCCCCATGTCAGCTATGCCCCTAGTGGGGTCATCCGAACTACTAACGATGTAGTTGAATGCTGGATTATTATCCATAAACTGAACATTTTCACTTGAAGTGGTCTTCGAGCCGGTAGTGACGCTAAAAGCAGCGTCTGACTGGGGCTCAACAAGTGGGACGTTCGAAATAAAACTGTTGCATTTAGTCCTGTCTACAACAGAGTGAGGAATACCTCCCTCAAAGGTGCTGGAATCTTGTCCAGCGCATAGGACGAAATTGACTGCATGCCCGTCCCTGGGCATCGTGTTATTAATGTTGGTAATAAAGTAAGCGTGATTTTACGCATACGCCTGAAAGGCTAATTAGGCCCAACAGTTCATACAACCTGTTTACTACAATGTAGAATGTCAGGGCACTTACTGTTCCAACAACACGGACTATGGTATTTAAACCTTAGTCACAGGCTCATCAAGAAGTCCATCGGCGTCCATACCATATGTCTCCTTAATCCTCTCTCCCCATGACCTAAAGTCATCATCCGTAAAGTAGCTGCTGAGATTCTCACGCAAGCTACCATTCCTGGTCCGCTGTTGATGATCAACATGGCAAACACTAATAAGGTTACGGAATTGAACGCAGTAGTCTGCGTAGACAACTGGGCCATGTTGTACTAGTTCAATTAGCATCCCCTTTATGAGACCAGCAAAATGCTCTATAAGACCTGTTTTCCAAGTACCCCACGCAAGGGGACGCAGAAGCGAGGTCAACGCCAGCGGAGCAAGAACTAGATTCTTGCCACTAGCATGCCGGTACACATGGATCTCCCTCTTAAGGAAGGTGACACCACGCATAAAGGGAGTGATCTCGGCGCCCTTAATTGCCGAGGTGAGAACCTGGCCCAACTTGACTGCATATTCAGAGGCGGTCAACTGGTTGAACCAAAACTCCAAGGGAACGGTGACAATGCAATCATCACCAAGTACAACAACCTTAGCAAATGAGTAAAAACTCATTGCATTAGATTTGATGTAACAATATTGACCCTTAAGATCCGGAAACCGTTTGTCATGGTCAGCCATGAGCCACATCTGGTTCCAGCACAAGTGATTAACTATGCAGTTAAGAATCGTGGTAACAGGATTACCAGACGAATTGGAACCTGTGAATCGAACCCAAACACCATCTATATTATAAATGGGGTTGCAAATATCGAAACACAAGGTCCTCATCATCCTCCTGTGCTCATCAGTATAACCTTTAAGGTGTTTAGTGAGAGCGATCATGATGTTCACCGATGCGTTCAACAGATTGACTGATGTCCTCATATCGAACTTGGAGTAATCCATAGCCATATAAGAGACCTCATCCCAAGCACCTAAGTGCTTATACATCTGTGAGAAATGTGTGGTGGGATTAAGACCCACAAAGTGACCAAACGAGATGGGATTGGATCCCATAATGGCCAACAAAGGCATGAAGAGCATACGGAAGATCAGCAAAGCTGATGTCTCTCCCGCATGAATTAGGCGCGCCATTTTGGGCACCTGCAAACCCTCCACGGACTGTTCTTTCGGAAGAACCTCGTCCTTGCCGACCACAGAAGCAGCCAAACCCAATGTTTCGCCCCTCTTAAGGCGCGCGATGCCTGCTTCAACACACTCAGGGATCGATTGCGATACCTCATCGGGTTTGAACATCAAGCTATTCCTACCCAAATCCGGGTTGTGCACTGAATCCATGTACTTGGACTTGGCTCCAGGCAACAAGCCCGCAGAAGTTGTTGGGTCCACACGTGAGGCAAGCGCCATATCGAATCCGTCAAGTGCGGTTTCGAGATCAGTGGGACCGACTCCAGCAAAGTCATCATCCTTTGCCAAAGCCTCCAGGAGACTAGTTTCGAAGTAGTCATACACACAAGATTCTGCAACCTTGAGTGCATCTGGATCAGACACAGTAGCATGCTCGGTGAGGTCGATCATCCGCAGCTTGCTAGCATCCAAGTCAGGCGAGGGGGGTGCATGGCTCTCGATTATGTCGCTAACCAAGGGAACATGCTCCCGCACAACCTTGCGCAAAGGATTACGCCTATACATCGTAACAAATGTTGAGCGCATAATTCCAAGCTGTCCTTGAATAGAAAACTTCGAATTACCGCAAATACGGTGAACAAAGCTCTTCTCATGAACTGGGAATTCCTTCTGCAAAGGACCTGGATAATAATCCTTCCAGGGGTCGGAAAAGATCAAGGACTCTGGGGTGACTGTAATGGCACCAGCAGTACCAGAGTCAGCAACCAAAGTTGAGATCAGGGAATCATGAAGGGTACACAGACCCTTAAGAACAGATTGAGTGACTGGTGTCACAAAAACCGTGTTCGTCTCCTCCCTGCCAGCGCTATGTATGCCAATAACACACGATCCGCTGAGCACTGCCATGCCGCACTGGCCTTTGGTCCCTTGCCCCTCAATTTCCACGGCTAGGAGTCTGAGATCCTTGGCTGTGGTAGTATCATACCTGACGGTAATGGGACCAAGAATGCGACCTGGAGTCACACTTAGACCATCCTTGTGGCAATAGTCACTGTCATAGGTCTTACAACCAAGCCTCTTGGAAACCAAAGAGGTTGACTTGTAAGTAGCCTGCTCAGCGAAACAATCCACAATAGATCGGACAGCACCAAAATCAGGGATGCAAAACATCGCTAAATCTAGCACTCCATCCGCATCTCCTAAGGTCACCGGAGCCATATCCGTAGCAAATGCAATCTGCGAAGCATACAGGATGAATGGTCGGGTGGTCCTACCAGGATTCCACATAATCTGGACAGAGAACCATTTACACTCCCTAGAGAAAAGGTGAGCGTTCACTAGAGCCCTAGCTCCAGTGTGGCATTGTCCAAGAAGGGTGAGGAACTGACGTGATGTAGTCCCAGGAACCACTGCACCAAGATCAGGGCTGGATAGCCCTTTGACTATAATGCGCGCGTGGCTGGCTGCCACACAAGTGGCAACCTGATCAAAAGAAGCAGTCTTCCTAACAGGAGTAACACTGTTCTTGTCCCCACCTACGGTGTCAGTATTCTTGCCACCATGGGGCCCCTTATAAACATCCATCCGGGCCCTCATCTTGAGAGCTTGGTTGGTGTTGGGAGTAGCATCAATACTGATGCTGGCTGCCTTGGTGGCAACCTTCCCGTCAGAAGGGGGATCATGATCGTCATCGGCCTGAGGTACACCCAGGAGATCCAAGGCCAAACTGTTGCGTTTCACGAAACGTACAAGAGTGTGGATGGCGTATAACGATACACCCGCAAAGATTCCGGCGACGATGGGTTGGTGGTACTTCTGCGTCTTGCGGTAAGCACCATGGGCGTTAAGCCTAGCTCGGCGAGCAGCCTTAACTAGCACGTCACTACACTTAGACCACGATAAGATGTGATCACGTGCGATGGGCACAATAGCTTGTGCCCCAGGGATACTGGTTCCCCCCATGACAATGCCAATAGCCAAATCGGCTAACACGAGCGTGTAAAACAGACGTAGGGTTTTAAAAACCCCCTGGTCTGGTCTACTGAACAACCGGGCCATGGTCAAACCAAAAGGGAAAGTCACAAAACACCTCAAAAGTGTCTTGAGCATCCCCATCTTGGTCCATGCTGCATTACACAGATAGTTAACCTCCTGCGGAACAGTGAGATCATCCCTACCCGAATAGGCCCATGGCATCCACTTGCGAAGATTGTTCACGTCGTAGAAACCCAGGTCAACAAAGGCCTGTGGCTGTACACGAGCCAAGATGCGAGCACGGGTTCTATCCCTAATGCCAGTTGCGATATCACCCCTACTGTGTGAAGCTCTCACCTCTTGGATGAGGAACTTCTCAAGAGTGGTGGTATCGACATTGGACATAAGAACAGGTCCATTCTCGGTCATGAGCTCGGCGACCTCATAAGCTTTCTCTACAAGCTTAGATTTGAGACCACCAACATTAGCAGCAGCAGCCCTGGCAACATTATACTTCTTCACAGTAATATGCCACGGACAACTAGCGTATAAATCGCTCATGTCAACCTTGGAAAGGTCGAGCTTCCCATCTGCTCCAGCATACTCTGGTTTGAGGTTGACCTCAAACCGCATGGCACGCCTGGCAGCAGCACCAGGACATCTAGCCTGGGCCATGTCTCCAAACCCATTTTCCCAATTAGCTGTCATGATCATGAGAGCCAAATCGGGATATGTATTTCCCTTAGCCTCAAGAGAAGCCATAGGAGGTGTCCAGACAACAGGGTTGATTGCAGCAATGATGAGTTCAGAGATCTTGGAGTTAACACACGCAGCATTAGGCTGTGTGCCTTCAAGCATCCCAGACATGATATCATCCACAAGTATACACCTAGTCTGTGTCGACAGAGTGTCAAAGAACTTAGTGGGACCAACAACACTCACTTGCATTGGATCAAAATGAGTACCTTGGGTGGAAACAGCCACAATATCTTGAATCAACTGAGAAAGCATAGATTTGCCAATCCCAGGTGAACCAACCACAATCATGCAAATGGCTTCTTTCTTGTCCTCAGGACGAACCTTGAGGATTTTACAGAAAGCCGAATGCAATAGCTCCCGCTCGCGGTCGAGAGATGATGAGTGAATAAAACTACTATTCTTAACTTCACGTGCGTAAAGCTTGACAAGTCTGTCGTGAACAAACTGGTAGTTATTCTTCCACTCATCTCGCTGAATGGTGTTCATACTAAGCTCATTACGCCCAGCATGTTCACGCATCGCCTTAGACGCCGCCAGCGTCTTTGCAATGTCTGGTGTCGTCTCATCATTCATGAGCCAATCGATACCATCATCCAGCATTTCCCAAGTCGACTCAACCATGTTTTCAAGGACTGATTCCTTGGTTTCGCGTTTCTTGACAATCTTGCCAATCATACGCCACATGTGGCCTGTAGACTTGAGAAGGTTAGGCGCCAAAACAGTACCAACCGTGAGGGCCAGCAGCTGCTTCACAAAACCAGGAAGTTTATTCCTGGCTATGCGCCTGCAGTTATCGAATGCACTTTTAAACTCATTGAATGAGAGTGCCTGTGGATCGACAACTGGGTCTCCACCATCATCCCGCTTAAGGAAACTATGGTGAATAGCCTTGACACATGTCATAAAGGAACCCCCCAGTGAATCACTGAGTTCCAGGTCCCTGACAATGTTCCTGAAGAACGTCAAGGTTGCTAACGGAGAATGTTTATCTCTATTAGCATAGTCACATATTGACAACACCAAGTTAGAGAACTTGGTTAGATAGCGAGCATAGACTTGAATCTTTGCTCCAGCGATATCATTGTCAGCCATGTGAGGGGCTTGTGGGACATCCTCCTCAGCGAGCACATCGAACTCCACCTGCTCTCCAGTAATTAGAGAGTGAGCTTTGAGCTCATGGACAAGTTCAAGATATCCAGATTTATCTCCGGGATGAGATTGAACATCTGGGGCTGAGGGTGTTGGTGGTGGTGTAGACGATCCATCATCGTCCAACACAGGGGGGGGGAGCTCCTCACTCTGAGGTTGAACCAGAATAGCAGACGCGGCACCACGCGTCTGTCTCATGATCCTTCTCCAGGGAAAGTAGAGCATCGCATACTCAATCCCCTTAGGAAGCAAAAGCATGTACAAACTGTAGACTATCTCGGAAATACCGAGGTATCTAACAGCCGTATGCCTCACAATGCGAAGTAAAATGCTCATGCGTAGTGCATAACTATGGTCACTAAACTGTAGTAACATAGTCATGTACATCACCATGCATGCGTGCGCTTCACCAAAGAACGCTTCCCACATGGGACTCGTGACCAACTCTTCATAGCCATACAGCTGAAGAGTGAGTACGAAAGCCCCGCCAATAATGCCCCCTATCAGGGCTCCACGCAACATGAACAAGTCCAAGCCGAAGAAACGGCCATACTCATCCATTTTATCATCGAATTTCACACACATGCTAAGAACCCTTGTCCTTAGACTTAACAAGATGTTAGTTAAGCTTGTAGTAACTTCATGGTATTCGAGGCCAGCCGGGCAATTAGCCCGGTCTGGCGCCGGTTGGTAAATTAATTAGACGTATGTCGTGTTCAACCTTTAGTACGAACAACGCCTGCGCATGCTAGACTATTAGTCTCCGTGTTTACCAGACACGAAGAAAACATCCAGCACCTCCATAGTAGATAATTTGATTTGCAACTTCAAATGCAGCTGTTAGACTTATAAAAGTCACGCTGCCAAATGTCGTCCTCACATACTGAATAGTGGTATCTACAAACCACTTCAGTCTCCCAAACCCGATTAAGGGCCAAGCCAGGGAGAGGTTCGCTGCATCATCAACAAGCGAATCATATCATCTGGTGCGCGTGGTAATTATGGGACCACTGTAAAACCATTGTTAATCTTTAAATCAACTTCCCACACTCTGTGGGTAGACATAACTAAACTAAAACCAGTGTGTCAACTGGCAGTACATAAAAGGCATGTACTCTCTCTTTACAATATCAGAGAGGTCTGCGCTTTATCAGAAAAGCCATAACTCGCGGTGCTCAATCCGCGGGAGTTGAATAATCCTTAGTGCTGAGCAAGCACTTAGGAACTCATCTGTCATCGGGAAGGCATTCCCGGTATTTTAATCCAGATGGACAATTCAATACTACACAATACCAGTAGGTTAACTAATCCTACTTAAATTGGTGATTATGAGCAAGGCTCATGTACATTAAAGGTGCCGTACAATGAGCTGTGAAATTTATTATTTAACATTGTTATTCCACAAAACAATGATGGTATTCTATTTATTAAAGTCGTTAGAAACCTAAGAAACGACGTTTATATCAGGCCCTACTTATATGGAGGGTACAGTGATCAGTGTATATTATACTAATGATCACCCGTCATTCTAGGGTGGCGAAGCCTAAATACAGCCAAGGGCGAACAGAAAATGGACTCTGTTCTAAAGTAGAGGTTGATTTATAAATTATTTACCACTCAATAAAACATAAGAAAGTGGGGTTGCTTGGGCAACCAATCAGAACTTGTTAACCGTACAAGAAACAAAACGGGATCCCGTAGAGCACGGAATCTGAACTAGAAACTTCTGAGAAAGGAAATAGAAGTCAGGTAAACGCTCAATTAAACCTGTGTAATTTCGATAGGACATATAAAATGTCCTAT
>Ga0115105_10758854_pt1 | contig 10055 bp, 5 predicted proteins | sample CN18umnscriptome_FD_89648 | JGI IMG/M metagenome (GOLD analysis project Ga0115105, IMG submission 89648) | Marine eukaryotic communities from Pacific Ocean to study complex ecological interactions - CN13ID_155_C17_100m_0.8um Metatranscriptome... | ecosystem: Environmental > Aquatic > Marine >... | reverse complement strand
GCCAAATTTTGCACTTTGTTTTTGACCCTCTAACAATGACACTGAAATTTCCATTACTATTCCTTAATTAATCTGCACCCTAGATAAGAGCTTTACTAAAATATTGAAAAATGAGCATTCAAACTTTTTAATCTGCAGCTATACATTTTATTAAAACATCACAAATCTGCGCATCAATAATGCGCTACTGCGAAAAAGTTAGCATATGTAGCGCTGAAATAACTGCTCGACATTAATTTACAAAAAAGCTGAGGTTAATTACCAAACAATAAGTCAAAAAAACCTGGAGGCTCGTGCAGCTCATGATACTTCTTGCGTAAATCATCTATATTTTTAAGGGCTGGCTTTGCTGCATCAAGCCCGCGCTCATTCGCTAATTTTTTTGCCAACTTTGCTTGCGCAATAACTTTATCTAGCCCTTGTAGCGACATTTGTGCTTCTTTATGAAAGGTCGCTTTTTTACTGGTTTCAACCAAAGTAATAAACTTATCTATGGCGGTATTAAAGCCACCTATACCTACTGCTTGCACCGCATTTTTATATGCAAGGCCTGTATTTTTCATATTAACTTCGAGATCAACTTCTTGCTCTGAAAAGGCCGCAGTACTGAATACAAAAGTAAAAATTAAAACTAAAAACTTCATGGTAAAACCTATTTATAAAAAACAGTATAAGTGTATCAAGTTTACGTAATAAAGTAACTCAAGGCGCATAGGAAGCTAGATAACTGTAAAGGGGCTTTACAATAAACGAGTAAGTAACAAGTAGTACCTTTATAAATGTAACTAAACAGTAAACACAAATAATACACCTTAAAAAGACACCCCATAAAAGGGACAATAGAAATTAGCACCGCCTAATAAAAACTCAAAAATATCAATACAAATACATGAATTACCTATATTAAATACAATTTAAAAACAGTGGCAACAATTTCAATTAAAAGAACAATCTTATTTTAAAACAAGGGTTAAGCATGTTTTTTTCATTTAATTAACACTGTATTTGGGCTTATTTTATTGTGATTTCAGCGAAAATTAGTTGTTCCCATATACATCCATGTTAATTGTTAACGTGCAATGTAAATAATAAATAAACAGCTCGTAGTAATTAATACACATTGCACAAGAGCTGTACCTAAAATCACAAGTAATCATCTAGGGAATTTCAATGAAAACGTTTAATATAGTCTCTCACAGTATTAAAGCTGCACTTTGTCTCTCAACTGCAGGTTTAGCATTTTCATCATTAGCGGCAGAAGAGGATGAAAAAAAATTAGAAAGAATAGAAGTAACAGGTTCTAAGATCAGCCGTGTAGGCGCAATAGCCCCCGCCCCTGTTACCGTTATCTCTGGCGAAGATCTTATTAACACCGGCGCAGTTAATATTGGTGAAGCCTTAAACAAATTACCAGCGTTAGGTAATACATACTCACTTGCAAACTCAGGCAGGTTCATTGGTACTGCCGGTTTAAATATTCTTGATTTACGTAATATGGGTACAGACCGTACCTTAGTACTTGTTAATGGTAAGCGCCATGTTTCAAGTTCTGCGGGCTCTCAATCAGTCGATACGAATACTATTCCAAGTGTATGGGTTGAGCGCGTTGAAATAGTTACCGGTGGTGCATCGGCCGTTTATGGTGCGGATGCGGTAACGGGCGTAGTTAACTTTATCTTAAAAGACAACATTGAAGGCTTAAACGTAAGTGTGACTAAAGGGGTTTCTGATCTAAGTGATTATAACAACGAAAAAGCCACTTTTTCATATGGTAAAAACTTTGATAATGGCCGCGGTAACGCAGCATTTGCAGTTGAATACTCTGGTCAAGACTCATTAAACGCACTTGATCACCCGTGGACAGACGGCTCTTACTCAAGTTTACGCAACCAAGCACAAACTGATGCTAATAAAGATGACCCAAACTTTCCTGATAAAATTTACACACCAAATGCGGCTACTATGCAATTAATAACGCAGGCGTATTTAGCGTAGGTAACGGCTATGTAAATACGTTTAATCCAGATGGAACACAGCGTGATATTTATATTGGTGACAATGTTGATGGACTACTGTGTGCCGATTGTGACTCGTTTAACCTTGCACAATTTGATGAAATACAACCTGAATTTGAAAGATACAATGTTAATTTCAAAGTCAACTATGACGTAACAGAAGACTTAAATGCTTATTTTGAAGCAAAATACGTCAACAGTGAAGGTGAAAGCATTGGTCAACCAGCATTCTTCTTTGGCGATCCTAGAAATACAATCAGTATAGATAACCCATACTTAGATGACAGCGTCAGAACATTAATGGAAGAGGCTAATGATGGTGAAGGCGTCGACTCGATTAATGTTTTACGTATGATGACAGATTTAGGTCGTCGTATCGAAAATAACACGCGTGAAACCACGCGCTTTGTAGCGGGTTTAAAAGGAACAGTTTTAGAAGATTGGGATCTAGATGCTTCAGTGGTTCGTGGTAAAACCGAACTTGAGCGTGTAAATGGCGCTAATATGATTTTAGATAACTATTCTTTCGCGCTTGATGCAATTGAAGATGACGAAGGCAACATTGTATGTCGTAGTGAAGCTGCACGTGCTGACGGCTGTGTGCCTGTAAACATTATGGGTTTTGGCGCACCTAGCCAAGAAGCCATTGATTATATTAATACCGTATCGACCGGTACTTCTGAAATCACACAAACAGTGGTTTCAGCTTCACTGGCAAATGGTGCACTTTTTGAAGTACCGGCAGGTTACGTTGGTATGGCATTTGGTGTTGAATACCGTAAAGAAGAAAGTGAAACAATTGAACCTGATAACGCTGAGGGGACTTTCTTCAATGCTTTAGGTGAGGATAAGGGCGAATTTGATGTAAATGAAGTTTTTGCTGAGGCCACTATTCCTTTAGTCTCTGATCTTCCTTTTGTTCAAGATTTAGTACTGGATGCAGCTGTGCGTTACGCTGATTACAGCACTATTGGTGATGCAACAAGCTGGAAGCTTGGCTTAGATTGGACTGTTAATGACCAAGTACGCTTGCGATTTACACAGTCAGAAGCACTAAGAGCGCCTAATATTGGTGAAATTTTTGGCGCACCTAGCCAAACTTTCTATAACGTAGATGATCCTTGTTTAGCCGATAACTTAAATGATTTACAAAATAGCGACACTCGCCGTGCTAACTGTGCTGCGCTTGGTGTACCAGTTGGCTTTGAATCAGACTACGATTCACAAACACTTGAAGGCTTACAAAGTGGTAACCGTGATGTTAAAGGTGAAGAATCAACAAGTACAACGATAGGTTTAGTGTACCAGCCTGATTTCATTGAAAATGCAGTATTAACGCTAGATTACTGGAAAATAGAACTAGAAGATGCGATTTCTACAATTGCATCTCAAGAAATTCTGGATCGCTGTGTCGACAGCACTTCAGGTATTGAAAATCAATACTGTGATTTAATAACGCGTGATGCAAACAGTGAAATTACGCTAATTCAAAACTCAGTTCTAAACGTATCAGGCCAAGAAGCTTCTGGTATTGATTTTGAACTTGCTTATGACTTTGATGCCCTTGAGGGTAGCTTTGCAACCCGTTTAATTGGTACTTACTTAATTGAACGTAAAGAGTTCCCATTCCAAGATGAACCAGAAGAGTTCATTGAATATGCGGGTACAACTGGCGAAGCTGAGTGGCAAGCTAACATTAATATAGAGTATAGCTACGAGCGTTTCTACACCTCTTTAAGCACTCGCTATATTGAACAAGTGAGCTTATACACAGAGCAAGAACTTGAAGACAACCCTAACCCTAGTAGCTTAATGAACTATGGCACTTATATTATTTCAGATATAACAGTAGGTTATAACTTTGATAATGGCATGGGTGTTAAATTAGGCGTAGATAACGTATTTAACAGAGAGCTTCCATACGGTACACGTGGTACAGGTAGTGGTAGTGCAAGTTACGATAATATTGGCCGTTTTGGCTATGTAAACTTATCATACGATTTTTAGTTTTTAACCCTCCCTAGAAAGGCCCTTAATTGGGCCTTTTTTATTTTTTAGATGAAATTTACTCAATTTATTGTTTTTAGAAACATATAACTGTTTCATCATGTTACTTTTTCGGGGCCAACCGACACAAAGTAATTACATTAAAAACACATTAAAGCTCATTTTCAACTCAGTAGTTCAATTTACGAGCAAAACATAGTTAAGCCCCACGCCAACTTCAAAGCCATTAAAAGATTAAAAAACAAACCAATAAATCAACCAAACGTAAACACACCTGTAAAACAACAACAAATGTAACACTAAGCCCTTTTAACCCTCATTACCATTAACAAAACCCGAGTGATTTATTGTTGCGTTAATACTAACAAGCGGCAACTTTAGACAATTTAATAAAGAGTTAACTTACTGAAAAAGCGAAAATTACGACGCTTCTATTCATTGTTTCAGCATGCAATAATCGCCGGCCCTATAACAAAAGTTATAGGGCTTAGGCTAAATGCACTGTGTATTTAGCTAAAAGATAATGTATTTAATTATTATAAAATCTCCTTTGGGAAACACATGAAACGTCATAATTTACTTTCTACTAGCATTAAATGTGCATTGATTACTGCTGCTGCAACAGCGAGTAATTCTGTGCTTGCACAAGATGAGCAAGCGACAAAAATCGAACGCGTTGAAGTAACGGGTTCGCGTATTTTACGTGAAGGCGCTATTGCGCCGGCACCAGTAACAGTTATAAGCGGCGAGCAGCTAATTAATACTGGCGCTGTAAACATTGGTGAAGCGCTAAACAACTTACCAGCACTTGGCAATACATATTCAATGGCTAACTCAGGCCGCTTTATTGGTACAGCTGGTTTAAACATTCTTGATTTACGTAACATGGGTACCGACCGTACCTTAGTACTTGTAAACGGTAAGCGCCACGTATCTAGCTCAGCTGGTTCTCAAGCTGTAGATACAAATACTATTCCGAGCGTCTGGGTTGAGCGAGTAGAAATTATTACTGGTGGTGCATCAGCTGTATACGGTGCTGATGCGGTTACAGGTGTTGTCAACTTTATATTAAAAGACAACATTGAAGGTATGGATTTTAGCGTTACCCGTGGTTTTGCCGATTTAAACAGCTACAACAACGAAAAAGCAACGTTCTCGTACGGCTCTAATTTTGATAACGACCGTGGTAATGCCGCTTTTGCTATTGAGTACTCAGGCCAAGATTCATTAAATGCACTTGACCACCCTTGGACTAGCACATCTTTTAGCAGCTTACCTAACCAAGCCCAAACGGATGAGAACAAAAATAGTGCTGACTTTCCTGATAAAATTTTAACACCTAATGCGGGTTATTTCGCCATCAATGATGCAGGTGTTTATGCACTTGAAGATTCAAGTAAATTTATTAATAGCTTTAACCCGGATAGCAGTGCTCGTGACTTATACATAGGCAATAACGCAGATCCATATTCATGTGCAGAATGTGACTTTTTTAACCTAGGCCAATTTGAAGAAATACAACCTGAGTTTGAGCGTTACAACGTAAACTTTAAAGTTAACTACGATGTTACCGACGATTTAAACGTCTACTTTGATGCAAAATACGTAAACAGCCAAGGCGAAAGCATAGGTCAACCTGCGTTTTTCTTTTTTGACAGCGACAACAGCATTAAAATTGATAACCCTTACCTAGACCCAGATATCAAAGCGCGTATGCAAGAGGAAGGCGTTGATTCAATCATGATAAACCGCATGATGAGTGACCTTGGCCGCCGCGTTGAAAATAATACCCGTGAAACAACCCGATTTGTTACAGGCTTAAAAGGGACAGTGTTTGAAGACTGGGAATTAGATACATCAGTTGTGTATGGTCAAACTGACTTAGAGCGCGAAAATGGCGCTAATATGATTTTAGCCAACTACTTTAATGCCCTTGATGCCGTTGAAGATGCAGATGGCAACATCGTATGTCGCAGCGCTGCAGCACAAGCTGATGGCTGTGTACCGGTTAACATTATGGGTTTTGGCGCACCATCTCAACAAGCGATTGATTACATAAATACGGTCTCTGTAGGTACATCAACTATTAAGCAAACCGTGGTTTCTGGTTCACTTGCCAATGGCGCTATTTTTGAATTACCAGCAGGTTACGTAGGTGTTGCATTTGGTGCTGAATACCGTAAAGAAGAAAGCGAAACAAAAGAGCCAGATAACGCAGAAGGTACATTTTTTAACGCTTTAGGCGAAGATAAAGGCTCGTTTAATGTGCGTGAAGTATTTTTTGAAGCAACTATGCCTATTTTAACTGACTTACCGCTTATTCAAGATTTAGTATTTGATACCGCAGTACGTCATGCTGATTACAGCACAATTGGCGAAGCAACTAGCTGGAAACTAGGCCTTGATTGGACTGTTAACGATGAACTACGTGTGCGTGTAACGCAATCTGCAGCACTTCGTGCGCCTAACATAAGTGAAGTATTTGGTGCAGCAAGCCAAACTTTCTACAATGTAGAAGACCCGTGCCGCGCTGAAAACATAGCTAATTTATCAAATGCAGCAACACGCACTGCAAACTGTGCTGCATTAGGTGTTGCAAGTGACTTTAACTCAGGTTACGACTCAGCCTCTTTAGATGGCTTAACAAGCGGTAACCGTGATGTTAAAGGTGAAGAGTCAACAAGTACAACGGTAGGTATTGTCTATCAACCAGAGTTTTTAGAAAACGCTGTGCTTACTATAGATTACTGGGAAATTGATCTAGAAAATGCAATTGACACAATCGACGCGCAAGAAATTCTTGACCGCTGTGTTGATAGCACTACAGGTATAGACAATCAGTACTGTAATTTAATTACACGTAATGCCAGTGGTGAAATTTCACTGATTCAAAACTCAGTGCTTAACGTAGCTGGTCAAAAGGCGTCTGGTGTTGATTTTGAACTAGGCTATGACTTTGATGCGCTTGAAGGTAGCTTTAAAACACGTTTAATTGGTACTTACTTAATTGAACGTAAAGATTACCCGTTCCAAGATGATCCTAGTTCATATATTGAGTACGCAGGTACAACCGGCGAAGCGAAATGGCAGACTAACCTATCTGTAAGCTATGCAATGGATAACTTTTATTCAACGGTTGAAACACGCTTTATCAGCGAAGTTGATTTATACACAAATGTAGAGCTTGCGAGTAACTCGAACCCAAGTAACCAAATGTCTTACGGTAAATACTTTATTACCGATATGACAGTGGGTTACAACTTCGATAGCGGCTTAGGCGTTAAAGTAGGTGTTGATAACCTATTTAATCGTAAACTTCCGTACGGTACACGCGGGACAGGCGAAAACAGCGCAAGTTACGATAACATTGGCCGCTTTGGCTACATTAACTTAAGCTACAGCTTATAATTAGTAACAACGTTTATTAATTAAGTTAAAGGCTCGCACTGCGAGCCTTTTTATACCAATGCGCTTAATTAAGTGAGCTATTTTACAAATTGGTATTACTGCACTTTATTTAATATTACTTAACCATACACTTTGATATGGCTCTAGCTCTATAGTGAGTTGATCCTCGGTAATTGTTTCATTAGCCACTAAATCAAACCACTGCTGGGTGTTAATTAAATTTAAATCTGCAAGGGTAAGTACTTGTGGTTTATCACTTATGTTATAAACGCAAAATATACTTTGGCGCCTGTCTATACTTTGCCGCCAAAAACCAAATAACCCCCCCGCTAAGTGCAGCGTAAATTGCGTGGCATTAGGATGAAATGCACTTTGTTTTTTTCGAATACCTAATAAATGCTTAATACCATTAAACACTTTGTGATGATGGCTATATTTATCACCTAAAGCCGATAATAGTTTTGACTCTTGCCAACGATGACGGTTAATTGCACGGTTATGCTGTGAGTTTTCAAAGCGTTCGTAATCGTTCGTTGTGCCAAGCAAGCTATGAATATAAAGCCCTGGGATCCCTTCAAGCGCAAACATAATGGCGTGTGCACACATAAATCGCTCAAGGCCAAACTTATCTTGCCCATTGTGCGTGCCTTGTAATGCATCAAAAAGTGCAATATTTAGTTCATACGGTGTGTGCGTACCATCGTTACTGGTGCGCATTGATACACGCCCGCCAAACTGCATAGACGTACTCACCAATGACGCTACTTCGCTTGGTTGTAACAAACCTTCTATTGGCCTAAGCCCAATGCCATCGTGCGAGGCAATAAAGTTAAAGTATGTGGTGCCGTTTTGCGCAGGCGGCATACTCATCATCCAATGCTTAATGGCTGTGCTATCTCCACTGAGTAATGTATGCAGTAATAAGGGCGGTAAGGCAAAGTTATAAATACTGTGGGCTTCGTTGGCGTTACCAAAGTAAGAGAGATTTTCTTGGTTTGGTATGTTTGTTTCGGTAATTATGACAACGCTTGGCTCAGTATGCTCTATTAGGGTGCGAATAAGCCTAACTGCTTCATGCGTTTGCGGTAAATTAATGCAATTTGTATTGAGCTGCTTCCATAAAAATGCAACCGCATCTAGCCTAAACAAACGTACGCCGTTATCTAAATAATGGCGAATAATACTTATAAACTCTTTTAAAACTTCCGGGTTACCAAAATCAAAATCAACTTGATCGTGGCTAAACGTACACCATACATGTTTTTCGCCGCTTGGCGTGGTTACCGTATTTAATAGCGGTGACGTACGCGGGCGTACTACATTAGATAAATCATCGGTTAAACTTGCCGTTTTAAAGTAATCTTTGCCGGGGTCTAAATCGTTTAAAAAGTTTTCAAACCATACACTTCGGCTAGAGCAATGATTAATCACTAAATCTGCCATTAGCTTTACATCTTTGGCGATATTTTTTATATCTTGCCAGTCCCCTAGCGATTCATTTACTTGCACGTAGTTCATTACCGCAAAGCCTTCATCAGAGCTATACGGGTAAAATGGCAATATATGCAAAGCATTAAGCTGCATATCGCACTGCTCTTTTATAAACCGGTGCAAGGTTTTAAGCGGTGCTTCTACAGGTTTTGCAACAGCTTGGTCTCCCTCATCGTGCTTAATAATAGAGTCGCCATAGGCTATTAATATAATATCTTGCTCGTCCCAACGGTTAGTATGGGGTGTAGGGTCGCGCAGCGGGCTGTCGCCTAAAATTATAGTTATAAGCTGCTCAGCCAGCTCTGTAATACTTAAGGGCAGTACAACATCTTTATAAATAATATGTAGATGTTGCTCTACCCGCTGTAAAAATAATTCACTTACTGTATTCACACGCGCCCCTTGTTATTGTTTTATTTATTCACTAAATTCTTTATTATCAAGATCAACCGCTTCTCTTAAGCGCTCAAAAACATCTGGCATTGCTGATACAACACGGTTCCAACTTGGCACAAATGGCGCTTCCATTGGGTTATCTAAAAAGTGCTGACCTGCTTCCATAACATTTTTGGCAAACATTTCTACGGCCTTTTCCTCTTGGTGCACATCTAAGGTTAAACCATTCATCAGTGCATCGTTATGATACGTTTCTATAAAGTCTAAACCAATACGGTAGTAAGTTGCTTTTAAAGAACGGATGGTTTCGCTGGTAAAAGTAACCCCTTGAGTGGCTAATTTTCTAAATAGTGCCTTGGTTATGTCTATCGACATTTTAGATAAACCGGCGTTTTGGTCATCAAGAGAAAGTTCCTGGTGCTTATGATCGTAATTATCAGCAATATCCACTTGGCATAAGCGATTATGCGAATAATTACGGTACATTTCACTTAGTACGCCAATTTCAAGGCCCCAATCACTCGGAATACGAATATCATTTAGCACATCACGTCTAAACGAAAACTCCCCTGCTAACGGGTATCTAAAGGTATCCATGTACTCAAGGTAGTCGGTATTGCCTAAAATAGTTTTGAACGAGCGTAATAACGGCGTTACTAATAAGCGCGATACTCGGCCATTAATTTTGCCGTTTGCAGTACGTGGGTAAAAGCCTTTACAGAATTCATAATTAAAACG
>Ga0115105_10344487_pt1 | contig 10085 bp, 4 predicted proteins | sample CN18umnscriptome_FD_89648 | JGI IMG/M metagenome (GOLD analysis project Ga0115105, IMG submission 89648) | Marine eukaryotic communities from Pacific Ocean to study complex ecological interactions - CN13ID_155_C17_100m_0.8um Metatranscriptome... | ecosystem: Environmental > Aquatic > Marine >... | reverse complement strand
GTCCAGTTCAAACTATAGCTGCAGACCAAGATGATATGTTTGCTGTTACTAAACAAGGTAATCAGTTTACATTAAGTGTAGCAAGTTTAAGTCAGAGTCCATCTGATGCTATTATTGTAAATAATGATGGTAGTAGAATTAATCCATGTATAGATTTATATACTTCAGCTAGTAATGCAGCTGGTAGTAATAAGGTAGATTATGATTCTACTAATAGATTCTCTAAGTGTTTTATACCTTGGAGTAATGTAACGACTTTAACTCCTGTTATTATAATTAAAGGTACAACTGCAACTGGACAATTTATTGAATCTGGATTTACTACTACACCAACCGTAGTAACAACTGATGGTGATCCTTACTTTAAAGTAGAAGGTAAAGATTTAACAAGTGTAGAAGATGATGTAATAGTTGGTTGGAAATATGATTTAGATATTATATTACCTAAGACATATTATAGACAAGATGAAGAGATGAAGATTACAGATTACAGTGCGACTTTAACTGTAGCTAGAATGAAGTTCGCTGTTGGATTATCTGGAGTCATGTCCTTTAAATTGAAATCTACAGGTACTAGACAAGGAGAAAAAAGGTATACAGGATATAATTTAGATCCTATATCCCCTACTCAATCAGGTGATTTCAGTTGGGTTGAAGAGGACATCTCATATGTAGATAGAGATCAAATTAAAGTTAGAGTTAATAATAATTTAACTACAGCATTTACTTTTTTAAGTGATACTTCTATTAGATTAAATTCAGTACCTCAACAAGTATTTAATAATACTGGTTCAGGTGGGTCTAGTACATTTACTTGGACTTTTGATAGAATAGATATGAGTAAAATTGTTGTTCAGAAGGAAGAGGGTGCTGCTGGTTATGTAACACAAACTGTTAATACTGATTACATAATATCAGGTGAAGCTGAAGATAAAACTATTGTATTTATAAATACTAGTGGTGTTCCTACAGCTGTACCGCAGAATGTAAAAGTTAGAATTTATAGTGCAGATGATATAGTTATTTATTTAGATGAATGGTATAATCTTCAAGCAACACAGATAGCTGATACTTATTTAGCTAACGATATAGCAATTAAAGATCAATCAGTATTCTCTATACCTATACATCAAAAAACAGATAACTTCCAATTAAGAGTGTTTAATGACTCCCCATTCCCTGTGTCTTTAAATTCAATGATGTGGGAAGGAAATTATTCACCAAGATTTTATAGGAGGACTTAAATATGACAGATCCAGTAACACTTGGACAGGTCGCAGCAGTAGGTATACCAGCAGTAGGTCAACTTGCTGGCACACTGCTAGGATTAGACGCTGCAAATGAAGCAGCGGCATCTTCAGAAATAGCATCGAATAGACAGGTAGTACAAGATCGAAAAGTACGAGCAATGCAGGAGCAGCAGCTCCGTGCTGATCGTCAACATCTAATAGAAGGTATTAGGATACAAGCAGATCAAGATCAAACAATAGCAGCATATAAAGACGCGGTAAATATATCATTATATAAGAATAGATTAGCTATAAGAAATAGAGAACAGAAGTCTCTAAACAATCAATATTATAAATCAGAATTTCTATATGATAGACAAAAAGACTTTAATACTCACTCAGCTAATGTAGCACGAGAAAGTGCGTGGAGAGAATTAGAAGAAATAAATTCAGAAGCAGCTTTTAATATCCAAAAACAACGGATAGATTACTTACAAGCTGAAGGTCAAATGAGAGCTAAAGGAGTAAGTGGTAGATCAGCAGGTAAATCAGCTCAAGCTGCTGCTGCTTCCTTTGGTATGCAGACCGCTGCATTAAATGAAAGTTTAGAAGGTGCTGGTAGGAATACTAGAGCTTTATAAAAAGAAATATTAAATGATGAATATTCTGCTAATTTATCAGCATTTGCACAAAAGATGCTAAAACCAGAACCATTACCTGATCCTGTTAGACCTATAGCTACACCTTTCACGGCCTTCGAAGATTATCAATTACCTAGAGAGATTATGCCTTTCGATCTTGGACCAGAACCTATACAAGGTGCTTTCACAACTCCGTCACAAGCATCAGCTGCATTCTTAGGTAAGGCTTTACCCGGACTTGCTCAAAGTGTCGGTAATGTATATGCAGAATTTGCATAAGGGTAAATCATTAAAATTTAAATTATGTCAACAAATTATAAGAGACATTCCCAAGGGAAAGGTTTCCGCAAAACAAACTTTGGTGATATGGGCTTACGAGCCTATAGAGAACAGCAACAAACTATCATCAATGCTTTAAAACTGCAAAACAAAGAATTTGAATCTACTCACAAAGAAACTATCAACGCAGAAATTGGTAAAGTTGATAGAGAAATGCAAAATAGAAGAGAACTTAAAAAGCTCCAAGACGATGTTTATGATGTTAAATTTAAAAATACAGAACTTAAACATAAAAGAGAAATGGAGCTGCTGGAAGCAGATCTAAAAGAGAAACAAGCTGGTGCTGATTTCTGGGTTGATTTCTCTTCTACCTATGCTAAACAATATGCTGATGCTGCTAACACTGTCTTAGGTGCAATTGATTTAAAAAAAGCACAGAAGGATATTAAGGAGTATATGGATAGCGGTGAGCTAGCAAATAGTCTTGAAAACTCACATGTTCTAGATAACATTACTGCTGAAAATATGGATACTTTTGCTGAAAAGTATCTTGCAGATAATAAAATATCAAAAGAAGAAAAGAATGAACTAGGTTCTTTGTTTAGTAATGTTAAAAGGAAAAACTCTTTTAACTATCATTCTGGTCTTATTGAAATATTTAAAGAGAGGTGGAGTAATATTCAACAGGATGCTATACAGACTGTTGGACTACGAGAAGGATTCACTGTTGACGAAGATAATATTGATGATATACTATCCATCAGAGCAATTGAATTACTTAACGAGGCAGGTATACCATTAAGATCTAGAGCTAGTATTAACTTTATGAAATTTGTTAATGGTAAATCTCTTGATGAAAGGACTAAGATAGTTAACGATAAAAAGGTAATAAGAGATACAGAGAATATAAATACAGCAGCTGATGAATTTAAAAGTTCAGTATCTAAAAAAGAGAAATTAAAAGGTGAAAAGAATCTTAATACATTAATAAGATTACAGCGATTTAGAACTGTTAAATCAGAAGACGGTAAGTTTTCTATAACAAATTTAAGTCCTCCTGAAGGTTTACTAGCTGTTATCCAAGAACTTGGAGATAAAGGTATACTAACTAGTACTACACAATTAGACAATTGGATTCTTGATCAACCGTACCCCGGTCAAGAGGGAAGTCTAGTTGGTAAAAATATAGAAGCTTTTAAAAATGGTAAACCAATCAAAGATAATAGAAAAACTTGGAGAGATAGATACAAAAATACGGATTTAATAAATGATTCTTATACGGTATTAAAAGAGGGTCTTGATAAATTTGACAAAGATAAGAAAGCTAAAAAGGGAATTGCAGATATATCTGATACAAATGAAATCAATACTTCTATTAAAAATGGATCATTAGATTTACGTGATCCAAAGGCTATGCAAACAGCAAGACTTAAATACACAGGATCAGGAACTGGAAAAGGCATTGAACTTCTACAAAAATATGAATTAGTAAATAAGATTGATAGGAATAAAGATGGTTATATCCTTACTCCAGCTGCTATAACAGATCTTGCTAAAGATGGGAAGCTTCAACAGTTTGAAGAAGCTGTTAGTTTTTTACCTAAAAAAGCTCAAGAAGAATTCACTGCAATGTTGAATGGACTAAAGAAGATGGATAGCATTGGATTTAACCATAAGAAAATAGAAGAATTTGTATTTGGTATTTTAGATAAACATCAGAAATTAGGTTCAATTGATAAAGTTAAAGGCGGAGATTTCGCTTTATTATTAAAAGATGCAGTTCAAGATGTTTACTTTGAATTAAATAAATATGATCATCGTGATGATTTATCTCCAAATGATATACAGCAAAAAGTTGTTGATGCAATAACAAAAAAAGTAGATAATAAAGAAGGTATTTACAGAAGAGATAAAGATGATGGTGGTACAGCTACCGAATGGTTAGCTTATAAATCAGAGCCAACTGGTAATTTAGTTACTAATACTGAGTTGTCTAAGTTCTTAGAAGATAAAGGTCTTGACAATCTTATTAAGAATATAGAAGTGAATAAGGGTCAGTTAGTATTAAAGGGTAATATAACAAGAAATGTTATCACTCAGGATGAAGTAGATATGTTACATAAAAATCTACTAACAGGTGATAGGTATTTTAAATTTCCTTCTGTAGTAGATTATATTTATAAAAACCAAGCAGCTATAACTGGAGAAACTTTTAAGACTAAAGCAGAGATGTATAGTAATATATTAAAAGCCTCTGGTATTAATGTCAATTTACCGAAAGCAGGATTAAATGGGCAAATTGAATATTGTAAATATATAGCTAATGAAGATAAAACTTTTAATATTCCAAATTATGCTAAGTATAGTGCAGAAGATCAAGAAGCATGTGCATCAGCATTAGAAATATTTACTGAAAATGGTAAATGGGTTACACCTCCTCGTTTAAAAGAGACTGATAGAATACGAGATTGGTTTAGTAAGAATTACTTAATGAGGCTAACAAATGACAACAATAAATAATGATACTCTAACTCAAGAAGAGGAGAATGATGATCAAATAGCTCAACTGCAACCGATTTCTGCTACAGATCAAGCTACTACTACATTTAGCGGAGACACTACTGTACAAAAAGAATCTCCTCAAATACCACAAGGCAGATTTGAAGGTCAAGGAGGCCAAGGTACTAGTAGTAAAGTAGATCTCACTGATAAGGAAAATACAGCTCAAATGTGGGAGGAGTATAATGCATGGAAAAGTATAGGTAAATCTCCAAATCCACGTTTAAATTTATTAAAAACTGGTTCTATTTGGGTTAAAGACCCAGTACTCACTCAACAAAGAGATCAGGCTAAATATGCATGGTATCTTAAATACTATGGTATGACTCCAGAACAATACGATCTTTTAGAAAGAGATAGAAAAGAAAAGTATAACAACTATTCTGCTGCTGGTTTCAGTGATACTATCAGGAATTTAACTGATATGAGTATGGGATCTACTACTGATTTCGCCATGGATGCTTTAGGAACCCTGCCGGGATTAGGTGTTTTAGATAACTGGTATGACAAACGTACTAAATCTAAAACTGGCTTTATGCAAGGTGCAAGACAAATGTTATCAGTTGTTGTACCAGCTATACTAAGTGGTGGATCAGTAGCTAAAGGTTTGAAAAACTTACCAGCAGAAATGCCTAAGTATCAAAAAAGATTAGTAGCTATGGGTGCGTATAGTGCTCAAGAAGCTGCAGTTATTGGTCTTAGTGATGTTGGGGAAGAAGAAAATGCATTAAGAGCGTTATCTGATTTTTTCCCCGGTGTGTTTGGTGAAAAAGGTTCAGTACCTATTCCTAAGTGGGCTAAGACTCTAGATAGTGATAGTCCGAAAGTTCGGAAATATAAGAATATGTTTGATACTGCTGGACTTAGTGTATTAGGTACAGTATTAGGATCATTCATAGCAATCAAAGGTAAGAAACGTACACTAGATTGGATGGAACCGCTAGATGATACATCTGCTGCATACAAACAGAAAGCAGTTGTACAAGAAGCTGATATCAATAAACTTATAAAGATTCAAGAAATTGATACTCAGTTAGCTTTAGGCAGTGATAATCTATCTAGTAAAGTACAAGCTAGACTGATTGATGAAAGAGAAGCTTTAGTCCAACAATTAGATCAATTAGATGATTTAGATGCTGCATTAGATGCACTAGATAATAGTGCTGATACTGAAAGAAATATCGCTGCTATTAATAAATTACAACAGAATCCTGATCCTACTCAATTTGATCCAGATGTTACTCCTATATTATCTGAATCAGCTAATGCTAGACAATCAGTACCTCCGGGTAATGTAGCTCGTAATATGGCTGATGTAGCTGCTAATAAGACTGGTATATCAAAAGGAGATAATGCACCTATTTTAACTGAAGCTATGAGAGCTAAAGGTTTAATGGTAGGTAGTACTTCTAGAGATGCTATCATGGGTGTTGCTGAGCAAGCTAGAGATACAGGTAGATTCAATGCTTTAGTAGATGGTTTTAGATTTTCATCTGAACAAATGAATGAGACTGCATGGGCTATTTACAAAGATATTGTAAACCCTGAGTTATCAGTTGATGATGTAAAGAAACTATTTGCAGAGAATAAAGATGTTAAGAACTTACTTCTAGGTAGATTTAAAGTAGAGTATATCAACGAAGAACAAGCTAGAGCAGCTGCATTTGCTATGAGAGATCTATCGGATAGATTCTTAGGTAGAAAGATAGCTGAGTCTTCTGCTAGAGCTATGGATACTTTAGGAAGAGAGGCTGCTACAATTGCTGAAGCTGTTCAAGAGCTACAACCTTTTATAAATGATCCTAGAGCAATGGATCTTATTATTGATAAGATGCTATTCTTAATGGATGAATATGCTTTAAATAAATATGTATCTGGTTGGAGTTTAAGAAATAAAAACTTTTTTGATGCTCTACCTGATGATAAACCTATACAAGAAGTTATAGAAACTTTATCTAGTGAGTTTAAAACTGCTGAGAATTCTATACATGCTAAGAACCTTAAGTTTACTAATGAATTAAAGAGAGTAGCTGATGAAAATCCGTTAGCAATGCGTCCTTTAATTGATGCTTTTGCTCATACAGATGGAGATGTAGATAGTTTAGCTAAACTAATGAAGTGGTCTGCTGAACAAATTACACCTACTGGTATGTTAAAAAGTTCAGATCCTAAACAATTAAATTTATTTACTAGATCTGCTTGGGGTGTAATTTATAATAATATATTATCAGGTATATCTGCATTCAGAGCTGGTGTCGGTAATACTTCACAACTTATCTTAAAACCTATTACTGCTGTATTAGGTCATGGTATTTGGGGTGCTACTGATGGTTTTGAAGGTTTGAAACGTACAATGTATTACAACGGCGCCGTTTTTGAAACAAATAGAAGGGCACTGAATGATGCACTCAGGATGATGAAAAAAGCAAATGCTGATCCTGAATTTATGACCAAAGCTTATCGTAAAGATTTTGTATTTAAAGAAGATAAGACTTGGGATATAATGAAAGATATGAGATCAGTATGGGAAGCTGAAGGTAATATAGGCAGGGTATATCAGTATGACATGGCTGAAACTATGTTAGAGATGTCTAAGCATCCAGCTTTAAGGTATGGTATGACAGGCATGGTATTTACTGATGTATTTAGTCAAGTACACTTAGCTCATTATCTATCTAGAACAAGAGCATATGATGATGTATTTACTGAATTTGGTTTTGCAGATTGGAAAAAGATTCACAAAGCTGAAAAGATACATTATGATTCAATGTTTGATAAAGATGGTCTAATGACTGATAAAGCATTGAAAGCTATATCTGGTGAAGTATCTTTAAACTTAGATGATGGAATAGCTAATTGGATAAATCAAGGTACTACAGCATATCCTGTTAGTAAGTTTATGTTCACGTTCCCGCGAACAGGTAGTAACTATGTACGAAATGCAGCATCTTGGACTCCTCTTACTTTAATTCCCGGTATTAATAAATATAGTAAAACTCTATATGCTAGAACTGAAGATGATGTAGCTAGAGCGTTAGCAGAACATGGTATAGACATGGCTACTACTCCTAATGCTAGAGTAATATTTGAGAACTTAAGAGCTGAATATACTGGTAGATTAGCATTTAGTAGTATCTTAACTAAGTCTATGTGGGACTATTCTATGGCTGGTAACATCCGAGGTAATGGTCATTATAATAAATCACGTAGAGCTAAAGAAAGAGATCAATTAGGATATCAACCAAAAACTATCAATATTGGTGGTAAGTGGATATCTTATAAGGGTATAACAGGGGTAGATCCAATACTCAGTATCTTAGGAGATATGTCATACTATGCTAGAGACTTAGATCAACCATTTATGGAAGATATAGCTGCTAAGCTTTGGTGGACTATTTCTGCTACATTCCTTAGTGAAACACCTTTACAAAGCGCAGAGCCGCTTGTAGCTGCCGCTAACGGTGATTTAACTGGATGGACAAGATTAACTGCTAACTCAGCTAGATCTATGATACCTCAATCTGGTGCTTTAGGTGTAACAAGTAATGCTATTACATCTTCACAAAAAGATATAGAAGCTAGCATACCTAAATATGTACAGAATAAACTACCTATAGCTTCTAGTTTCTTACCAGAGCAAATAGATATCTGGACTGGTCAAGCTCTTAATGATATTGATAATCCTTTTCTTAGAATACTTAATTCATTAAGTCCTATAAAAGTTAGTGGTACCCAAGAGCCTTGGAGGCAGTGGTTACTTACTACTGGATGGGATGGTCTTGGTAGATTAAAAATGGATTCAAGTGGATCATATAAATACAGTGAAGTTGAAAGGGAACAGATCTATAAATATATAGGTGAAATGCAGCTTTACAAAAAGTTAATACCTTTAATGAATGATAAAAGATATAAGAAACAAATAGGATTATTACGAAGCCATAGAGTACAAGGTGGTGATTTAGATAATGAGTTAATCAAACTTAAAACTGAAAGATTACCTTTATTTAAAGAAATTGATAAAATAATTAGAAGTGCTCAACTTATAGCTGAAGGTAGATTCCTTGAAGAAAGACAGGATGTCCGAAACACTATAAACGCACAGAAACAAGTTAATAAGCAATTAGATGTTGGTGACGTTCAAGGTGCATCAGATACACAAAGAAAAGAATTAGAAACAAGAAAACTACTAAACATGCGTAAATAACGACTACAATGGCTGTTACACAAAACTCATACATAGGTAATGGTTCCACCACCACTTACTCTTTTACATTTCCATATCTTAAGTCAACTGAAATTAAAGCTTCACTTGACGCAACCGTTACTACAGCTTTTACCACCCCAACAGCTACAACGGTACAATTTAATACTGCTCCTGCTAATGGAGCTAAAATCAAAATATATAGAGAAACAGATTCAGACAGCCTAACAGCTACCTTTTATGCAGGGTCAGCTATTAAGTCTGAGGATTTGAATGATAACTTCACCCAGAACTTATATGCTACCCAAGAAGTTACTCAAAGATACTTAAGTAATCTTGGTGGTAACATGGTAGGAGACTTAACATTAAACGAAGATGTTAATATTGTCTTTGAAGGTGCAACTGATGATGCATATGAGACAACATTAACTGTAGCTGATCCTACTGCAGATAGAACTATTACTTTACCTAATGTAACAGGTACAGTAGTAACTACAGGAGATACTGGTACAGTTGCTACAGGAATGATTGCAGCTGATGCAGTTAATGGGACTAAAATAGCAGATGATAGTATTAATTCTGAACACTACGTAGACGGAAGTATTGATACTGCACATCTAGCTGATGCACAAATTACTACAGCTAAATTAGGTACAGATTCAGTTACTACTGTTAAAATAACTGATGCAAATGTAACAACTGCTAAAATAGCTGATGCTAACGTAACAACAGCTAAAATTGCAGCTGACGCTATAACTAATGCTAAGATTGCAGATGATCAAATTGACTCTGAACATTATGTTGATGGGTCTATAGATACTGCCCACATTGCTGATAGCCAGATAACATCTGCTAAGATTGCAGACGCTACAATAGTAGCTGGAGATCTGGCATCAAATTCTATAACAACAGCTAAGATTACTGATGCTAATGTAACTACAGCTAAGATAGCAGATAATGCTATTACTGTTGCTAAAATAGCAGATGCTGAATTAACTGAACTTGCTACAATGAGTTCTGGTACTGCATCTGCATTAGCTGATCTAACACAAACTGAAGTACAAATTCTTGACGGTGTAACAGCTACTACAGCTGAGTTGAATATCTTAGATGGAGTTACCTCTACCACAGCTGAAATAAACTTACTTGATGGTGTTACAGCTACAACAACTGAAT
>Ga0115105_10973066_pt1 | contig 10222 bp, 8 predicted proteins | sample CN18umnscriptome_FD_89648 | JGI IMG/M metagenome (GOLD analysis project Ga0115105, IMG submission 89648) | Marine eukaryotic communities from Pacific Ocean to study complex ecological interactions - CN13ID_155_C17_100m_0.8um Metatranscriptome... | ecosystem: Environmental > Aquatic > Marine >... | reverse complement strand
TCTGGTTCAGCTTTGTAGTAGCGTTGCCATACCTAAATGCGGCATTAGCCCATAGAAATTTTTATGCGAAACTCACCTAATACGGCTGACTACCTAAAACGTTTTTGTCCAAAAACGAGTTTAACCGACCGTCTGCTTCCGCCCAAAGCGGCTTATCAGGTGAAGTCTTCAATTATTATCGCTTAGACTAAGGCCTCTTCTGTATTTAATTCTATTTGATATATTTCTATAAGTTGATCCATAACGTTTAGTTTGTGCAGTAGGCTGTTATAACGCTCTTCTAAATTTTTTGAAGCGGGTTTCATAATTTCCTTTAAATTATGATGATATTCATATAACTCATAATACTTTTCACGTTGAGATTCATATTCTAATACTTCAAAGCTGCATTTGTTACGTTGCGCTTGCAAATCTCGTAAATAGTGAGCTTTTAATTGGGCCACTGTATTCGAGCACTTATGTATTTCATAAAATAAATCTGTTTTCTTATAGGTAGTATATTGACTCCCTTCAGCTCTCATTTCTTTCAATAAACCAGTTTTAGTAAATTTTCTCGTTAGCTCAATTACTTTTTTTTCTATATTGGTAAGTTCATAGCACTCATTTTTAGTCAAACAACAAAAACTTACGGCTATCTCTTTCGATGTAAAGCAGTCTATATTTTTCATAGCAATAACTGCCTCAAAGAATGAGTCTAGTTCAAATTCCATAGTCATACCTTTTATGTATTATGGTGTATATTATATGTAATATATTGCATATGTTGATTGCTATCAATATGGGATCATTCTATTTTTAGAATTCCGGGATTGTTGAAATGCGATCGGTTATAGAAATAATTGGTAAAAATATAAAGTTAGCTCGTGTAAAAAAAGAGTGGAGCCAAGCAGAGTTGGCCCATAATTTAAACGTAGAGCAAAGTTACATTAGTAGAGTTGAAACTGGATCTATAGCTATATCTTGTGAAAAAGTATTTGAAATAATGGTGTTATTAAACTGTGAGGCAAACGACATATTTCCTTCTGAATTTGAAATAAAAAAATAGCATTGTCGCAAAATTATAATACTAGAACTGTTCAGCTAATCTTATATTACAATTATCTGTAACTAATATTACTGGCTATAGCTAAGCTTTAAACACGCTATGTGAGTTGGGATAATCGATTTCGAAAATAGTAAGAAATATTTTTAAGAATCTCTATCTTATTTTGTATAGTTTATAGGGGCCTTCGAACTTATTACTATGCTGAATTTACTTTATTCATTCAAATACATCTCTGCCATATCATCTAATTTGGCTTTTACTTCTTTCCAATTGGGCATTACTTGTGTGAGTAAGCGCCAGAAACGCTCGCTGTGGTTGTGTTCTGCGATGTGGCAAAGCTCGTGCAGTATCACGTAATCAATGCATTCTTTCGGCGCTTTAACTAGGTGAGGGTTGAGCATTAAGTTGCCTTTGGCTGAGCAGCTTCCCCATTGTTTTTTCATTGCCATTACACGAAAAGACGGAATGTCTGTTACCCATGTGGTCTTAGGAAGTAGTGCGGCTAGTCGCTCATGGAAAATAGCTTTTGCTTTATGCTGATACCATTTATCGATTAGCGGTTTAATTTTCGCAGCGCGGCTACCTTGACTATCCGGGGCAGTATTTTTGCTTATTTCATGCTTTATTGTGACGTTTAATTTACCTCGACTGAGCTTCACACTGGGCGCTTGCTCAGCATCAACAATGACCTTGAGTACATAGCGCTTACCTAAATAAAATTGGGTTTCGCCACTTACATAACGCTTATGCAATACCGTGTCTTTTTGCTTTGCAAAGTCATTAATACTTTGCCATATCCACCTTGCACGCTTGTGCATGGCATCAACAATAGCACCTTCGCTTGCATCATAAGGCACAGTCGCAACAACACGCTGATCAGGGTGAACCTTAATAATGACCTTACGTGCTACTTTTTTAGCGGTATCACTAGGCTTTGTTTTACGAATAACCTCATAGCGAATGGTGTCGTTACCATAAGTAAAAACACCGTGTTCTTTGGTTGTTGCGCTGCTTTTTTCAGAATGAATAGCAGCGGCTACCGTTTTTTGCGTCACTTACATTAGCCTCTAGCTATGCCTAATCGGGTTATCTTTAACACTTCTTCAATCAGTTTTTGTGCGTTATCAAGGCCAAGCTCAGCAAACAGTATGGGTAATAACTTCATGTGTATGGCGTTTTCAATTTCCGCAGGGTTAATGGAATACTCAGCAACCGCGTCATTTACGACGGCATCAATATCAAAAGCAAGCGCTACCAATTTCTCATTATCCAGTGCCTTTTCAGTTAAAAATGCACTATCGAATAAATGTTTGAACAGGCCAAAATAGGCTTGGGCATGTTTGTTTAACTTGCCTGCGTCATCCATAAAGTCATTGGGAACATCAGCCACTTTGCGGTCTTTTACTTCTTGCTCAAAATCAGCGAACAATATGTACTGCTTTACTGGCGCTTCAAACATCGCTTTGGCATCTTCAATGGCCTTTTTAAGCATCTTAGAAAAATATTCCTGTGCATACGGATCATCAGCTAAGTCTTGCTCAATCATTTTGGTGATACGGCCAGTGATTTTATCTGTTTGGTTACGAGCCTCGTCATCGCTCATATCCTGTGGTTTAACGTCTTTGCCCAAGTTACCGACTAAATACGCCCCGTCTGGCTCTTTTACTTCAATACCCGCTATGTGTTTATCGAGCAAGCTACGGATATCTTCTGCGTATTCATCATAGTTAATGGTTTCGTCGGCATCCTCACGTACTTGTTTACGTAAATCTACAAAGGCTTTTAAGTCACGCTTGTATAGGTCGCGCTTGTTGTCGAATGACTTATCTTCAAAGTAGGTGGCTGACTGTAGCGCTACTTTCATACAGTTTGAAAATGCCGTGAGTATTGAGTAAAAATCATCACGCTTTTTAAGGTTGGTGTCGGTAAGCTTACCATCAACCTCATGCACTTTCGGTGCTAGTGCTTGGCGTAAAGCGGGGCCATCTTGTTTGTTTTTAACACCATCGAATATCGCCCACAAATCACTGTGCAGTCCCGGAAGCTTTTTGTATTCCGTATCCATTCGGTTATATAAACCTTTTAGGTCGTCTATATCAAAGCCGCCTTGGGTGCGCTCCGCAAGGTCTTGATACTTCTCAATAGTGGTATCAAGCTCTTTTAAAATGCCTCGGTAATCAATTAAGTAACCAAACTGCTTTTTGCTATGTAAACGGTTTACACGGGCAATGGCTTGAATAAGGTTGTGCTCTTTTAGAGGTTTATCAATATACAGTACGGTGTTCTTTGGCTCATCAAAGCCCGTTAGCAGTTTATCAACCACTATCATGATGTCAGGGCCGTCATCTCTGCCAAAGTCTTCAATAATGGCTTTGGTGTAGGCTTTTTCATCCATTTTATCAACATTGGCTTTCCACCAATTTTGTACAATGTCTTTGCTTTCTTGATCAACTACATCATGCCCCTCACGCGTGTCAGGAGCCGACATTGCAACAACCGACGTAACGGTGCCAATTTTATCTAAAGCCTCTTTATAACGTATTGCAGAGGCTTTAGAGTCACAAGCTAACTGACCTTTTAAACCTTGATGCTTAAAGTTTTGGAAATGGTCGGCAATATCATAGGCAATCAACATAATGCGATCGGCAGTTTGATAAATCTGACCTTTTTGCGAAAACTTTCTTTTTAAATCAGTTTTTTGTTTGTCGCTCAGCTTACTGGTACTGCGTTCAAACCACGCATCAATGGCTTTGTCGTTAACGTTTAGCTCTGGTATACGCTCTTCATACAAAAGTGGGGTTACGGTTTTATCTTCAACCGCTTGTTGCATCGTGTAAGAGTGAATGATTTTACCGAACTTGTTTTCGGTTTTATCGTCTTTTAATAGCGGCGTACCTGTAAAGGCGATAAAAGCCGCTTTAGGTAGGGTTTGCTGCATACGGATATTATTTTCACCGTTTTGGCTGCGGTGACCTTCATCCACTAATACAATAATATTAGGGCTATCGTTGTAACAGTCTTTGTGTTTTATGGCAGAGCCAAACTTATTAATGATCGAGAAAATAACCCGTTCGTTACCTTGACCAATTTGCTCGGCCAAACGCTTACCTGTGGTCGCCATCGCATCTTTTTTATCGCGGTCGGTCAGTACACCACCAGATGCAAACGTACGGCTCAACTGGTCTTCTAAATCAACGCGGTCAGTCACAATAATTACACGGCATTGCGCTAGCTCTTCAAGCCATATAAGCGCTTTGGATAAAAACACCATAGTAAACGACTTACCACTACCTGTGGTGTGCCAAATCACACCACCTTCACGAGCGCCAGTGTCATCGAAGGTGTTTATGCGCTCAATAAGTGCTTTTATACCAAACACCTGCTGGTATCGAGCGACAATCTTGCCTGCTTTTTTATCAAACAAGGTAAACAGGCGGGTCATATCTAATAAGCGCTCAGGGCGCAGTAAGCTTACAATAAGCCTATCTTGATCGGTAACTGTTAACTCACCCGCAGTAACCAATGATAGGTAATCATCTTTATCTTTTGTAGGGCGATGATTAAACAGTCCATCTAATTGTTCATTGCTTAATTTGTGATTTTTTAACCTGACAAATTCTGCTTCGGCTATTCCTAAGTGAGAGTGTTCTTCCTTCCACTTTGCCCAAAACTTCTCAGGGGTGCCGCACGTTGCATACAAGCCCTCATGCCCGTTTATGGCCAACAATAACTGGCTGTAGGCATATAAATGAGGAATTTCATCTTGCTTTTGATTACGAATATGCTGAGAAATTGCCTCAGCATTGGTCGATTTACCTTCTTTGTTTGAATCGGGACGTTTTGCCTCAATCACCACTAATGGCAATCCATTTACAAAACACACAATATCCGGTCTGCGGTTGCCCGTACCCTCGGCATTTTGTATTACTAATTCTTCGGTACAATGAAAGGCATTGTTATCAATATTATGCCAATCAATCAGCTTAATAGTGGGCGAGGCTTTTTTACCATCGATAAATTCAGTAACGCTAACGCCATACATCAATACATTGTAGATTTTCTCATTAGCCGCTTTTAACCCTAAGTTCATAGCAGGATTCAGCTCATGCATCACTTTATCAATGGCCGCCTCAGATAATGTATGTTGCTTACCTGCAAACGAGAACGTTTGCTTTGCTAAGAAAGCACGCATTACAGGGAGTAAAACAACCTGATGAGTGCTCTTCTTTTCGCTTGCTAAGGTATTACCACGTAACGCCTCGCATTCACTTGGTGGAATGAAGATGTAACCTAGGTTGGATAAGAGAGTCAGTGCTGGTATTTTTGCACTGAATTCTTCCTGAAAGTTAACTGTCGTAGTCATTTCTAATCCTTTAGCACATTGTCAGCGTTTGAATCGCTTCAGCGCAAATAGATGCAAAGTCATCTGTTCGCCTATATCCACCTTGAAAGTATCGAGCACTTTCTTCCTTCCATACATCGACATTGTCTGTTGGAGTATAATGCTCTTTATTATGCAAAGCAGTACACCCAAGCATATAACAGATTAGTTCGTGCTCATCAGGGCGACCTTGAATGTCATTTGACAAACTTGATATACCAAGACAGTTACCAATATCCTTCGCATCAATTCTTTTTTGTAGTATCGAAAAAGCTACTTCGGGCTGAATGCTATAAATTGCAATAGCCAGTATGGTAAGCACTTTATATCCAAAATTTGTATTGCTTTGAAGGTTATTTGATTGGGCTAGAGTTACATAAATTTCTATATGTCGAACAATAGTCTCTACTTCTCTTAGGGATAATCTATTGGCAATAATAATTTGTTTTATTGTTCTAATTGAGCCACATTCATATAGCTTCATATCTTCCAATACATGGCTTGATCTAACTAAGTTTTTATAGTGTTCAATTGCAGCAATACTTTCACGGTGAGCATTGGTATCGACTGTTTCAGGAAGAGCGATAGTGAATTTAACAAATTTATCTAAATATCTTTGAGCATCAACTGCATGACCATAACAATGATTTATTGACGCTTTAAGTTGCTTCGTATTGGTGATCAAAACAAAGCCAACGCCCTCTACATCAAATGTGTGCTTTATAATTTCAAGCATATCGACAGCAAAGTTAGGTCTACATCGATCAAGTTCATCGACAAACAATACAATAGGTTTGATAGTCGCAATATCTGCTAATGCATTTTGTAAAGCTTTTAAGTTTTTTTCTGCTTTCACGTGATCTTTTAATACTGATTCAACAGTCGCATCAATAGCTTTGTCTGCGGCTTTTTGAATCTCTTTATCAAAATCATCTGCAACATCTGCAAAATCTTGTTTTAAAGCATGTGCCACAACAGCTTTTGCTGATGCTTTAAAGCCATAACGCACAGCAGGTAAAGCTTTTTTCATAAAGCCTTGCTTACTCTCATCATCTGGCAAAACTTTGATGACCTCGGCAAGTACAGTCATTAATGGGTCATCAGCATGATCGGCCTTGAATGCATCAATATAAATTAAATTATGCGAATTATTACCTTGCATGAGGTTAATAAGCTTATGACAAAACTCTGTCTTCCCAGTTCCCCAACTACCATCGATCACTATAGGGGAAATATTGATGTCCGCCTGCAAAAGTGAAATCGCTTTTTCAGCGATTCCCTTTCGCTTAAATTCATCTCTATCATCAAATGTTAGTACGGTGATATCCATATCGTTATGCTGCCTCTGTATTGTTTACTTTCACTCTGCGTTTGCCTGTTAACAGTTGCTGCATCAGTGCTTTTTTTTCTTTTTTTAAGTCAGTAAGTTGTTGTTGTAATAGCTCGGTTTCTTTATCGGCATTAGTAAGTACGGCAGCTATTTTTCCCTGCTCTTTAAGCGATGGTAGTAATATTGTTAAACTATTAACATCCTTTAAACTTAAATTTGGTTGAGCTGCCTTTGCTGTAAGCCCTTTAATAAGAGACGTAATTCGAGGGGAGTTTAGATAATAATTAATGTACCTGTGCTCAGAAAGTCTTTCGCCAAGCCTGACAATCGCTAAAGCCTGATTAGTGTTGGCAGGAAGAATTGAGTCTTCAACTATAGCTGTGCGACCTAGTGCACCTGCGATAGAAAATAAAATGTCATCCTTTTCTAATTGAGAGCGTTTAAAGGATTCATGGCAGTCATTATCTATATATGCAAACTTAGATTTATTAAATGCTCCTGTTGAAGAGATCGATTCTACCTTTACAAAATTAATCCCATGCTGTTGAAAACTGAACCCATTTGTCGATGGAGTTGTCCCTTTAGTAATCTTTGTCGACAAGTCCCCAAGCTTAACTGCTTCCCACTCACCTTCAAACGGTTTACCTGAATCATCAAGTAGGCGTTTACGTTGGGTATGAGCGCCAGTGAGCAGTTGTTGCATCAGGGCTTTTTTCTGTTGTTTGCTGTTGTCGATTAGGCGCTCGGTGGTGCTAATCGCTTTATCCCAAGTGGATAGGATTTTGGCGATTTTGCGTTGTTCGCTTTTACTATCCGGAAACGCAAACTGAAACTTCCTTAAATTACCTACTAACACATTGGGTTGCGATGAGGAGGTGTTGAATTTGAGAATCTGTTTTATGGCGGCATTACTTAGTAAACAGTAAGTCAAAAATAAAGGGGCTAATTCCTTACTGGGAGTTATTTTTGCAATATTTTGATTAATATGAAACTTGTTATCTTCTTCAACTAAATAAGCTTTGCCAATACTGCCTACACATGGAAAAACAATATCGTTTTTATATAGTTTTGAGCGATTTAGCCTCATAGACATTTCTTGAGTAATTCGCTCAACATCTCTTAAATTAACTTTATTATTTTCAATGTTATAGCCTCTTAAAGCTATAATCTCCCCATCAGGGTCAGTTGCCCAAACATCTGAATATTCAGCTCCTGCTAACCTAGTTATTTTAGATACTGAATCAAGTGTTTTTATGTTCCATCCATTAGGCACCATAACCCAACTCCTTTAAGTAGCTTTCCATTTCTGTTTCAAGGGTTTGCAACTCATTTTTAAGCTGTACACGCTCAGTGCGTACTGCCACTAAATCAATCTCTGCTTCTTCTTCAAAGGTATCAACATAACGAGGTATGTTGAGGTTAAAATCGTTCTCTTTAATTTCATCAAAACTGGCAAGGTATGCGTATTTATCAACGCTTTCACGCGCCTTGTAGGTGTCGATAACTTTTTGAATGTTGTCAGGAGTTAACTGGTTTTGGTTTTTGCCTGATTTGAACTCACGACTGGCATCAATAAACAATACGTTTTTGTCTGTTTTGTGCTTTTTAAATATCAAAATAGCTGCTGGTATACCTGTACCAAAGAACAACTTTTCTGGCAGGCCAATCACGGTATCTAGCAAGTTTTCTTCAATCAGTTGTTGGCGGATTTTGCCTTCGCTTGATGCGCGAAATAGCACGCCATGTGGCACAACTACCGCCATGCGGCCAGTGTCTGGCTTTAGCGTTTCAATCATGTGGCAGATAAACGCATAATCACCTTTAGTTTTAGGTGGTACACCACGGCGGAAACGCCCGTAAGGGTCACTGCTGGCATCGTCATGCCCCCATTTATCGAGGCTGAACGGTGGGTTGGCAGTAACCACATCAAAGTGCAATAAGCCGTTGCCGTCTTTATCTAGTAGTAGTGGGTTGCGAATGGTGTCCCCCCATTCTATACGGTGGTTATCTTCACCGTGCAGGAACATGTTCATTTTGGCGAGTGCCCATGTAGAGCCAATGGCTTCTTGCCCAAATAATGCGTACTTTTTAGAGCCAGAGTTTTTACGCACCATAGCACCACATTTAAGAAGTAATGAGCCACTGCCTGTACATGGGTCACAAATTTGGTCGCCTTCAATTGGCTCTAAAACGGTTGCTAAAAGGGTTGAGACCTCAGGCGGGGTGTAGTATTCACCAGCGGTCGCGCCACTGCCTGCGGCAAAGTGTTTAATAAGGTATTCATAGGCGTTACCGATAATATCTAAACTGCCTACACGGTCTGTGCTTAGGTTTAAAATGTCTTTACCAAAGTCTTCTAACAAGTGGCGCAGTAAATCGTTCTTTTGTTTTTCTTGGCCTAAGCGGTCGGTGTTAAAGCTGATGTCTTGGAATACGTTTTTAAGTTTGCTGCCGTTAGCTTCTTCGAGAGCATGTAAAGCTTTATCAATGCGTTCGCCGTTGCCTGCTTCATAGCGCTTTTCGTATAAATCCCAAAAGCTCGCGCCTTCAGGTAATACAAAGCGCTGCTTAGACATCATGGCGTGAATTAAATCGGGATTGTCACCATACTGAGTAATAAGCTTGTTGTATTCGTCTTTGTATACATCAGAGATGTATTTTAAAAACAGCATGGTGAGGATGAAGTCTTTATAAGTATCCGCACTGATCACACCGCGAAAGGTGTCGCAGGCGTTCCACACCGCTTTGTTAATATCGTCCTGATTGATTTGATTTATTGTTGTTTCCATAGTCGTGAAATACCTTAATTTAGTTAATTATAAACATCTTAATTCAGTAAATTTAATGCAATTGCTGCTTGTTCTTTATTTTTATTTTCAATTAGTTGAAGTAATGCTGAGCGCTCTTTAATAGCGCACTTATGCATGTTTGCGATAAGTTGTTGGTCTTTAATATCTAACAGCTTTAGCGGGGTGTTCTCTAGTACTTGCCTACGCACACTTAAATGCAACGACCCCTCAGCGGTGGTACTGAAGTAGCGCTGAGCTGGTAGCTGATTTAATTGCCAACAGATGAACTCAGGTTTTACGCGATTTTGATGCTCAGGTTTTACTCGTATCAAAAAAAAGTGTGGGGAGCAGACTGTATTTACTGGCAAGTCTTCAACTAGAGCAGCAAAATGCTTTACACCTTTAGCAACAAACAGCACATCACCGGAACGAAGCATGTTTGGCGCCTTTTTACCGGGAAGTATTACTTTAACCATTTCATCCCGAAGAACTTCTCCTGTAGCGCGTGTATCTCTAACTTGAACTACGTGCACATCCCCATTTTCATCAGCAGGAATAGTTCCTCTAAAGGGATAGCCAGAAAACACATCAGCAACCTCGCAAAGTATTGTAAACATTGGAGCTTATACCTTTTATAAAATATATAAACCACTTATTAAGTTGCTAAAGCACGAATG
>Ga0115105_10234893_pt1 | contig 10229 bp, 22 predicted proteins | sample CN18umnscriptome_FD_89648 | JGI IMG/M metagenome (GOLD analysis project Ga0115105, IMG submission 89648) | Marine eukaryotic communities from Pacific Ocean to study complex ecological interactions - CN13ID_155_C17_100m_0.8um Metatranscriptome... | ecosystem: Environmental > Aquatic > Marine >... | reverse complement strand
TCGTTATGACAGGAGTGATGCAGCATTTTTCCGAGTTTCAGCATGGTGTAAGGGCATCTCAGCTTGTCCTTGGTGCACATCCAGTTGTTGAGGATACGTGGCTTGTCCACGGCTTTTCCAGGTTCAGCGTTCTCCGCTCCCAGAGGTTTCTCGGCCTTTATGCTCTTGAAGTAGAGACAACAGTCAGGATTAGCGCTCATCTGGGAAGGCAGTTCTTCTTTACGCATGAAGTAGATCACCTTGCAGGAGACAATCATGACGGTAGGGGTTTTGATGTCTCCGATCACGAAGTGTTTCTCATCTGGGAATTTGACTGCTTGATCCGACAAGAATTTATCGCCTATGAGCACATCAGCTTTGTGTTCGTCACCTTCGCCTGGGAGAGGCAAAGACTGGACAGGCGAGATCAGGTACATTGCGCGGTTGAAGGCAGTCTCGATGGCTCTCTGTATGCGTTTGGTCTCCTGGATGCGGTAAGGACAGATGACGTGATTGAGCTCTGTGTCGGTGCGATCCTTCTTGAAGGGTGACAGTTTGCTCTTGAACGTTCTGAAGGCTACGCAGTCGGTCTCTTCCTAGCCCACTTGCGATGATATCTGTTTGATCCAGTCTGCGATATCTCCCTTCCATTTGTCCTTGACATCTGCGTAGTTATCGTCTTTCTCTAGAGCGGACACTAGGGTGTTTGCCAAGCACGGGGGTGCTAGATCTTTGCAAGGCCACAAGAGGAACGATGTCTTGGCTTCTTCTGTCTTGTCTGTGGCATCTGGGTTTTGCTTCATCTAGAGTTGATTGTCGTCGACCACAAACTATGTTTTGGCCATAGGATCGACCAAATCTTGTCCCAGATCGTCCAATACTTTGTAGTAGACAGTTCCTTTCCAGAGACCAGCGTTAGGCTGCGCATCTAGCCACGGATCGTGCGCTTGGATGTTCCTGGCCGATTTGAGCTGATCTGCAGTGAGCGCAGGAGGCACTGTGGGCAGTAAGCCAGCTGCGAGTGCAGCGTCTGCATCTCCTCCGACACCGCCGTCTTTCTCCTCGTCTCCTTCTGAGTTGGCTTGAGATGGGAACCAGATGCCTTAGCCGAAATTGCATGTCATCTTTGCGAAATCTGCGATTATAGGTTCTATCTTGGGCAGGACCACCTTGCCGTCGTCGCCTGTGGCGCTGGCCATTTCGCAGCCGTTTTTGATGGCTTTGAGCAATTTTCTCGCTCTGAATATGCAGTAGTTGGATGTTTCGCATAGAGTCTGCTCAATTTGCTTGACAGTGAACTTCAGACAGCAATTGCCGTCCACCTCGTTGATCTCCAGTCCCTTCCACCAGATGGAGCACTTCTGCTTGTCGTCTTTGCCATCCAGTTTGGGGAAGTCTAGGACAGTAGTCTTGGCGTCGTTGTCGACAAACAGGTTGTTGAGCTGTTAGTCGATTTTGCTTAGACCGCGCACCTTCTCATTGCCCGCTTCGAAGAGGACTACTTGGAATTCGTCTCCTGGGAGGTCGTCGGGTAGGTGCTTTAGTTCCAGGAAGTCTCTGAGGCCGATGTAGGACGCGTTTGCGACCGCATTCCTCACAATTTCGATCTGGCCCTTGATCTGAGGGCAGAAGATCAAGCTGTCGATGTTCTAAGAAGACGCGATCATCGCACGGATCACCACGCACACTTCATTTGGATCCTGAATGTTCGAAATTATCTTGAATTTGGCTATCTCGTCAGTTAAGGCCTGTTTCTTGACATATTTCTCTTCAAATTCTTTGACAGTAAATGGTAGCAGCATCTCTTGATTCCAGAAAACTTCGTTCCAGCCGTAGTGAACCTGAGTTTTCATGCCCTGTGGCCCTCCTTCTGCCATCCACCTAATGCCTTGTCGCGATATTTTAGCCTCGATTGGTGATGTAGGATTTTGATCAGAACTTGCTCCCAACTTGTAGATCCATGCCATTCCTTCCCATAAGCCTACGTTTGGATCGATCTTGTAGGCGTCACCACTCATGCTGTTGTCGGCATCCCCAAGGTCTTTGCCGTATTTCTCTTACCAGTTGAAACAGTCCACTTTGATAGACGCTACGATTCGCATCTTGAAGAACTCGCAGCGCTATGGTTGCGATGCGCACATCTCCTAAGACTTGTTCTTGTACAGAATCTTCAAGCAACACTTGGGCGAGAATAGTTTGAGCGTTTTTTCAGTTGGCGACACGTTCTTGTACCAGATTGGGCATATTTCGTCATTAGGACCTTTAGAGAAATTTTTGTACTCCAACTTGAAGGATCCGCCCTGTGAAGAGTAGATACCGTGTTCTTTGAAGTGGATCTTCTGAGGTCCCTCAATGCACTCGATCCCGTAATCCTCGGAACCTTTCACTGTCAGTGCCTAATTCTCCTATAGGTGAGGATCATCCATTGCCTTTTCCGCAGTCTTTTCTTCGAAAACCTAGTTCAGATCGTTCTGGAAATCTTCTGCTTTGCCCTAGTTGTAGGGGCATACCAGGAATGTGTTGGTTAGGCGTGTAGCTACATCTTCGTGTTCCATGATGATGCAAGTCTTGTCTCTGTCAGCCTCCGCAATTGCGGCCTCCTCGATTGACCCCATGCTGAACTGGATTGCCCGCATCATCTGCACCTAAGCCAAGCGCGATGCCGACTATTTCTTGAGGTTCGCCAGATACTTGCTAGGTGAGCACATGCTGGGCGTCTCCCAACACCTGAACTTCAGCTGGTTGGACATCAGGGTCCTGTAAGGCTAGGCTTCCAACTTAGAGTGATGCTAGAAGACAACGTTGTCTTTGTTTATCTTGATGAAAGACAAAAATGTGGGAGGTTCCAATTTTCTGTTGGTGAGGTCAGCCACGAAGGCATAACCACTCCAATCGCCACTTTCCGCTGAGTATGTGATCGGTGACAAATCTGACGCTTTGTTAGCAACCAACCATGTCTTAAGATCGGATAAAACAAGATACATGGAGGTACCACCGAAATTGAAGTCATTTCTGCCCAGCACAGGAGTGTTGCTGTCTCTTTCTTCAGTTTTGGCGATCCACTCTTTCTGGGTTTGGCACTACCTGTAGAACGACTTGAAAGTCTTGTAGAGGTCGAGTTGGCAGCGATATTTGGCCAAGGAACAGACCCAGTTCAGGGTGTTGCTCTTCGTGTAGGACATGCAGCAGGAGTCTTCCAGAAGATGGTCGGCCACTTTGATGGCTGCTGGAAGCACCACATCTCCAACAGAAACGTCACAAATGTGCTTTGCGGGGTCTATCTCGTCGATTTCGTTTTAGTATAGGATTTATTTGCCACTTTTCTGGTCAAATAGTGATGACTTCTAGACAACTGCCTTAATGTGAGCAACAGTGTCGTTTCCTGTTTATGCCATGGCTAAGTCCATGACTTTCTTAGGATCAGCCTAAGGAATTGATTTGGCAGTCAGAATAGTCTCTTTATCGTATGATTTGAGTTTAATGGAGTAAGCATTAGCCATCGCAAGAGCGACTTTGCCAGTGATGCGCTAATCGAACGGAATCACTACGATGGAATCCAATGTGGATATGGTGGGATCCTAGCTCTGGACCACCAAGGCTTTCTCGATCATCTCTTTATTGGAATCTGGCATGCTATGAGTCTTGAATTTCATCTAGCGGATGGCTTTGCTGACTTGGTTCAGTGTGGTCATGGAAACCTTAGCTTTGATCATTTCAATGAACTGAGGAATCTGGCACGGCAATTTTTGGTCGCACAGCCAGTACAATGTTTCCACCTTGAATTTTACGTCGGGATCTGCGTCTGGAGTGTTGGTGGCAGTATCCTAAGGCTAGATGGCCACATACTTATCTTTTTTAGAAGGATTTATAGGGTCTGTGATCTCGACACCCACTTTCATGAGTCCCAATTTGGCCTCAATCTGCACGGCATCCGTGATATTGCCCTACGACACCACAGTCTCGAATGTGCCTGTCACTGCGCCATCAACCGTCATATTCTGTTAAGGAATATCGTTAGGGTCAGTGCCCCCTGCATTGTTTCCTGCTCCTTCATCGTTGAGTTTGAAGGGTTGCAATCCCAGTTGGATGTCTGTGCCATTCTTTTCGAATCTGTCTGTCAAGCATTTCTTCCTCACTAGTCTTCCCCAGTGTCTGACGTCCTCCCAGCACCTCACCTTTTCTTTGGAGCAGACTGTGGAGTGGCCGTCGATGGAATCCATCTGAATGCAGCAGAATTCATTCAGCTTTTGGTCCACGAATTCAGTCGGCAGAGTGATCTTTCTGAAGTCGATTTTGCACTTCTCTTTTGGAGTGTCCACTAGAGTAACAGGGTCCATCCACACTCCCAGATCGATGCCTTCTTCGTCTAGCTTGTGCACTTTTCCTTCAGCATCCATCTTGAGGTAGATCGGATGTCCTTGGAATACATCTCTCTACTTGAGATTAATAGCCCAAAACGCACTGATTTTATCCGGACTCTGAGGACGTTATTCGATGCCTTTAGCGTTCATCATGTGCTAGTTGTGAGCAAACGACATAGCGAATTTGAGCTCACATCCTCTCTCGACGTCGAATGGGCACATCAGGTAAGCTTGGAAATCGTCTTTGTCATGGTGTTCAAACCATGTTTTCTGTTCTACAACTTCGTACTCGAAGACCATGCATTCCTCTATTTTGGGGTACAGTTTGAGCGCTTCCATGGCTTTCACCAGCCACAGCATGCGCTTGTTTTTGACCTGCTCTTCGTCGGGATGCATTTTGGTCCAGTTTGTCCACCAGGTTTCCTACTCCTTGGGCGAGAGTGCCAGGAAGGAGTGCGCGATGTGCTTCACATGTTGGAATTTGAGGTCAAATTTGGACTCCGTCTTCTTGATGCCTTTCTCTTCGTTTTCCAAGAGAAGTCTGCCGTTTTCATAGAACGTAATTTGTCTCGTTTTGTCGATGTCGGCGTACAGGACTGGAGGAGTCTAGTCATCTTGAAGAACTTCGTTAGAGTTGATAAACTAAGTGTAACCACGGAAGAATCCACCTTCATGGAAGTCTATTCCTTAGTGGAAAAATTCAGCAGATTCTTTGCCTTGGATTTCGCGACAGGAACTCTGGGCGCGCAGCATGATGCGGCGCACTGGGATCTGACACTGGAAGGGGTTTCTGTGGCAAATGTAGTAGTCATTGCCAGCTACTTTCCACGAGAAGCAGCAAGAAATGAAGGGGATGTCCGTAAAAGAATTGATGTCTGGGAATGATAGGTCTCTTTATTTGACTCTGCACATATCGTCCACATTTTTGTAGTCCACAAGAGATTCCGGTGCTGTGGTGCACTTTTCATCAGTACACTTGAATATGCCTTTTTCGGTCATGAGCACCCACCCGTCGTGAAGCACCGTCTTGGAGCTGTTGTTCCAGAGGCGGATGTTGGTGATGGCGTTTCTTTTGAGGAGAACTCTCTCGTATTGGACGTCACTCTTCTCGACCGCCTTAGGGAAAGACTTTTCCAGCATTTCTTTGATGTGTTTGGACTTATCATGGGCTTTGACAGTTTTGCCTTCATTGGTTGTTTCCATCATGCAGACCAGCTACTGATCTTTCCTGAACATCTAGATGTACTCGAGAATGAGGCAATTCTTCTGAGGGTCCACGATGTTGGTGACCGCTACCTAGTTGTCCATCTGGGCCAGTTCCTTCTGCTAGTTAGTCTAAGGCCGGAATTTCTCGGCAAAAGAGGCGAACGTGCACAATTCCTACTTGTAGCTGCAAGGGAAGGACATGCGGTGGATTGGGGTGCACTCACAGTCGGATCTGACTGTAGCCATTTCTTGCTCTGTTCCGTTGGCTGGATCCATGTCCACAGGTTGGCAGCTCTTGCACACGCAAATGTTGTTGTCTTTAACTATCACAAATTTAGGTATCAGAGTCGGTTTCTCTTTCTCGCCTAATTTCTGTGTGAAGGCGTATCCACTCCAGACGTTTTCGAGAGGGTCCTACTGGTGGCAGTAGTTCTATGTCTTTGCATCCATTTTGTCTTCGGGAGCAGTGGCACTGACAGCACCGTTGTCCTGCTTTTAGTTCATGTTTCCGACTTGGCCATGTCGCTGTCTGAACAGATAGTAAGCATGATCCTATTCGTTGTTCTTCTTGACTTGATCCATGTTGACGTCAGCCTCGTTGATGACGTTCATTGTCAGGTTATCGGGGTTGAAGGTGTAGGCGCTATTGGGGTCGATGTACACGCTAGGGTCAGGTTTGAGCTCAGTTTGGCCTGTTGAGGCTGAGGTTGCTTTGGACTCGTCACACTTGAATTTAAGGGCTGTCATGAAAGTGTCCAGTTACCCTCTGCACCTATTCTCTGGGTTAGAGCAGATCCAGTTGTACTTGAGGGGGTCGGCCATGTCTGCCGTATCTTTCACAAAGACCATGCAGCACTCGCGAGTGAACTTGTTCTCGATCTCTGTGCTCAGAGGAATCTTGTTGTAGTAGAATTTGCAGTCTGCAACGTCTGTATACGCGAACACAGCTTGACTAGTAGTCTTGGAGACAACATTGGTGTCTTTGAGCTGGATTTCTTCCTCTTTCAAAGTGGCGGCAGCATCCAGTCCTTTCATGTGGAAAGCCACCTTGAAGTCATATTCGACGAAGGGCTTCTGGTTTGGCTCAAACTTGATGATAGGGGTGTCCTACTTGCGCAGGTTGTAAGCAGAGTTTAAGCATGCTCCCAACTCCTACTTGGCGGTAGGTACATGAGGACACATGACTTAGGTCTAGAATTCGTCGTTGTCGTCTCTGAAGTGAGTCAGGAAGCAGTTCTTCATGAAATGCTGCATGTTGCAATCATTAGCTTTGCAAAAGAGCTTGAACTGTGTGTCGATCTTCGACTTTTATGCAGCGCTTACTCCGGGAGAAGCGAAGAAATAATTGGGCTGGCAGGGATTTTTCTTGGAGTGGCATGGCCAGAACATATTTTCGGTTTTCCTGAGGAATTTGTCAGGCACTTCAATTTGGGTTTTGGAAATATTCATTTTGACAGGAGTTTTGCTGAACTCCTCCTTTCCATTGAGATCTCCGAAGAGAACTTAGCCTGACCACCTGCCGAGGTGTGGCTTAGCGAAAACAGCGTTCATGTCCTCTAGCTTGGCTTCGTCTATCTTTTGTTTCTTGAGGTGAGACATGGATAGCGCGTAATTGACACCAAATGCGTCGGATGGCAGTGGTACGAATCTTTCTCTCCCGTTGGCATCCGGCTACTCGTGACTGGCCTTGTCTTTGAGCAGACTGACCCTGATTTCTTCGTTAGCGTCCGATATTTTCTTGTATTCAGAGTCTTTGAAACGTTTGCAGTCCACCAACATCTTTCTCAACAGAATGTACGTGGTTTATTCGCACCTAGCGTTGGCATCCGAAGTGCACACAAAGGAGCTGATTTTCTTGTCGTCAGTGTTTTCCTTAAACTGGATGCAGCAATTGTTTTTGTCATGTGCATTGAGAGCAGGAGCTAAAGAGTCTGGCAGTCCGATCCAGAAATTGCAGTCGATTTGTCCTTAAGCTACTACCATGCGATCGTTATCAGTGTCTTTGACACCCTCCACTTCGAATGAGACACTCGTCTCTGCATTCACTTTGTTGAGCTTGTTTTCCTAGTACAAAATCATTGGCTAGCCTTTGAACACCTAAGGGACCTGAGTAGATACCAACTTAGGATTATCACGCATTTCTGCTAGACCCTTAAGTTAGAATTATTTCATGGAATTCTTGAGTCTTCCAGTGTCAGCCACCAGAGGGCACACGATGAAGACCTTGCGCAAGACAGTTTGCACATTCAGAGAATACACCAAGAAACAGTCCTGTACGACAGCCGCATCCAGCTTTCCTTTGACTTCTTCTATCCTGGCTTCCATGACGTTGTTCATGTGGATAGGCTCGATCTCGCTGAGGGCGCAGAAAGACTCGGTTGCGCAGAGTTGCTGCATGGATGTGGTCAAGAAACTGTACGATACCTGAGCCATATCCGTCTCGAATATTTTCACATCTGTTGGGTTCATCTACAGGAATTCTTCCTTAGGTTCTGGAGCATCTGATCCAGTCATTTCCACGACAGTGACTCTTTTGACCATGTCTTTTGGGTTTAGAGCTCCTAATCCGCCAGATGTCCAGTCAATGTTGATGTGGCCTTTATTAGTGTCACTAACACCCATCAAAGGAGTGATGAAATCCATCTCTTTGTCGTCAGGCTGGACTTGCACTGCAGTACCAGCTTTAGCATCAATGCAATTTATTTTAGTTTTCTTGATGAGATATCTGTTCCAAGAGCGGCATTTATCTCCAGCTGAGCAGATCTATGCAGGCGTGCCTTGCTACATAAAGCGGAAACAACAGTTGCGATCTGCCATAAGATCTTCGGGCCATTTGCCGAAGTCTTCCAGTTCTTCGAAGTTGTTCCAGTAGAGTTCGCACAGTCGAGGATTTCCGTCTGCGCCAGCCGCGTCATCGATCTTGTTGTAGTTCATGATGAGTTTGTCTGGAGGGGCGGTGCCGTTGTCCAGATCCTCGGTCTTGATGATGCCTGCGTCCACGAAACGCACGTTGTAAGGCTTGTCGATCAGCTTCTTGTCTTCCACCATGATCTAAGCGGGGAGATCGATGTCGTTCCTCAGCTAATGCACGTCCAAAGCGAAATTGGCGTTCATCATCGAGTACGTCTAAGCAGTGTTGATGCTTTTCACGAAGCCGTCCCTGTCTTACTTGACCATCGGGCACGTGTGGTAGATGTCTTTGTGACATTAGCAGAGGAATATCATTTCTTGCTTGACAGTAGCCGGGTTCTCGAACTCCATGACATCGCACTTGTGGCCTCTGCCGGCTACACGGTCGTCAGCCAGCACCTTGGAAAAGGAGTTGCGCAGGTTGTCCAAGGCATCGGCGTCAGTCGAGAACATGTGGTTAGCCTAGGCGTCAGCCAGAACTGCCGCGTCTGTGATGACGCCCTTGAGGAAGTCGTTTTTGTTGTAGTTCTTGAGTTGGGCAAGATTGCGCTTGTATGCCTCGTCCACGTCCTTCATTGAGACTGTGAGCATGTTTTCCTTGATAGTCAGGAAATCGACTTCCATGAGGGTGGCTACGATGGAATCGTCATCCCCGTTGGACAGTTTCCCGAAGAGCATGTTGTCGCCGGTTACGTCCCAGATGCGGTCCACTTTCTTGATCTCGGGGTCCACGAACTCGACATTTCCGTTCTTCTGCTTGGCAGAGTCGTCGGCTTTGGAGTCAGCAAAAGTCATGGAGGCCGCTTGAGGACTGTCCTGCTACATCGTAGTGGCGGGAGGAACAGCTACGTTCCATTCTGACTGATCCTTGTGCGCTTTGTTCAGAGCTGGCAATCCTTCGCATGCCAGCTTCATCTTCTTGAGGGCCGACAGAATGAGTCTCTGACACCCCTCGGCTTTCTGCATGCAGACGTAGTCGTCTTTCTTCGTGGCGCTCTCCTAGTGGAAGCAGCACTGTTTAGGGGTGGTTTTTTCGATATCTTTGCTGAAGCCTGGATCATTGTACTTGAATTTGCAGCCAACAATGCTGTCACTGTTGGCAGAGAGAACCTCCTTCCAGTCCCCTCCGTCTTCGTGAAGCAGACCCTTGGCAGAGTCCACTCGCATCTTGCCGCCAGTCTCTTGGCCGTCAATGTTGGTAGTCACGTTGAAGCTGTGGCAGTCGTCCAGCATCTACACCTGCGAGGCCACGTCTAGGTTCTGGTCGAGCCATGCTTTGTCCAGGTTGGCGCCTACCTCAGTGCGCATGGCGTCAGTGTTGTCTACAGGGCACATCACAAACGAGGATTTGTGCTCTGTTCCTGCTTTCGGTAGCTCGTTCTACTACTCGAAAACCAAGCAGTTGGCTGAATTTCCTTTGAAGGAGACCAGTTTCTCGTGATCGAATGTGGTGTCCAGGGCGGTGGAGATCGGGGCTCCATCGAAGTCAGCGCTGTCGCGGGCCTGGCCCACTTCGAGGTTGCCGCACGTGTTGGCGCGGTCCTCGTAGTACTTCTTGTACCCATCAGGGTCACAGACGATGTTATCCTAGCAAACTGGATTGATCTTCTTGTTTTCCAGCTTGAAGGCTTCTTGCCCGTCCTTTGTTAGCTTGAGATCTTTCAGGGCAATTTCTAGGTCTTATTCCACCGGATCTTGGCCGATGGGAGTAAATATCACTTTTATGTTGCTAAGAGTTTGGGCAATGCAGAGCACTGCCAGTATCAATACTTA
>Ga0115105_10582233_pt1 | contig 10235 bp, 1 predicted proteins | sample CN18umnscriptome_FD_89648 | JGI IMG/M metagenome (GOLD analysis project Ga0115105, IMG submission 89648) | Marine eukaryotic communities from Pacific Ocean to study complex ecological interactions - CN13ID_155_C17_100m_0.8um Metatranscriptome... | ecosystem: Environmental > Aquatic > Marine >... | reverse complement strand
CTTGAAGGTATAGACGTTTTTCTTTATTTGTTTTGTGGGACGGGACAATCAGGCAGAAAAACCACCTCTCGACGATGGCTGTGCTAGCACGGGCATCTCTTCTTATCGTTGCTCTGTTTGGAGCAGCAAACGCAATCGATTTGGAGAATCAGTGCGATTCATCTCCATGCCAGAACGAGGCAACTTGTGTGGATGGCTACAACTCTTTCGCGTGCGTGTGCCACGCTGGTTTCTCTGGGCAGCACTGTGAAGAAGATGAGGACGAGTGCGGATCTAATCCGTGCATGCACGGGGCTACATGTGAGCACGGATACGACACTTTCACATGCACGTGTATCGAGGGTTATCTCGGTCACGATTGCGAATCGAACGTGGATGAGTGCGAATCAAATCCTTGCCAGAATGGTATGAAATGTGAGGCCCTGCGACACACCTGGCAGGCTGGTGTAGATTACGCTTTCGTGGAAAGCTATGCAACCACCGGAGACTACGGTAATCTAGATCCAAGCCTAACGCCAGCGTCAGGTGCCACGACTTGGTCGAATCCCTTTGGTTCAGAAGCCTTGGGCTTGAATGGTTGGTCGAGTGAATTCCCTTATCTGGACGTGAGTGGAACATGGCATTATGTAACTGCATCGGGTTCAACAACGTCGACGACTGATTCTTCATTCAACCCGTACAGTTTTTACCAAGCTTATCATGCGAGCGCAACCGCGAGCGGAGTTGCTAATAATGATCCATCTTCGTACTCAATGGATATGTTGGACAGATATGCTCTTGACTACGGTCCAAATGCCTATGTGTGTGATTGTGCTGCTGGATACTCAGGCCACGATTGTGAAGTCAACATTGATGACTGTGCGTCGAGTCCTTGCGACAACGGAGCTACTTGCATCGACCTTGAAATCGGTCATGGATATTATGCGGGTGGCACAATCGTCATCGATGGTTACGTTATCACGGAAGTAGATTCACCAGTATACGAGTACCTCAACGCTTTTGACTTGGATGGACAGCTTGTCGTTGTCCTTGAAAACGGGGAGACAGCAGAGGCAACAAAGAATAATGATGGAAGTTTCACGGTTTCACTTCCAGACGGTGACATGTTTGCAGAAGACACGACTACAAGTGGCATGATTACGTACTTAGATGTATTCTATGACATCGATGGCAATCTGGTTGGAGACATGAGTGACTACATCCAGATAATTGAACCTCCGAGGCCTTACATTGCTCCGGGAATGGCAGCTGACGAGTACATGTGTGAATGTCTCACTGGCTTTTTTGGTCACGACTGTGAATTTAACCTAGACGAATGTGAATCGTCACCCTGCATGAATGGAGCATCGTGCGATGACGTGGACTCAACCGCAGACGGAACACCTTGTGGTGACGGATTTGACGTCGATTGTGATGATGTTGTTTACACTGACTGGCACTGTACGTGTGTCGGGGGTTACGAAGGCGAGCAATGTGAGACAAACATTGACGAGTGTGCTTCAAACCCTTGCGATAACTTTGCGACATGTGTGGACGAGGTTAACGATTACAGCTGCTTGTGCACAGATGCATGGGAAGGCAAAAATTGCGATGTCAGTGTCAACGATTGCTTGAACCTGAATTGTAATGGAGGGACTTGTATAGATCACAATGGATTTGCTACTTGCTCTTGCGATGATGGAATGGAAGGACCAACCTGTGACACTGCAGTAGACGATGAATGCTCATCATATCCTTGCCTCAATGGCGGAACATGTGTCGACTTGTCTTACAATGAGTTTGAACCTTATTCCGGTGAAGGTGGACCTGGATACAGCTGTAACTGTGCCAATGGCTTTGCTGGCACTAACTGTGAAAGTGTTTGGGAATACAGCAGCATTATGGGCTTTGGAGAGAATAGCGTGGAGCTTCCTTCTTGTACCTACGACGACGAGCCCGATCTAAGAACTATCACTGTGCCCATCAATGTACAATCTAAGTGCTACAATCCAGCACCAAGCGATGTAAAAATGTACTTTTTCTTTATGGGTGAGGGAGATGACGGAGATTTTGCAAGTCTCACTGCTGAAGAATTTGCCTCACTGAACTTTCGCCTCTCAGATGACGAAGATTTTCAGAGATCCGTGCCAACGTGTACCATGGCAAACCAACTTCCTTCCGGTAACTATCATCGTGTAGAGCAACACGGAGCCGAGGATTGGACGAGTTCTTCAGAATTTGCAAACTTTGGCAGCGCCACCCAGAGTGGATACTTGACTGTTAGTGGCGAAATAGCCAACACCATCGATAACCCAGTTAACGACAACGTGGCGAACGTTTGGAATACCGCTACCCCAACATGGGGTTCTGCAATGGGTTCCCCGATGGACCCCTCAGCGCCATGGGCTACGACAGTAGATGGAGTGACAATCAATGGACAGCCCTTGGGCAATAGCAATAGGAATGTGGAGAATTGGTACCAGAGCTGGGGCTTTGGTCCTTACACCGAGGATCCACAACAACAAATAACCTTCGGTTTGACATGGGAATTGTTTGACAATCTGTTTGGTTTTTACACGAATGACTTCAGTACAAATGTAAATACGGCAGTGCCATGGTATACTTGGGACTCCGTAAATTCAGAATATGTCCTGGGGGGCTCAGTGTATGGTCCGCAGACTTTTCCACTGTCTGGAGATCTTGTATGGAATTCTGATTATTCAATTTGGGTCCGCCATCCGATGGACAGTTCAGGTTCTACAACTGATCCGAGTGCCGGGTTTTACCAATCACCAGTGAATGAGGGTCTGAGTCTAATCCAATGCGATATGCCTTCGGGCTTTTCGTCGACGCTTGGTCTCGATGGGCTTTTCTTACACGAAGAAGACTGTTCTTCAGGTTCCGAGGTTGTTTGTAATGCGCAGGACTGGTGGGTGAATATCCAGGGAGCAAAATACTGGGATTATGGTTGGCAATACTACGCACCATGGCGAGTTCCGGAAGGCTTCTACGAAGGTTCTGCTGCCGGTGATTTTTATGATATGCAGCCTGATACGGCGAGCCCGAATTTGTACTTGCCCGTCAATGACGAAACTTTGAACGGATATCCAACTACAGTGACAACAACCCTTGGTAGCTCGGTTTACTATGATGGTGGAAATGTTTTTGGAGATAGTCCTGGTGATACTGAGAGCAACAGTCGTGTTTGGCAGCAAAATTTCGGACAGATGTTCCCCACAGACTTCACAGTACGTGATTGCCCAACTGACACTTCAACCATCGAGAAAACAGTATATCTCAAGATGGACGTTTCGGACGAGTCCCTTGCATCGAGGCTAGACACTGTCCAAGGCTTCCTTTGGTTCTCCATGGACGAGGAGAAGACAGGTTTTGCGCACCCTGAGGTGGAGCCTGTAGAATCCTTTTCTACAACTTCTGGTGGAAACTACAACATATGGAGGAATCCTGCATATATCCAGTACTGGACTGATAGTTCGTTTGACTCAGGCACTTGTGATAATTACTTTGCTGACGATTTGAACAACGCAGGTCTAACCTGCGACTTCACTGAAGACTATGCTTGTCCAGAGGGATCCGCAAGACCCAGTATGTACCCAGGTGCACGTGGTTGGGCTGACTCAGCTGGAGAGGATGGATACTATGATGAGCAGGATTACTTTTGCTGCTGTGAGAGTGAAAGAGTTGTGGCTGGAATCAGAAATTGGTGGACCACTACCTCCGGACAGTGGACATGGTCGTCTCCATTTCCACTTGCAAATTACGAAGGTGCTTGGGATCGTCTATTTGGCGGTGTACAAGAGACAGTGTCTTCCCAATACAGCATTTATAATGGCGCAAGCGTTCCTGGCGTTAGCTGGAACAGCTACGATTCATATCACGAAGGCGTTTTCGGAAATCAGAACGTCAAGCTTGTGGTTTCAGATAATTCTTTGAGGAGAAATCTCGCTGTTTCAGACGAGACGTGGGTTACGGACCCCACTTTTTCGGCAAAGCAATGGTATCTTGGTACCATGGCTCGATCTGGCATTGATTTCTTGTATGACAATGCTTTCAAATATATCCAGTACTACTTCGATGAAGATCGTGAAATTGTTGAGGATGGTGGAGCGCAGAATTTCATACCTAATAGTATGAACAATCTTTATGCTACTGGTACAATTGGCATATACGCAGGTCTTGATTCAGACTACTCACTTCCTGTCCTAGCTTCTGGAATCAAAGATGCCTATGATGGCACGTGGGACCAGGGATCATGCGCAGATTTGGCTGAGAACACAGATTATGACTGGGAAGGACCATTCAGCCTTGTGATTTCAGAAGTTCCTGTTGAAGTTGAGACTGATGCTAGCGAAATGGCGTCATTGGTTTCAGCTTTTGAAGATGACGTGGGAGCAGCGTTAGGTGTGGATGTTAAAGTGACGGATGTCTCTGAGTACCAGTATCACGATGAAGTAATCGACTCCGTTGCATACAACACGTTCGAGGACCCTATGGCTGCCTATGGTCAGTCGAACCAGAACCGCCGTCAATTACAAATTACATTAAGTTCATCCAGTACCCAACCAAGAAGTACTTGGGTACTATCAACCAGGCAAGCATCGACTTACAGTCCTTTCTGGATCACTGCCAAAAGCATATATTTGAGCGCAGGAAACGGCATGTCAACTCGATGTGATGAAGCCGAAGCAGGTTATGATGGTGTAGACGGGCGCCCCGAAGCTGTAGAAACCTGTACCGACAACTATGCCTCTTGGTATCCATGGCTAGTATATGCTACTATGACATCTGGTAACGAATATTTTGCAACGTGGAATAGTGGGGTCTGGTCTGTTCAGGGAGAGAAGCCTACATGCTCTAGAGGAGTAACAACATGTAACCAATACCGGGTGACCTTCGAAGTCAATTTGGAAACTTCGAACAGCTTGAATGACCGCAATGCTGTTGATGATGCACTCGTTGAGCAATTGGCAGATCCTTCGTCTGACTTACGAACAGCATCGTTGACCAAAAATATTGATGTCTCCGCTGGCCTGAACGGTTGGAATTCGTGCGAGGCAGAGCCGTGCCTAAATGGGGGCACATGCCTCTCAGTTGGAGAAGATAGCTACACATGTACATGCGATTATGAAGCGGGATTTTCGGGACCAAACTGTGGTGAGACTTGGGACTCTACTCCAGACCAGATTAATTCACGATTCGCATATTACACTGGTGTATCTGGTACCCAAGCAACCCTGCAGTGGGATGAGCCTGGTCTAGGAACCTGGGAATGGCCTGTACAAGGCTATCGTATTCGATCTAACGCAGTAGCGGGTGATTTCGAAGGTGAGTCGAGTTTTTGTGATAGCGAGACTGAAACTTGCAACTGCGAAGATGTTGACGGTGAAATGTGGTGTGAACTTACTGGAGTGTACTCTGCTGATGTCAACTCAGAAGACTATGCTGGAGACCTATCAGTTGACACTTGTGAGGACGAAAGTTGTGCTGTCGTTTATGGAATGGTTCCTGATACGTACTATGAGTTTCAAATCATTGCTTACAACCTGGATGGTGACAGTGGCTGCAGTGGTGCTACAGATGATAGTTGTGTCGGCCAGTGGTCTGAGTCGGTGTATAGCCTACACACTCACGCTGTTCCGGATGAGCCTAGTGTACCAGAAGCTGTTTCTAACGATGACACGACTGTTACGGTAAATTTGGTATATCCTACAACCAGGGGTACAAACGACTGTGGCCTTTGTGACGAAGATGGGTACTGCGATTCTTCCTCGGATACATTTTCTCATTCCTCTCAGTATATGGAAGATAAGGATATTAGCTCAGGATTCTGCACTACTGAAGGCACAGGTTCCGATGCCACAGATTATCAGGTTCAATATGCTGTGTGCGCTGACTCCAACTGCGACGAGAATGGTGTGACCTACTTAGATGTTGTGCAAGATGACGGACAAGTGGCTTACCTGGTTGTCGATGCTGTCGGGGAAACCCAAGAGTATACTTTTGTTGGATTGGATTCGAACACTTACTACCGATTTAGATTTGCTGCTATAAACGCAATTGGAACGTCTGACTTCTCTGATTCGCTCGTCGTGGAAACGTACGATGTACCTGACCAGCCACCAGCGTGTGATTTTATTGCAGTCACAGATTCGTCCATTACATTATCGTGTGCATTGCCGAGCTATAACGGAGGTGTCCTCATTGGTGAAGACGGATCCGATGGCCTTCGTCTGTTTGGTCAGTCCTACTCTGACGGGGAATGGATTCCTGCAACAAGATATACCTTGACAGACAATACTGAAGATTACTACTACGCATCTGCACCAATGCCAAGCGAGCTACCTGATTCACTGTCGGCTTCCGAATGGCTTGAGATTAACACACAAGATGCAAATGGCGACGAAGCAGCCCTTCCTTTGGTCGATTCTGGCTCGAATGTTGACAGAGTTGAATTCACTGTTGAGAAGCTAAGTCACGATACGGACTACAGATTTAAGGCCGTGTTCCAAAATAGAGTTGGCGACAGCGATCCTAGCGATTCTACGGTCACCATTAGAACTCTTGAAGCTGAAATTACCACAGTCCAAGCATATGTTGGAGCACCATGTATTTACAATGACGAAAGAGCTACGACTTTCCGAGCAGTATCTGATGGTACAAATGCTAATTATAAATGGGAGGCAGTAGATGGCAGTGTAATCGCGGAAGGTGGCACTGATGACGACAACAACTGTGAGAATGATTCCTGCAGCATGATGACATACGAATTTCCAGGCCTCGGAGTGAATGACATTAAGCTGATTGCTTACAACACACGCGGAATGCGTTCAGTTGTGACATCACCAGTTGTGGAGTACTGTGGGTGCACTGATATTTATGATCCGAGCTACTGGGAACATGCTACTTACCATTTACCTTACGAATGCAACAGTGCTGAATCCTGGGTTGGTGGAGATAAAGATCTGATTCCAGGTGAAGAGATGACTTATCAAACCTATTACGATGAAAATGTAATTGAAATGAGTGTCGTGGTACGAGTGGACGTTGGCTCCGTTGACATATACTGGTCTACTTGGCAAGTTCCAGATACTGACCTTGGCATTACGTACGGCGGCCGGGTACAAGATATTACCAGCTCAGAGGAGATCACAGTTCCTTACGAATACCTACATGGTTCCCAGACTCTGTACATCAAGGTAGTAGGTGGTGACTCTACTGTTGAAACCGCCGATGGCGAGGTATTAGACCAGACTTTATCACGCTTTGACGTAGTAGCGCATCAGAGTGCCTTCAGAAGGGGAGCTGATGAAGTTAATCGCGCACTATTAGAAGACCAACTAGAGACATCTGTTACTGATCTCAATACGGGATATTCTGACTTTTATGAATACTTCTTTGCACATGCGGACATCGACGTAGATATCGAAATAACAGCCTCCGTTCAAAGAGGTTGCGTTGTTGTGGCAACCAGTCTCGAAGAACGATTCCCAGATCCACGTAGGGCGACAGGAAGCGATTCATCGTTTTCTCCCGATGGATATTGGTATGAATCTACTGCATGCGAAGGAGATGAAAGTCTATCCGTCATGCATACGGTCAAGCCATGGGAAGGATATGACTTCACTGAAGATTCCGTTGCATACAGAGGTATTTTCGTGTCCGTCCTTGGTGACGAGCCATACCTTTTGGGTGACGAACAAGCAGTCAACGAGTACACCATTACAGCAAAGATATATAGATATCGAATTGACAGTGTATTGATGGATTTCGATGACAGTGACGATATTGTCGTTGATGAGAATACTGGAGTCAGCAGTATCACGGAAGATTACAGATATTCTGTTGTAACTCAAGATAATTTCAACTACTATGAGTTGAGGCTTTCGGATGCTGGATATGCTTTCACTGTTGATCTGGAGCTTGTATATGGAAACGTCGAAGTTTATTTATCCAGTTCGAAGCTCCCAACCCTGGATGGTCATGACGTCGATGGCGGCGGCAAAGTTGGTCATGACAGTTCAGTTGTGATCAACGAGGGTGACAACAGCTTCACTATTGATTACAGCCAATACAATCAAGTTGGAAATTACATCTACCTTGGAATTTTTGGTACATCTTCTGATAGTAGTTACAGAATTACCGTAACAGAAGAAGCTTTCGCCGAAACAAGTGTCTATGATGCATATGATGGCGAAGCACTGACGGCAGAAGTATCAACAACAGATGCGTTCATTCAAATCTACGTCGGTGAAGAAGACGAAGCAATGGAGGTTACCTCACGGTCCAGTGCTGGCAGCCGCACGTCAGACTTGGGAGCGGACGAAAATACATGGGGAATCGACTGGACTGAGCCACTAACAGAAACTTGGGTAGAGCAAAATATGGATGAGTATGATCTCGACGTGAAAGCATCGATTGATTGGCCAGTGAATGATGATGGATCGGTTGCTCTCGATGATGGAACGTACTATATCTTTGCTTCTACCTATGAACCATACCCAAGTGAGGAGAGAGGTTATGAAGTTGCTGCTACTTACACAGTTTCTGGTGGTGATGTTAGTGAACTTTCTGACCTTTCCGATCCTGTCATTTCTATTCCTCACTTTACCTTCAGTACTCGAATGGTATACTTTAATATCCGTTCGGATAGTGACGTAGCACAAGATGTCACCATTACGATAAATGTTGAAGAAAATCTGCCATCAACAGCGACTCCAGATGCTGAAACTGGAATTGCTAGTGCTGTGGCCTGTCCAAATGATTGCAGCGGAAATGGAAACTGTGTGGATGGAGAATGTCTGTGTGATGATCGTTACTTAGGGGATGACTGCTCCGTTGAAGCATTTTCCGGAACCCAAGGCCAGCCTCAAGTTAGCCTCTCGCCTGTGTCTCAGGACTCTGTATTCGCAGCCTCAGACGGAGGAGACTACCTCTTGTGTTACTCTGGCGTGCCTGAAGATTCTTTTGTACTCATGTATCTTGATGGTCTGCCTTACCCATCCAAAGCTAGTAACGTTATGTTTTTATATTCGGATTCCGAATGCGCTGCAAATGATCACACTATTGAGGGTTGTGATACATGTGGTACAGATATCAAAGTTTACGGCTTAACGTCCGTAGATGTTGACCATACATTGGAGGTGATCCTGCTGTCTGAAGATAGCCAGGCACTGGATACTTCAATGGACACGTTCCAAATTGATAACGCCAACGACTTTTGTAAAAACGACTGTAACAGTAATGGTGTTTGCCACGAAGGTTACTGCGTCTGTTTTGATGGGTATGGAGGAGAAGCATGTGAATACCAAGACGCTGACGAAGATGGTTACATCGATGGAACCAACACTCTCGTGGTTGATACGCCGGGTCAGGGATACGTAAGCTACATTGCGTTGCAGAATGAACAAACTCAGAGTCTGGCACAGTATGAAAATGATGTTGCGCTAGCTAAAAACGAATACATTATTGCAAGATCCAATGAAGAGTTGGAGCTTGCAGCTGCCAGTGTTAAGGAAACTATCAATGCTGAACGTATCGCACTTAGAGAAACAATGGATGAGCTAGCAGAAAATTTAGAAGCCGACATCAACACTCTTTATTTGAAGAGGGAAGAATTAGAGATAGCTGTACAGCAGATGCGGGAAGAGTCCAACCGATTACAAACTAAGAATGAAGAAGAATATATTGACTTCACAAGAACAATGGATGAATACATGACAGACATGCAGAACCGACTAGATGCAGACTTGAAAGAGCATGCTCAGGTTATGGCTGAAAAAGCGGACAACTGGGCTGCTGTGAAACAAGAGCTTGAATTTGAGCTCAATCAGCTCAAGACAGCAAACGGTCCACTCGTTGATATAGAAGACTTGCAAGAAACAGAATGCAGTCAGGATGAGTTCTTCCAAGTCTCATGCGAACAGGTCGATGCATCAGATAAATTTGAAGAACAAGAAGGTTATGTGACATATGGTAGTGGGGAATGGGTCGACGGTGAATATGTGATTGATGGAGCTGATGTCGCAGGAACCTACAGTCACATTCCACGCTAAATGATTCTTGGACTTGGCGAACGATAATCATTCAACGATGTTTCGTATCGATGAATTATATATTCAGTCAACATATTATTTATTATACTTAGTCTTGTACATGGCCTAGTATTCATGATTCGTAGTCATGACTTAGACTAGGCCTAGTAGTGTGGTCGCTGTCAGTACGGGTCCAACACTCAT
>Ga0115105_11178608_pt1 | contig 10236 bp, 2 predicted proteins | sample CN18umnscriptome_FD_89648 | JGI IMG/M metagenome (GOLD analysis project Ga0115105, IMG submission 89648) | Marine eukaryotic communities from Pacific Ocean to study complex ecological interactions - CN13ID_155_C17_100m_0.8um Metatranscriptome... | ecosystem: Environmental > Aquatic > Marine >... | reverse complement strand
GTTTTGGCTTCTTTTTGGGGACCTTCGGGTCGCGGTAGGCGGGATTTATCCTCCCCTTCCATGGTGCCTCTACGTAATTGCGCGTAGGAGCACCACAAACAAAGCATAACCCCTCTCCACTACGGATGGTTACACTCTAGTGTAATTGTTAATAGTGGCAGCGGGGTACCTAGACCCAAAGGTGCATAAAAAATATGTCCGGTTCGAATTCTCCAGCTCTCTCTGCTCTCAGCAATTCAAACTCTAATGCGTCTTCTTTGAAAGACACCAAATATTCTTCTCAGGAAGAAAAAGAACAAATTAATACACTACAGAATGATATTCGATTCGTGAGTTTAGAATTATCGCTTATAGTAAAGGAAGTTTCAGAAATTAAAGAAGATCTTAAATGGATTAAAAAGAATTTATATGTGAACAAAAGTTGCAAATTCAACACTAATGGAAATAGGAAAGCGAAGGCGTCTGTCACTGGGATCTCTGGTCCAACAGGGGCAAACGACGTTAATACAAAAGGAAATAAAGGTAGCTACGCATCAAATACTGGTACCAACGAGGCTTGGTCGAAGTTTGCAAATGCCGAAGACGGAGGGGAGAAAGTATACGGTAATGCCAGTTTCAATGATATGCCTGAAGAAATAAGAAGAATAATGTTTAACATGAATAGAAATAAAGCAAAACAAGAAAGTAAAATTAATAAACACTTACGTCGTAAAGTAAATATGGTAAAAGGAAGACGGGAAGGTGCACTCATGTCGCGTATTATGTCGGCGACGGCAATATCAGATGAGGCTAAACATCAACTAAAAGCAATGTGTATGTGGGATGAATCTAGAAATAAGCGTGAAATGGATGACTGTGATATTCCCAGATACTCATTCGAATGGTTTAGTAAAGTGTCTCATGTAGCTGAGGTAGGCGATCGTTTCTTTGATGATGATGAATGGTGGGCGTGTAACAACGCCGGAGTCTGGACTATCTCGAAAACCGGTGAGCGTAAGCCTATCCCATACAGAGGTCATCCCTTGAGTAGGGGTGCTAATGATGTGACGACCCAAGGAAATAAAGGTAGTTATGCCTCAAATACCGGCACCAACGAGAAAGCCGGACACCTAAAAGTACGTAATAACAAAACTGGTGAAGAAATAGACATTGATGTTTTCGCAAAGGAAGGCGAACAGGCAAAAGAAGCGATGCTCAGAGTCAAGCATGACTGGGCACATAAAGAAGATTGGATGGTTCTGACGAATATGGTAGAACCGGCAGACCCTGACACGGCCGAACAAGGGCCAGAAAATTTCGATGATATGTCATATGTTGAACAGGCCTCTGAAGTGGCCAACGAATTGCTCGCAGGTCCAGAAGTAGGTGATGACGCATATGGAATGAAAGATAATCCCGAAGAAGTAATGATGATGGATGCTGAACAAATGGCAAATAGAGTAGCCAATGAAGATCCAACCGCCAAGGAACTTCTAGATGCAGCAAAAGAATTAGTAACTGCTGATGCAAATGCAAAGGTAACAATGCCCCATTCAACAACCATAGGGCCGGGAAATTCAGTGGAAAGTATATTGGTACCAATGAGTGAACAAACTATAGAAGACGAAGTCGGCAGCAATCATGATGCCGCGATATGGAACATCTTAAATATGGATGCTAGTGTAGAAGAGAAACAACAATTAGCAGCTGATGCAGATAAAGTTGCAGCTGATGCATTCAAGGGACTAGGCACAAGAACAGGTGATATCGCCGCCGAAGCGCTTTACCTACGTCCTACAGCACTACCTGGTTATTATGACTGGGAACCAAATCCGCAACCAAATACATCTAGTGGTAGCTTCGAACGTTTCGAGAAGAATGAAGAGGGCAATTGGGTCCGTATTCCTACTGACAGTAACGGAAATGATATAGAAGCAGAAGTTGTGGAAGAAAAAGATGAACTAGCAGAGGCAGTAGATGCCATTATTGAAGAACAAGAGGTACCGGAAGTTGTAGAAAGAGAGGTAGTTGGACAGTCGAGCGCTATTGCAGACGAAATCGACATTGCTCCACCCATTGATTTTGATTACAACAACCCAACTCAAGATGATTATATAAAGATTAGAAATGCAGCAGCAAATAAATTAATGTTGCAAAAGGGAGATAGTAGTATCTTCCGTCCCTTAACTTGTCTGATGCTTACATGTTGTAACGCGATTGAAAAGACGGATCAGGATTACGACGTACAGATAAATGTCGCATTGCGCGATGTTGCTAGACGTATCGGTAAACCTGGTTGGCGTAATTTATCGAATAACTTCACAAACAAAGTTTATGGAATGCCTGGGATGTCGGATGCCCCATCCGATTCGACCATCTTCACACGTAAAGATGGCGAGCTGATTAAAGTTAACATATCAGCACCCGGCAAACCAGACTTTGGAGTATCAACTGACGAAGGTGCCAGCATCCAAGAATTATTAAATAGGATTTCGAAGACACAAGAGATCCCGCCTACACACTTAAGTCAGTGTAGGTTAGTAAGAGAAGGTACACCTCTATTTGATAGAGGGCAAACTATAGGTGGTTTCGACAATGCGCAACTCGAACTAAGGCCAATTGTGGCTGGAGGTTCACGCCCCTTGACTCTATTTGTCAAAGGTGGCATGAAGAGGAGTATTCCAATTCAGCACAGAGTTGAAAGCGTTGATAGTTTGTTTTATCAGTTAAAGGAAGAGTTAGGCATTGCGGGTGACTTCTACATCCGTACTGGTGGACACAATATTTATAAAGAAGATAAAAGACCGTTAGATTGGTTTAATTTAAAGAATGAACAAGACATCGAAGTAAGATACCGTCTTAGGGGAGGAGCGGACGACGGAGATGTTAACACTGGAGAAGTTGATCTGTCGGGAGCGGGAGCTGCTGTGGCGGACATTGCGTCCAAATCATCAGTTTCAGCTAAAGTAACGAAACAACTAGAAGGTGTAGGGATGAAAGGAGATATAAATAATATAGGACAAAACTCCTTAATGGAGATAAACAATCAAGAAGATACATATGGTTATAAAACAAATATCGGTGAAGGACTTAAACTATCAGTTAGTCAAGAGTTAAGAGCTAATGGAATCAACGCTGCTCAAGCGATTAGGAACGAGATGTCGGTACAAGGGCCGAATAGATTTCAGGAGCTAGATGCCACAGGCATCGGTGGTCAGATAAGTATTATTAAAACTGCAGCATTAGGTGACGCATCATCTGCAGTCAGTACAGTAGTGAAAACATTAAATGAAGGTGTTTACTTAAGAGAAGCGGCTAACAGTAATGATAAAGCAAGACGTGGAAGGGAAACTACTCCAGCTGGAGCACAAGCGTCATTCAGACAAGCAGTTATGCGTCAACAGAATGATCTACCGGGCTCAGATCTATATCAAATATCAAGAGATAATACTATGAAGTTAGCAGGTAACTTAGCTTGGCATTTCTTTTCTGCAAACCGTGGTCGTGTTGATAATCACTTTACTGGGATTCAGCCAATCAAACGTCTTTTAGGATGGGAGGTTGATTGTGTCAGTAAATCGTCTGGGGATGATTTCCAGCCGGGTCTTGTTGCTCCGAATAATGACGGACAAACATATTGGAAAGGGATATTTGGTGCAAAATCGTTTCCAGCAGATAAACCGATATGTCCTAGTGGTATGCCGAGGCCTATGATTGGTAACTTCTCGGGTGTACCAGATCAAGAAGCAAATCCAGTTAATACATACAACTGGACTCCAGAACCGAGAACAAGAACTCATTACAGTCAAAGAGATGTATTCTTCGCTGCTGCTGAAGATAAGAATTGTGTACCTATGATGTATGCTATGGATGAGAGTGGAAATGATATTGATACTGAAATTGCTGCCAATTGGTTAGCTATACCAGATCCTCGCTTACAGCCTGACGATGATATACCAGATGCGGCGGGACCAATTATGCAAGAGACGTATCTATGCACTAGCACAGAATGGGCTGCGGCAGAGGATCCAGATTCAGGTGTGACATACAGAGAGGGATTAGATCCGAATGTTGATGATGATGTATTATATTTACCAGTGAATAACGAAATGGATTGCATCGGTGGTGGTTCAAATCACCATTGTTTAGCATTTATAGCTGCACACTTGCCTGAAATTAGTCAAAGGGTTTATCCGACACAATGTCCTGATATAGAAGGGAACACTACTTACACTGCTGAAGTTATAAATTCAAATCTAGATCGTAATTTAGGTTCGGGTCTTTGGGGAGAGAGAGATTCGTCGGGTATTTCCTTCTTACGTAAAACGATCAACACAGTCCAGACCGGGATTAGGGCCTGGAAAAAGATAGTATTAGTATTACCGGACAAACACGTGACGTGGGGACCTGACACTGTGGGTGGTGTTAGTGGAATCAATTTCGGGCGTAACAACCCCAAGACTTTCAACTTGCGTGCAAAGGTCAGAAATGCTACATGGGCAGGTTACCAGACGGGTACCCCAGTAGGGACAAATGCTTTAAGAAATAACGCAAGAGGTTACAAAGGTGGTCCAGTTTATGAGAATGGTGAAGTATGGATGAGATTAAGTACGGATAGACATAACCCTTTCAATATTGATAAAGTCGTAAGACAAAATCCAACTTTTGTTAACGATGGACTTATAGAAGCTCAATCTGATAATGATTACATGACATATTTACTAACCCATTGGTGGTCACAAGACGGGAACGCGTTACTCAAAGACTTAACTAGAGCAAGACGCATCGCCATAGATAAGTATCGCCCTAGCGCTAAAGAATTAGATGAGGCTTTCGCGTTATTAACAGAACAGTATGCAGGAAAGAGAGCACCGGCCAACCAAGGCGGAGTTGAGACACTTGCAAATACACAGAATGAAGTTGGTGGACAGTTACCTTATTATGATGACAGCGATGATGAGATACAAGACGCTGCAAATAGTTATTATGCAGGAGGCGTACCTGTTAGACACAACGATTATTATTCGGTGAAGAATGCTGATGTTCCTGATTATGCACCGAACACTGCACAATCACGTCGAGACGGAGCTCAGTGGGCAGCTGCAAACAACGATGAAGAAAACAGAGCCGGAAAAGGTTGGCGGCATCTGAATACGCCGCCAAGTATGCCGGGAGCGGCACAATTAGGCACAAGGCCAGAAGCTAGAATTCTTGCTCGTGTACCTGGACCCAGAGGTACATTCATGGATAAGCCGAATAGTGCTTTACAGTTAGATGACCATGCATCATATGGATTTGCACTACAGACGACTCAGTGGGCGCAGAACTCTACGCTCACTACGATGACCGGTAGATGTGGTGTAAACGTAGGATTAATCAATAGTTTCTTGGGAGCTTCGTACAAAGGAGGGGTCAAAAGAGACAACCGAAGCGGAATTCCTGTATCCATGCAAAGTTATGAAGGAATGTGGGGTCCAAATAAAGTAATGAAACAAGGAACGGATTATAATGTTCCCAGCTTTAATATGTGGAATGCTGTTTATCTATACCATAACATGATAACGTATGGAACAACTGTCGTTTCGGGAGATGATGTGAGAGGTGCAGATGACTCAACCCCGAATGCAGATGAAATGAAACGTGTAGCGTGGATTCGTAATATAGAACCAAATAATTTAGCTTGGAAAATTAGAACTGATAACAATGCAGGTTTCCTGGCCTGTGATCAACATTTTGTAGATAAAGGTAATCCATCTGTATCGAAGATCTGCTCTGGACCATTGATTCCGGAGCATCAGAACTGGATAGGCATACCTGAAGATCATAGTCCGGCAGGTACTACGAAAGGAGGAGTATTCTTTCCGTTTAATCAAGATGCTAATCCGAACGAAGACTTCAGAGCTGGATTAATTAGCAAGTTGCGACAACCAATAGTTGAAGAAGTAAATCCAGGAAACAATAAAGGATCTGCATACCGGTGGACCACGAAACCTCCACCAAACAGATACAATCCGGGTTTCTTGACAATTAATCACCCTGATATTGGAGTGAAATGTGAGATGCAATGTATTTGGGAGCACGCAGATGTAGTTAATCAGCAGTTTGGTGTTAATGCTCCAGGATGGGTAGGTGCTATTACGAAACGCTTTGCGGATTTATTCGTTGGGCCAATTTGTGTAGAACATCTAAATGTCGCTGCTGGAACAGAGACGTTGGTTAGACCTAATTACGGTTTTTCTTGTCCTACAGTAATGAATGGACATGCATGGAATCTAAACAGATTATCACAGTTGACCCCTGGTTCATTCGCCCGTTTTGGGTCTGCATTTGGGGATCTTACTACTGGTATTAACTCATTTGTAGATGTTTTGGCAATTGGGGGAATCGACTTTCCTATAGCCAATACACAATGTAATTGGTATACCAACAATCAGCTTAAATTATGGAATACACAGGGACAGTCTCCCTTTAATATATTGCCATTCGGTAGATTAGCACCAGTGTTGAGACAGATTAAAGCTGGAACACCGATGACAGATGTGACAATAACAAATGAGAATACAGAATCAACAATTGAAGGTACTGGAGCGATAAACATGAAGGTCGATCTGTTCAGAACTGAAGGAAAAGAAGGACCAGGACCAGATCATTATCATGAGAACGATGCTATTAAAGTTAGATCAACCACATTTAGATCAAAGAATACACCAACAGTCGGTACAAAGGTGGAATCGAATCTGAAACAATTGATGTTTGCGGCCGGCTCGAATGGTGTTGCAGCACCTACATTGGTCCAACAAGGCTTAGTGCCAATTGGGACAGTAAATGGGGTACCAGATTCAAGGAGTACGATGGGTATCGGAATGGCTGAGTGTAACATGCACCCAATTACACTATTAACAGTAGGGAAAACTAGATTTCCAAATGTGCACACGGACGCACATGAATATTTCAATCAGCCTAATAGATCAGAGATTACACTTAATAATAGAGGAGAAAATGTAGAAATGCCAATGTCAGCGTTTTCATTATCACAAGCACTACGTACGCCGTATCTTCCAGCAAATAATCACTTGTTAAAGAGGTTATCAACTGCAGAGCCGACGACACTAGGAATACTTTCATATGGAGGAGGAAACGGTGATACACCAAATAGAGATTTTCTGTCGCTTGTGCGTGCTGTGGCGTCAGATGCGCAATTAAATGAATTCATTATGCCAACTGTTGCAGACACATCGCAACAGGGGGTTACACGAAATATACCAAACAGAGAAGGATGTGACGTTATGTTAGTTTCCGGTATTAGTACTGGATTAGCCGAACTAGCACAAAGAAAGAAAGAAGTAATGGGTACACCACAAGTATATGTTGGAGGAGATACACCAGCACAACTTGACTTTACTTACGACGCGGCTGCTGTTACAGATCAAGAAGTCTTGGATGACTTTGGTCTCGGCAGTGCCTCTTCGGGGGACTAAAGGTTCGTAGTTCAGAAGAGCCAGAAAGCTACACCATTCCAAAAGAACTGAGGGCATCTCTAAGATTAGCTCAGTGGATGGGGGAGTCAAGTATCGCGGATTGGGAGAAGATAGTGAAGTGGGATCTACTAGAAGAGGTCCTACCAAACGAAGTCTCGGCCCGAAAAGCGATGGTTGATTTAGTTGAGATGGGAAGGATGAACGCCTTGGAGGAAGAGGAGGAAGTAATTGTACCAAAATCAGTTAGAAAAGAAGAGAACCAAAAACCAGAAGAAGAAAGAGTAACATTTAAGAATAGATTCGAATTAAGATTAAGTATTGAGGAAGAAAAACGACTAAGATTCAGAACCTGGAATTATGAAATAAAGATACCAAATACAGATGTGAACTTTGCAGACTACGGTCCTAGGTGGGGACGAGGGTTGAGTTTAGCATATACCGTACTTCCAGTTGAGTATAAGAATGAGGTGTATAGAGTGATGAAAAACCTAAGTGTTTGGGAACAAAAGACAGAAAAAGGATTACGAGGTACGTTGAAAGCATTATCGGACGTAGCTAAAAAGCATGGTGACATATTATTTCCAGGTTACTGGAAGATGTTGGTAAATTGGGAGAATTTAGGTGGATACCTAGAGATACCTGAGATGTCAGTGTTTAAACCAGATATTGTAGACTGGGTAACAGGAGATAAGATGCATGAGATGCCTGACCCTGAAACTGGAGCCATGAGTGAAGAGTATTTCCTTAATACACTAAGTCAAGGAATGAAAGAATTTTATGAAAAAGCACCCTCAATACAAAAAGGAATAGATAGTGCATTAACAATAGATGAATATGCAAGCGATCCGAGCATATGGATGAGTTCGGGATCAAGTATGAGTAATTTTGATAACCACAATCATGCTATATATGCACTTGATGTAAAGACTGGAAAATATAAGAAAGCAAAGAAGACTAAAAGTAGAACAGGACTTGCACTATCAAAAGAAGAAATAGTTCATATATTAACAACGAAAGATCCAAAGGAACTAGCCCAATACAATGTAGCGATACCAAAAGCGGAGCCAGGAAAAGTAAGAGCCGTAGTAAACTCAGCAGTAGAGATGTTTTTACGTATGGATTACGTTTCTCAATTTCTTGAAAAGGCAATGGCTAAACACCCAGAAACCACACTGTATTACGATGAAACACAGATGTTTGACATGTGGACAAATATGGGTATACAAGCAAAAGATAGGAATACGATCAAGATACCTTTAGATCAATCACACTTTGACTGGCAACAGAATATGAGAATGATTGAGCGTTTTTGCGTAGTTACAGAAAACTTTATAGACAAATACATGCCTCCAGGTAAGGTGAAGGATGATTTACTTTGGGTTATGGATAGTATAAGTCAAGGGATGTATAAGTTGCCAGGTGTAGTAATGATAGATGATGAGAAGTTAATAGCGGAAAAAGGAGTGTTGTCAGGTTGGAGGTGGACAGCATTAATAGATACTGTTTTTAACTTAGGAGAAATACATTGTGCTAGGGTTTTACTAAACAATGTAAACCATCATATTCCATCTGGTGTAGTAGAACTAATTGGACAGGGTGATGACGATAAAGTGTTAGTGACAAGTGCAGGTTATGCTGCTGCTTTAACAATAGCATATGATATAATGAATTTCGAAATTAATCCAGGTAAATTCTTTGTTGATAACATAAGAGATGAATACCTACGACAGGTCTCAGAGGACGGAGAAGTGTCAGGGTACTTAATTCGAGGAATAAATACAATAATTTGGAGAAATCCAGGGAGTGTGGATCCACCGGCGGGGCTTTTACGCGCGGGAGATCAACTCAAATCCTGGAATAAATTAGTTTCAAGAGGAGGAGATGCCTCACGGATTGAGAGACTAATGATCCAAGATATATCACGAGGTAACGGACTTAGCCAACTAGAAACCATCAAACTCTTATCTACGCCTGTCACGGTGGGTGGGTTGGGATACCTTCTTGATGGAGGGACAGAAGAGTGGCTAAGTTTTAAGCCGGGTGAAGTGAAATACGAAACTAAAATAAAAATGGCCGGTGTAAAAGGCCTAACAGCAGAATTAGAAGTATGGTCAAAAGATTACGATCGTACATTTACAAACGACGAGAAAAGTGAAGCATTATTAGATAGATTAGATGTATCATCATTTGCAAAAAGAGAAGTGTTACCAGGTGAAGTAAAGCCCGTACCTATCAGAAGGGTGAGTAACATGACTTGGGAGCCATACTATTTAACGACCGATTTTTCAGGACCTAGATTGTCAGCAAGAGCACGACGTGAATATCCCTCACTTATGGGGGATTGGGTACTAAGGAAGGAGTTGGAAGGTAAAGATGGATTTGCATTTGTACAGAATAATTGGATAGACCAGAGTTTACTAATATTAAGTGAAAGAATATACAAGAGAGGAGGCCGTAGGGTCTGGACATCTTGGGTATTAGACAAACTACCGTTCAAAACACCGATAGTTCGTGGATGGAGAGAGGAGTCAGTAAGTCTGTGTTACAAGCGTGTAGTCACAAGATTTTGGGACAGAATTCTCCATAGGTCACATTTCAGTTGGGACGATATAATATCTATCGCACTTTTAGCAGAACATGTCATAGTAGGCAATATGAATGTTCTTTCTGTTCGCTTAGGCGGATAGGATTCGGGAAAGCCGTGAAACACTAGGTAACTAGTGTGGAGCGTAGGGGTAACCGTAGCAATTGAGCCCTCACAAATTTATGTATGATCATT
>Ga0115105_10910277_pt1 | contig 10241 bp, 1 predicted proteins | sample CN18umnscriptome_FD_89648 | JGI IMG/M metagenome (GOLD analysis project Ga0115105, IMG submission 89648) | Marine eukaryotic communities from Pacific Ocean to study complex ecological interactions - CN13ID_155_C17_100m_0.8um Metatranscriptome... | ecosystem: Environmental > Aquatic > Marine >... | reverse complement strand
GCCGCTCTCTCGTCTCTGAGCTCGTGTCTCGAGCCGTGCACATCTCCGTGCACTGCAGAGCTGTCGCTTCCAGGAAGCACCAAGATATAAGCGCACGAGCATGGATCAAACCTCCGACAATAAGCGGCCCCGGCCTCCGTCAGCCGCAGCAGAGCCCGAGCCCGAGCCCGAGCCCGAGCCGGAGCCCGAGCCCGAGCTGGCGCCGGAGCCCGAGCCGGCGCCGGAGCCCGAGCCCGAGCCGGAGCCCGAACCGGGGCCGCAGACTGCCTCGGACCCCGCGTCAGCAGCGGCGTCGAACATCTCTGCAACTAGTGCAGCGTCAGCCGACGCCTCCGAGATCGAGGTCATTATGGACTACAGTGGCACCCTGAACAACGCCGACGGGGTCAGCGAGGGCACTTTCGAAGGGCAGCTGCGGTTCAACGCCAACGACAGCCTGCTGCTGGTCGATCTGCAGTTCCGCGGCGCAACTCCGTCCCTTCAGCGGCTCAATGGCGGGCCGCGGTCCTTTGACTTGGTCTGGAACGCAGACAGTGGCGAGATCGAGCCGACTGATCAGTGCACACAAGGCTGGCATGGCACGTGCCGAGCGCCGGGCGAAAATGTGATCTTGAAGGACAGGCACGGTGCTGATATCATTCTGAACAAGGTGGTGAAAGCAGAGACCAGCGAGCCTGCAAAAGAGCCGGAACTGGTCAAAACGACAGTGGCCAAGGCACTGGAGTCCGTTGCGAAGCTGCGGTACGAGATGGACCCTGACCGAGCGACATACCTGGTCCAAGTGGTTGAGTCCGCTCGCTCGGACGCGGAGATTGACTGCGTCGTCCGCGAATCGACGCTCAACAGCATCGGCAGTGTCAGCGCCGCGTTGCACATGTTCGGATCTGGTGGCCCAGACGCATCCGAAGCCTCGCCCTTCGGTGACGTACCCGCAGTCACAGCAGCCGTCGACAAACTGCTGGCGTATGAAGCTGCGGAGGCGATGGAGGCTTTCAAACACATTGAGGAGAGCGACTACACCGTGGGCAATTCCACGTGGACCAAGGTCGTGGGCATCATGCAGAATATGCAGGCAGGCCTTCTTGCGATTCAGCGCCACGAGCCGTCGCTGATTGCGCCGGGCTTTGCGGCCGCGTACACGAAGACCATCGCAACCAAATCGATGGACCTCATCTCGGCTGCAGGCGAGTGTGCGCAGCGGGCTGTCGAGCAGATCCGGGCCCAGTCCTCAGACGATAGCGACGAGCGTATCCTTCGGGTGTACACAGTTGTGGTCGAGATTCTGCAACGCTCGTGCGTGGGCCGCCTCATGCGGCCATGGACTGTGGCACTGGACGTCTTGCCATGGGACGTGCTCGACACGTCGGCCATTCAGGTCTTGCACGACATCGAGCTTCTCGTGGGCAAATTCTGCGTGCAGATGCCGCCATCCGACAGCCTCTCTCGCATCGGTCCCAAGCACAAAACCATGGCTGTTCGGAGGGTGCTTGAGTCTCCGCACTTCGCAAGCGATACTGTTACGGACTGGAAGCAGACCGTGCGGATGCCAGGTGCAACTCAGGTCACCGTTCGCTTCGACCCTCGCTCCAACATGTCCGCGCAGGCGTCGCTGCAAATCTTCCCGTGCGCCGAGTCCTCCGGCGAGGCTGAGTCGAAAACGTACTCCGGCTCCAACCAAGACTGGAGCAGGTCCACCAAGTTTGAGGGCAAGCCGGATGGAGCTGTGTTCAAGTTTACACAGCCGATGGAGCGCGGCAAGCGCTACTACGGGTGGAAGTGCGAAGTAGTTGGCACAGCGGTCGGGGAGAAGCTTCCGTTCATCCCCGACCTGCAGGCCTCTCTTACGCACGTCCTTGGCGGGCACGCTCTGCACTGCGAGCGGCCACTGCCCACTACGGATGCGCACCTACTTTATGCCAAGGGATTGCCTATGGACACTACGAAGGATGGCTTCGTGGATGCGGCGAAGGAGCTGTGCCAAGCCGGCGAGCTGATCGACGCCGGGCTGATCCACTCTGCCGACGCATGCTATGGATACATCCGCCTCGAGTCTGTCGAGGACTTTGAAAAGGCTACTGCGAGCAGCGTGCTGCAGGAGCTCGCACCCGACTCTGAAATTGTGGACGCCCAGCAGTCCAGCGAGTTGCAGTGGCTCCGAAGCCCGCTGCTGACACAGGGCCTGGCTGGTGGGGGCGAGGTCGCTTCCATCACCAGGGCCACATTCGACGGGCAGGGGGATGGGCACGACCTGATAGTGGCGTGCAAGGAGCCGACAGGCGGTAGCGGCTCGCTGCCGCGCGCTTTGTCCGTCGTGTCGAATGATGCCGCGCGCTGCATCTTTGCGGCGTTGCTCCATCACCTGGGGATCGCATCCTCGGCAGAGTCGTGGGTTGCTGCTGGCAGCGACACGCCGGTGCCATCCGTGGTGCGCGACTGTTTCCGAAAGGCAGTCGAGAAGTTGACCGCGTTCCAGCGCGGGCAGGATGAGATCAGCATGGGCGAGGAACAGAAGCGCACTGTCGCGGATTCCATCGCGAGCCGGGCGGACTTTCTGCTGCTGCTGAGCCCCGCAATTGCCAGAGCGCCCAGTGACAGCAGGATGTCCAGACCAGGCTCGCCTAAGTCGCCCGGGTCGCCCGGGCTGGGCCGCTCGTTGTCGACCACGCACAGCAGCAGCTGGTCAGATCTCTCTGCCGACGACGTCACGCAGCTGGTGATCGACTTTGTGTTCGACCACCGCATCGATCTCACCTTCCTCAGGGTCGCGCTGGACTGCGCGAAGACCAGCGCTGCTGGGCTGAGCGATGCGCTGGTGAAAGCACAGGACGCGATCGACCGCCGCGACTCGTTTGAGCGGCAGCACGAGGCGGAGTACGGAGCCATGCCCGCTCTGCGGTTCCGGCGGCTGGTACAATCGCAGCTTCTGGAGGCTGTCCCTGGTGTGAAGTGTCGACAGTACGGCGACTCAGTCGTGGGCTGCGGGACGGTGCTGCAGACGTCGTTCACGGGCGGGGTTCGCAAATTGCTGGGCGAGGCCGCAGTGACGCTCGAGTTTGCAGCTGAGGAGCCGGAGCCGGAACCCGAGCCCGAACCGGAGCCGGAGCCGCCAGAGTTCAAGCACGGCGGCGAGGCGGAAATCCAGGAGATCGCGGAGTTCGTCGGCTCGAGCAACGTCGCAAAGTGGGCGCTGTACACGACCAAATGGTCCAAGGGGCAGGGTCTTGAGTCTGCCAAGGAGTGGGCGGTTACGTCGGGCATGCAAGGCGACGACTACCAGACGAAAGAGTTGCCGCCCGATGCGTTCGAGAAGGAGGAGGACGCGCAGGCGAAACGCGGCCCGCTGTCAGCCACGAAGGCGACGCAGGCCCAGTGCATCGCTCTCGCTGCATACTCCGTTGTGTGGCGAGTGACAGATGCGCGTTGGTTGGTACAGATCGAGCTGCCGAGGCGCCTGTTCGCCGCCGCCCTCTCCACAGAGGCGGACCGAATGCGGCCGCTGTGCTGGGCCTCGCTCAACAGCCTGATCTTGACCGTTTTCTCGGAGGCCTCCGCGCAGTCTGCGGTGAACGACGACGTGGCGTCACTGCAGGAAGCCATCGTCGAAATGCTGCTCGAGTACGTGCAGCAGGCCAGCGTCAAGCAAGAAGAGAAGAGCGAGAACATTCTCCGAGTGATTGCCATGCTGGCAGCCTGCTTCTCCTCCAAGAGTCGCATCATCTCCATGTGCCTTGGCGACGTGTTGGACGCGCTCTGCAACCTTGTGTTGCCGCCTCCGCGCGCTGCAGCTGTCGCCGAAGATGGCGAGGCAGCGGCACCGGCGGATTCATCTCGCACGTTCAAGTACGAAATGGGCGACGATGGACTGAGCAACGTCGAGAAGATTGTTGAATTTGCATCTGTCTCGGAGCACCTGGCTCGCTGGGCGCTCGTGAAAGCCTTTGGCAAGCTAGAGGCGGCCATCGAGACGGCATTCGGTTTCACTGTGGATCCAGAGGGCGCACAGCGTTTGGAAGAGCAGGAGCTGCCGCCAGAGGCGTTTGACGGCGCGGAGGTTTCGCCGGAAGATCAGCTCGCTACGCGTTTGCTTGACATGGTCATGATGCAGATCATGAATGGGCTCATGCCAGCGCCTCCGCAAGCTTTCACCAAGGACGCGGCGAAGCGGGCTCTGCACGCGGAGAACATCGACTCCCTCGACGATATGCAACAGGCCACGCGCGCCACCAATTGGCTCATGCAGCACAGCGCGGACCCAGACATCAACGCGCCGTTCGAGAAAGCGGACCTCGTTGTCTTCGAGTGGGACGATTCAGGCACGTGGACACCCTTCGAAGACGTCCTGCAGCGCCATTTCAACCAGCGCCTGCAAACGCGCGAGGCGGTGGGCTTCACTCGGCGCAGCCAACGGTACCGAATCGAGTGGCGCGGCGAGGAGATCGTGCAGATCAACGAGGCAACTGGCGACGAGCGGCAAGTGCGCACCGTCTCTGCTTCCGACGCGGAGGATACGGGCAAGAACGCGTTCGAAGTGGATCAAGCGGATGTGAAACCAGCTGCCCTGGCCACAATCCGCCATGTGCTGGCGTCCGCGGACCCGAAGCAGTGCACCGACGCTCTGACCACCGTCAAGACGAAGCTGGGCGACCAGATATTCGGGCCGTCGGCCGGCGAACTGGTTGCCTCCCTGTTTGTGCTTTGCTGGCCGGCAAAAGATGAGATGGACTTCCGGTTCGCGGTGGGCCTGTTGATAGAACTCGCACGGGCACCGGCGTGGGCACTCGAGCTGCAAGGCTTTGTCCAGCACGCTCTGAAAGAGTGCGCGGCCCAAGTGGAGAGCGACAGCATCTCTCTGCGATGTAAGCTTGCGCTTCTGCTCAACGGTGGCTATGCAGAGATTCTCCGGCTCGGTGCGGATGTGCGGACGCAGGACGGCGAGCAAGCGCGCGTCATCCGCTTCAAACCCGGAGAGGCCAAGGCTTCTGTCTGCATGGCCGAGTCGTCCGTCGTCAAAGAAGTGGAGTCGGACAGCATGGCTCCGTTCTGCTCGCTGCTTCTCGATCCGATGCTGCTGGAGCCGATGCTCCCGATCGCACGCCACCTGATCTCCAAAGTCGGAACGGACACCGACGACGCCGAGCTCGTCTATGCGTCCGTGCTGGCCCTACGGGCCATCACGGAGCACCTTGCTTTCGCGCCAAATACCGCAGCAACGCTGCTGCTCTCTGCCAATATCGTTCCCGAGCTCACTTCGATCGCGCTGAGGCTGGAGACTGAGGTTAGCAGCGGCGAAAGCAAGGTTGCGCACGAGCTGCAGAAGCTGGAGGAGCGCATCGCGGCCCTCCATCACCGAGAATCGACACCCTCGGACGACGCGGACACGTCCACGGCGGCAGACCAGAGTCCCACGAAACCCAAAGCGTCTCCGGCGCCGTCGCCGAAGCCAGCAGCCGGATCGCCGAGCAGCGAAGACGGTGCGGAGGAGGGCTCTGCGGAGGAAAGCGGCGGCGACTCGCTGTGGGCCGAAGACAGCGAAACGCTTGGCACTTGGGTCGCCGAGTTCGAGGGCCACGCGACGCAGGCTGACCGACCGCCTACGTTCGACATGGACGCGGACGAGCCGTTTCTTCTAGACCGAGGGTCTGGCTTCAGCCGCGTCGCGATGTGGAAGGAGGCCGGCTCCGCCAAAGACGCAGACGCGCAGCTGCTGGAGGACTGTACAAAGCTAGCGCAGTTTGCCAGCCTGCGAGCGGTCATGCACCTGCTCGAGACCAAGCCAAAGGACCAGCCGCACTTTGACGTCCGTGTCGACGCGGCGTTGACGCGGCTTCTGCACGTTGCCATGATGACAGACTTTGCATACCGGGTCAAGGCTTGCCTCTCGAACCTGATCTGTGCCAGTGGCGGAGCGCAGAAGCTCGAGACCGAGGCCCTGCGGATCATCGATTCGACGCACGTCGCCCGCAAGATGGTGGGCCCGGTGACGCAGACGGTTGGCACAAACCGCACTGTTTACGACCGATCCAAATGGCAGCAAGAGAACCGGCACGCCGTGGAGACCGAGGTGCACCTGGGCTTCCCCAACGCAGCCGAGGTGCAGTATTCCTTGGACGACGAGTGCGAAATCTCGGCTAGAGACGACGCCACGGAGACCCTAACGATCGGGACTCGCGGACAGCCCGCCGACCTCACGCTGGCTGGAACTGAGATTCTGGAGCACCGCTCATCGAAGCGCGGCACGCCTTTCGCCACCAAGTCGGACAACGTGTACGTCAAGTTTGACAACAAAGGGGGTCAAGACCCTGCACTGCACACGTACGGCTACAAGCTCACAGCGACGGCGCGGACGGACGTCGCCAAGGTCGAGACGGGACACCCAGTGCACCCCGGCACTCTGTTTGAGGCGAGCGTGAAGATCGAGGGCGCCACGTCGCTGCACATCGCGTTTGACGAGCGTTGTGAAGTGGGCGAGCGTGATTACGTCCTGTTCTCTGAAAAGGGGAATTTCGAGGGCTCGCGTCGACGAGACATGTACCGCGTCCATAGCGACAACGGCAGCTTCCACGAGAAGCCCGTCAAAATCAAAGGCTGCGAGGTCTTCTTCCAGTACGAGTGCCGGCCGGAGCGCCACCCAGGACAGGAGAGCATGTGGGGAATGCTGTTCACGGTGCAGGCAGTGACCGACAACTCCCTGAGCCCCACTGAGACCGCCAGCCTGGACGTGAGCCTTCTGAGTCTCCAGTGCATCCTCGATGCAAAGAACGACGTCAAACAGCTGCTCGACGCTGGCCCTGAGCCGGAGCCTGAGCACGCCGATGTTGATTTCGAGCCTGAGCCTGAGCCCGAACCCGACGAGCCCGCGCCGGAGCCTGAGCCCGAGTCCGGCAAGGCTTTCACGGCGTCGACGGATCAGTGGGCCCAGCTAATGACGAGCGCGGCGCTTCGCGTTCCGGGTGAGCCGCGCCGCAAGCTGCTTCGCCTGATCACTAAGCTGGTACGGTACGCGGGCGAGGACCTGCAGGCCAACTTTGAGCCGCTGCGCATGCTGCTCTGCAATACCTACGACGATACGCAGAAACACGGCTCCTCATCTACGCAGTACTTTGGCTCCGGTTCGCTGCAGTCGCTCGCCTCTTTCTTCCTCGCGTACAAGAAGCCGCATACCTCGACATCCCAAGAGGAGGAGGTACAGGACGCAACCCAAGCCGAGCCCGCGGACTGGGTCCGTGCTGGCGAAGCGGTTCGCCTGGCCTCTGCGCGCACGCGCAGCCTCGTGCGTCACAAGCTGCTGGTGCGCCTGCAGAAAGAAAAAATTCCCGAGGCGAAGCATGGCAGCTTGGAGCGCAAAATCGTGGACGGCGCGGATTTCGCGGCGTTGCACGCGCTGTCGGAAACCGACAAAGGGCTGGACGACGTGATCGCAGAGGCTCGAAAGGAGCTCGACGCGGAGCAGGCGATTGAGCGAAAGCGTGCCGCGGAAGAGCGCGAGAAGGCGGAGAAGAAGCAGCGCATTGCGGAGCAGCTGAGTACCATGGGCTTCGACGAGCGCCAGATTGCCAAAGCTGCGGCGGAGTGCACCGACGCCGAGCGCGCGGCTGCGTACGTTTTGGAGCACATGGACAAGCCACTGGATGACGTGTTCTGGGTTGTTGACACCACTCCGAGCGGTGCAGCGAGCCCTGTCGCTCGTGCCGACGCCCCTGTCGACGCTGGCGCAGTGTTTGACGCGCGCATCGCGTCGGCCCTTGCGGCATTGGACGCTGGATGCAGCAGGAGAGAGTACGACATTGCCGTGGAGACGATCCAGCACCTGCTTACCGTGGACGCGCAGGGCAAGATCCGCACGGTCAAGCGGCAGAATCCCGCCTTTCAGGAGCGCGTTGGCGGCAAGGCGGGTGGGCTGGAAGCGCTGCATGCGTTCGGGTTCCGCTTGAGCGAGGACCCTGCAGGATCGTCGGATCCGGATGCCGGCTGCCTATCGATGCCGCAGGTGCCGGATGAGCTATCTGCGTGGCTGCAAAAGATGGAGGAGCACGAGTGGCGGGCGGACCGGCTGCTGCAGTGCAAATCGCCGATCATCGTCAAGAGCGGCCGCCTCACGATGGCGACGGCGTCTGATGACCACGGGATGGCGCAGTCACCCGTGGCGCTGTCCGCCAGCGCGCCCTACTTCGAAATCCATATCCAAAAGGGCCCGGTCGCGCTGGGGCTGGCGCACTGCGCCACAGAGACGTGGGACGGCGTGCTTGTGCAGTTCCGTTCCGACAGCGAGCCGCTGAGCGCCGAGGCGGGCGACAAAATCGGCGTCGGGCTCCAGATCGGCTTCGACAAATCGCCGACTGGCGTGGTGCTCTTGACGAAGAACGGCGAGGTGATCAGCAAGCAGACGCTGTCTGATTGGGGCAAACTCCGTACCGCGCCGGTCCACCCGTGTGTCCTGTTTGACAAGGTCGGCTCGGAAGCGAAGATACTCGCGTCGTCTCGCTGCGACGCGTGCCAGCTCTCCGACTCGCACAGCGTTTTTGAGCTGCTGTCCAAGTGCCAGGTGGTGATGCGATTCGCCGAAGACCTGGTGGCCGGTCGCCCCGCGCCCGCGGCGTCCGAGTTCGATTTCGACGTCGGCCCGCTGGGCCTCGACAAGAACCTCTGGGCCACGAGCGAAAAGCTCGGCCCAGACTGGGGCTTCGCCCACGACGTCGAGCTGGTGAAGCTGGTCGGCAAGGTCGGCGCGGCGGAGCTGGCCGCGGATCAGCCGGTTCTGCCCGCGCAATCCAAGGTCGCCAGCTCCACCTCGAAGCTCAAATACTTCCCGCTGCTGCAGTATCGCGACCACGACGCGCTGCAGACGCGTGCCACGGCGCTCCACGCATTTGCGCGGCTCGTGGCCGAGGCGTTGCCGCTGATCGACCTTGCGGCTCGCGGCTCCGGCAGTAGCGCCGAAATGATGCTGGCGGGTCTCCGCGCGTTGCTTCCGCCGCAGATGAAGAAGCTGATCGAGGCGACTGTGCGCGAAGACCTCGGCCGGCTCCGGCCGCCGTCCCACCCACCGCCCGTCTACATCGACCGCATCCGAGCCAGCTCCGCAGACCAGGATCCATCCGGCCGCAGCTCCATCTTCGGCCAGATCTACCGCGAGCTGGGCCCGCTCGCCCGCGACATGTCCACGCTCTCGCCCGGCGTGGGCGAAGGGCTCGGCGCCCGCACGCAGTGGTGGGTCGCGAACTTTCACAACGAGGCGATCCAGGATGCGGCGGGCGGCTTCCGCGACACGGTCAGCTCCATCGGGCAGGACCTCATGAGCGAGCGCACGCCGCTCTTCAGGCCCGCTGGCGCCGCCGGGTTCTTCGTGCCGTCTCCGCTGTGCCACAATATGGAGATGTACGAGTTCGTCGGGAGGCTGATGGCGGCGTGCATCTTGTCCGAGGAGCGGCTGGTGGTTACCTTACCGACGCTGATTTGGAAGCGGCTCGCGGGGATCCCCGTCACGCTCGAGGACTACTACGACGCGGACGAAGGCGTGGGCGACCTGGCTGGGGAGTACACCAACAAGGTGCAGTTCCTGCAGAAGGCTGTGCAGGAGGACCCCGACGAGTACACCGAAGGGTTCAGCGACCTGCTTGGTTTCGATGTCAAGTTCGAGCTCCCTGTCGTCGGCCACCCTGGCCTGACCACGGAAATGTGCAAGGGCGGCGCGGACCGCGTCGTCACCAGCGAGAACCTCGCAGAGTGGGTGGAGCTGCTCGAGCGGCAGCGGCTGCACGAGTGCGACGCGCAGATTGCGGCGCTGCGGCGCGGGCTGTGCGCGGGCGTGCCGCAGCAGCTGCTGCAGCTCTGGACGGCCAACGAGTGCTCGATCCGCGTCGCGGGCGACCCGGACATCGAGGTCGCCGACCTCAAGAAGCAGACGCGCTTCCGCCGCGTGGCGGGCGGCGTCGCGGCATCCGGCCGCGCGCGCGAGGTGGAGCTGATGTTCTGGGAATGCGTCGAGAGGATGTCCATGTCCGAGCGCTCGCTGCTGCTCAAGTTCGCGGCGGGCCGCCTGCGCCTGCCGTGCCCGCTGGAGGTGATCATCGAGGGCGAGACCGACCGACACCCGACCGCCCACACCTGCTTCTTCCAGCTGTGCCTGCCGCCGTACGAGTCCGTGGACATCATGTACGAGAAGCTCACCACCGCCATTGCCGAGGGGATGGCCTTCGACGAGGGCGCGGTGTGAGCGGGCGGGCCCGAACAAAAACGAAGAT
>Ga0115105_10614010_pt1 | contig 10249 bp, 5 predicted proteins | sample CN18umnscriptome_FD_89648 | JGI IMG/M metagenome (GOLD analysis project Ga0115105, IMG submission 89648) | Marine eukaryotic communities from Pacific Ocean to study complex ecological interactions - CN13ID_155_C17_100m_0.8um Metatranscriptome... | ecosystem: Environmental > Aquatic > Marine >... | reverse complement strand
TGCTGGTGGTGACGCTGCTGGTGATGAAGGCAAAACAGAATTCGATGTGATTCTTAAAGCAGCTGGAGGTTCAAAGCTTGCTGTAGTTAAACTAGTTAAGGAATTAACTGGATTAGGTCTAAAGGATGCTAAGGAATTAGTAGACGGTGCACCTAAGACTATAAAGGAAGCTGTTGGAAAAGATGAGGCTGATGGAATGAAGAAATCATTAGAAGAAGCTGGAGCTGAGGTTGAACTTAAATAAGTTTAACATATAAAACGCATTAGGCATAACTATTAAGAGAGATTTTTAATAGTTATGCCTATTTGTGCTTAAGAATACCGTAAACATTTTTTAAAATTTAAACTTAATAATAGATGTCAATAAAAAGAGCAGAAAGAGTTAATTTTTCATCATTAAAAAACTCAATTAATTATCCTGACTTCTTAGATATTCAGATTAAATCTTTTAAAGACTTTTTCCAATTAGAGACTAAGTCTGAAGAAAGAGGAGATGAAGGTTTATATAATACCTTTATGGATAACTTTCCTATATCTGATACTAGAAATCAATTTGTCTTAGAATTTTTAGATTATTTTGTTGATCCTCCTAGATATAATCTTCAAGAATGTATTGAAAGAGGACTAACTTATAGTGTTCCTTTAAAAGCTAGACTAAAATTGTATTGTACAGATCCAGAACACGAGGATTTTGAGACAATTGTTCAGGATGTATACCTAGGAACTATTCCTTATATGACACCTAGTGGTACATTTTGTATAAATGGAGCTGAAAGAGTTGTAGTTTCTCAGTTGCATAGATCTCCGGGTGTATTTTTTGGACAATCATTCCATGCTAATGGGACTAAATTATACTCTGCTCGTGTAATTCCATTTAAGGGATCATGGATTGAATTTGCTACAGATATAAATAGTGTAATGTATGCATATATTGATAGAAAAAAGAAATTACCTGTTACTACACTATTTAGAGCAATTGGATATGAAAGAGATAAAGATATTCTTGAAATATTTGATCTTGCTGAAGAAATTAAAGTTTCTAAAAATAATTTAAAAAAGTTTTATGGTAGAAAATTAGCAGCTCGTGTTCTAAATACTTGGCATGAAGATTTTGTTGATGAAGATACTGGTGAGGTTGTTTCAATTGAAAGAAATGAGGTATTATTAGATAGAGACACTGAAATAGATAAGGAAAATGTTGAACAAATAATTGAAGCTGAAATAAAAACTATCCTGATCCATAAGGAATCAACTCAACAAGGAGAATATGCTATTATTCACAATACTCTTCAAAAAGATCCTACTAACTCTGAAAAAGAAGCTGTAGAGCATATTTATCGCCAACTGAGAAATGCTGAACCACCAGATGAAGAAACAGCAAGAGGTATTATTGATAAATTATTTTTTAGTGATCAAAGATATAAACTTGGTGAAGTTGGTAGATATAGAATGAACAAGAAATTAGGACTTGATATTGGTATGGATAAACAAGTTTTAACAACTGAGGATATAATAACAATTATAAAATTTTTAATTGAATTAATTAATTCTAAAGCTGAAATAGATGATATAGACCACTTGTCTAATAGAAGGGTAAGAACTGTAGGTGAACAATTATCATCACAGTTTGGAGTTGGATTGGCGAGAATGGCAAGAACTATTAGAGAAAGAATGAATGTTAGAGATAATGAAGTTTTTACTCCAATAGACCTTATTAATGCAAAAACACTTTCATCTGTTATTAATACATTTTTTGGTACAAATCAATTATCTCAGTTTATGGACCAAACAAATCCATTAGCAGAGATTACGCATAAGAGAAGATTATCAGCATTAGGACCTGGAGGTCTTTCTAGGGAAAGAGCTGGTTTTGAAGTTAGAGATGTTCACTATACTCACTATGGAAGACTTTGTCCAATTGAAACTCCTGAAGGACCAAATATTGGATTAATTTCATCCCTAAGTGTTTTTGCTAAAATTAACAGTATGGGATTCATTGAAACCCCATATAGAAAGGTAGATAAAAGAAATGTTGATATAAATTCAGAACCTGTATATTTAAGTGCTGAAGAAGAAGAAAATAAATTAATTGCACAATCAAATATTCAAATTGATAAAAAAGGTAAAATTATTGATGATATGATTATTGCTAGAATGGAAGGTGATTTCCCAGTTATTGAATCTGAAAAAGTTCATTATACTGATGTAGCTCCTAATCAAATTGCTTCTATTTCTGCTTCGTTAATACCATTTTTAGAACATGATGATGCAAATAGAGCATTAATGGGATCAAATATGATGAGACAGGCTGTTCCTTTGCTTTTACCTGAATCACCAATTGTAGGTACTGGTCTAGAAAGACAAGTAGCATCTGATTCAAGAATTCTTATTAATGCTGAGGATGATGGAATTGTAGATTACGTAGATGCAGATAAAATTATTATTACCTATAAGAAAACCAATGAACAAATATTGACAAGTTTTGATTCAGATGAAGTGATATATAATTTAACAAAATTTAAAAAAACTAATCAAGGAACTTGTGTAAATCTTAAACCTATTGTGTCTAAAGGAGACAAGGTGTCAAAGGGCGAAGTTTTATGTGAAGGTTATGCTACTAATGATGGAGAATTAGCATTGGGTAGGAATATTAAGGTTGCATTTATGCCATGGAAAGGATATAATTTTGAGGACGCTATTGTTATTTCAGAAAAGGTTGTAAGAGATGATATTTTTACTTCAATACATATTGATGAGTATTCTATTGAGGTTAGAGACACAAAGTTGGGTCATGAAGAATTAACAAATGACATTCCAAATGTATCAGAAGAGGCTACAAAAGACTTAGATGAGAATGGTATGATAAGAATTGGGGCTGAGATTAAGCCTGGAGATATTTTAATTGGAAAGATCACACCAAAAGGAGAAAGTGATCCAACTCCAGAAGAAAAACTTCTTAGAGCAATTTTTGGTGATAAGGCTGGAGACGTAAAAGATGCTTCGCTAAAAGCACCTCCATCATTAAACGGTATTGTAATTGATAAAAAACTTTTTTCAAGAGCTGTAAAAGACAAAAGAAAAAGGTTACAAGACAAAGATGATATAAAAGAGTTAGAAAGAATTTATGATGAAAAATTTGAAGATTTAAGAAAAATATTAGTAAAAAAATTATTCACTTTATTATCTGGAAAAACATCTCAAGGAATTTCTAATGATTTAGGTGAAGAAGTATTTCCTAAAGGAAAGAAATTTACTTTAAAAATGTTGAATGCTGCTGATGATTATGCTCATTTAATTTCTGGAAAATGGACAGCAGACAATAAAACAAATAATTTAACTTCTCAAATTATTCATAATTATAAGATCAAAGAAAATGATCTTCAAGGATCATTAAGAAGAGAAAAATTTACAATTTCTGTTGGAGATGAGTTGCCTGCTGGAATTTTAAAATTAGCTAAAGTATATATAGCAAAGAAAAGAAAATTAAAAGTAGGAGATAAGATGGCAGGAAGACATGGAAATAAAGGTATTGTTGCTAAAATTGTAAGACAGGAAGACATGCCTTTTTTAGAAGATGGTACTCCAGTAGATATTGTATTAAATCCTCTTGGTGTTCCTTCTAGAATGAATATAGGTCAAATATATGAAACAGTATTAGGTTGGGCGGGTAAAAATCTTGACAAGAAGTACTCAACACCAATTTTTGATGGAGCATCTCTTGATCAAATTAATGAAATTACTGATTCAGCTGGTGTTCCTAAATTTGGACATACATATTTGTATGATGGTGGTAGTGGAGAAAAATTTGATCAACCAGCTACTGTAGGAGTTATTTATATGTTAAAATTAGGACACATGGTAGATGATAAGATGCACGCTAGATCAATTGGGCCATATTCTCTAATTACCCAACAGCCATTAGGTGGTAAGGCACAATTTGGAGGACAAAGATTTGGGGAAATGGAGGTATGGGCTCTTGAAGCTTATGGCGCATCAAGTACTTTAAGAGAAATATTAACCGTTAAGTCTGATGATGTTATTGGAAGAGCTAAAACATATGAATCTATAGTTAAAGGTGATTCCATGCCAAATCCTGGATTGCCAGAATCATTTAATGTATTAATGCATGAGCTTAAAGGTTTAGGATTAGATATAAGATTAGAAGAATAATTTATTATTAAAATACACCATATTTATTATGCGAAGAAAACAGGATAATATAGTTAAGAAGTTTAATAAAATTTCTATAGGCCTTGGGTCACCTGAGTCTATTTTAGCTGAATCAAGAGGAGAGGTTCTAAAACCAGAAACTATAAATTACAGAACACATAAACCTGAAAGAGACGGTTTGTTTTGTGAAAGAATATTTGGACCAGTAAAGGATTATGAATGTGCATGTGGTAAATATAAAAGAATAAGATATAAAGGAATAGTTTGTGATAGATGTGGAGTTGAAGTTACAGAAAAGAAGGTTAGAAGAGATAGAGTAGGCCATATTAATCTTGTTGTCCCAGTTGCTCACATATGGTATTTTAGATCTCTTCCTAACAAGATAGGTTATTTATTAGGATTACCTTCAAAGAAATTAGACATGATTATATATTATGAAAGATATGTAGTTATTCAAGCAGGTATTGCTGTTAATGAAGAAGGTGAACCTATAAATAAAATGGATTTTTTAACTGAAGAAGAATATCTGAACATTTTAGAAACGCTACCTAAGGAAAATTTGTATTTAGATGATGAAGACCCAGAAAAATTTATTGCAAAAATGGGAGCAGAATGTCTTATTGAATTACTTTCAAGAATAGACTTGGCTGAGCTTTCATATCAATTAAGAGATAAGGCAAATAATGAAACATCTAAACAAAGAAAAACTGAAGCATTGAAAAGACTTCAAGTTGTTGAATCATTTAAAGAAGGAAATTTAAATAGAAAAAATTTACCTGAGTGGATGGTAATGAAGGCAGTTCCAGTAATTCCGCCTGAATTACGACCATTAGTTCCACTTGATGGAGGAAGATTTGCTACATCTGATTTAAATGATTTATATAGAAGAGTAATTATAAGGAATAATAGATTAAAAAGATTAATAGAAATTAAGGCTCCTGAAGTAATCTTAAGAAATGAAAAAAGAATGCTCCAAGAATCAGTTGATTCATTATTTGACAATACAAGAAAATCTTCAGCAGTAAAAACAGAGTCAAATAGACCATTAAAATCACTTTCAGACTCATTAAAGGGTAAACAAGGTAGGTTTAGACAAAATCTTTTAGGAAAACGTGTTGATTATTCTGCTAGATCTGTTATTGTCGTTGGACCAGATTTAAAATTATTTGAATGTGGATTACCTAAAAATATGGCAGCTGAGTTATACAAACCTTTTATAATTAGAAAACTAATGGAAAGAGGAATTGTAAAAACAGTAAAATCAGCGAGAAAAATTATTGATAGAAGAGATCCAGTGGTATGGGATATTCTTGAAAATGTCTTAAAAGGTCATCCAGTTCTATTAAATAGAGCACCAACATTACACAGACTGGGTATTCAAGCATTTCAGCCAAAATTAATAGAAGGTAAAGCTATACAATTACACCCATTGGTATGTACAGCATTTAATGCTGATTTTGATGGAGATCAAATGGCAGTGCATTTACCGCTAGGTCCAGAAGCAATTTTAGAAGCCCAACTATTAATGCTGGCATCACATAATATATTAAATCCTGCAAATGGATCACCAATAACAGTACCTTCTCAGGATATGGTTTTGGGTTTATATTACATGACAAAACTAAAGATTTCAGATGATAAAGTTAATGTCAAAGGTGAAGGTCTGATATTTTATTCTCCAGATGAGGTAATAATAGCTTATAATGAAAATAAAATAGACTTAAACGCTTCAATAAAAGTAAAAACATTAGACTATAATGATGATAAAACTGAAATAATAACTAAAATTATTGAAACTACTGTCGGTAGAGTTCTATTTAATGAAAAAGTTCCAGAAAAAGCAGGATATATAAATGAAGTTTTAACAAAAAAATCATTAAGAGATATTATTGGTAAAATATTAAAACAAACTAGTGTTCCTGAAACAGCTGCATTTTTAGATGATATAAAAACACTTGGATATAAATTTGCTTTTGAAGGAGGTTTGTCATTTAGTTTAGGAGACATAATCATTCCTGTTGAAAAACATAAGATGATTGACCAAGCAAATAAACAAGTTGATTCAATTAGATCTAACTATAATATGGGTTTAATTACAAATAATGAGAGATATAATCAAGTAATTGATATATGGACTTCAACAAATGCTGAATTAACAGAACTTTCAATGAAAAGAATTAGAGAAGACCAGCAAGGATTTAATTCGGTTTATATGATGCTTGATTCAGGTGCTAGAGGATCAAAAGAACAAATTAGACAGCTTACAGGTATGAGAGGTCTGATGGCAAAGCCAAAAAAATCAACTGCTGGTGGTGGTGAAATTATTGAAAATCCAATTTTATCTAATTTTAAAGAAGGTTTGTCAATTTTAGAATATTTTATATCAACTCATGGTGCTAGAAAAGGGCTTGCAGATACTGCATTAAAAACTGCCGATGCTGGATATCTTACTAGAAGACTTGTAGATGTATCTCAGGATGTTATAATAACACAAGACGACTGCGGAACTTTAAGAGGTGTAAATGTATCCCCATTAAAAAAGAATGAGGAAGTTGTTGAGAAATTAGAGGAGAGAATAGTAGGTAGAACAGCATTGCATGATATTTATGATCCTACAAATTCAGATTTAATAGTATCTTCCGGTGATCATATTAATGATATAATTGCTAATAAAATTGAAAATTCTGTAATTGATCAAATAGAGGTTAGATCTGCATTAACATGTGAATCCAAGAAAGGTATATGCGCAAAATGTTATGGAAGAAATTTAGCTACTGGTAAGGTTGTTCAAACTGGGGAGGCTGTAGGTGTTGTTGCTGCACAATCTATAGGTGAGCCGGGAACACAATTAACATTAAGAACATTTCACGTTGGAGGTATTGCTGGAAATATTTCAGAAGAAAATAGTCTTATTTCTAAGTATGATGGAATAGTTGAAATAGAAGATTTAAAAACTGTTAAAGGAACTGATAGTGAAGGAAATAAAACAAATATTATTGTTTCAAGATCTTCAGAACTAAAGATAATTGATAGTATTACTGGATTAGTTTTAAGTAACAATAATGTCCCTTATGGTTCTACAATATTTATCAAAAATGGACAAAAAATTAAAAAAGACACATTGATATGTCAATGGGATCCATATAATGGAGTTATTATTGCTGATTTTTCAGGTAAGATTGAATATGAAAATATAGAGCAAGGGATTACATATGGTGTTGAAATTGACGAACAGACTGGTTTTCAGGAAAAAGTAATAATTGAATCTAGAAATAAAAAGCTTATACCAACAATTCATGTAAAAAACAAAAAAGATGAAATAATTAGATCTTATAATTTACCTGTTGGCGCTCATTTAATGATAGATAATAAGGAATCAATTGATCTAGGAAAAATTTTAGTTAAAATCCCTAGAAAATCAGCCAAAACAGGTGATATTACAGGTGGACTTCCTAGAGTTACAGAATTATTTGAGGCTAGAAATCCTTCTAACCCTGCTGTAGTAAGTGAAATTGATGGTGTAGTTTCATTTGGAAAAATTAAAAGAGGGAATAGAGAAATTATTATTGAATCTAAAACTGGTGAAATTAGAAAATATTTAATCAAACTTTCTAATCAAATTCTCGTTCAAGAAAATGATTTTGTAAAAGCCGGAACACCAATGTCTGATGGATCAATTACTCCTAATGATATACTTAATATAAAAGGACCTTCTGCTGTTCAGCAATATTTAGTAAATGAAGTTCAGGAGGTATATAGACTTCAAGGTGTAAAAATTAATGATAAGCATTTTGAAGTTGTAGTAAGGCAAATGATGAGAAAAGTAAGAATTAAAGATTCAGGTGATACTATCTTTTTGCAAGATCAGTTAGTTCATAAATCTGATTTTATTGATGAGAATGACAGTGTATATGGTAAAAAATTAGTAGAAAATTCTGGAGATTCTGAAAATTACAAGGTTGGTCAAATAATTTCTGCAAGAGATTTTAGGGATGAGAATTCAATCTTAAAAAGAGGAGACAAAAAGGAGCTTATTGCTAGAGATGCAAGTCCGGCAACTGCAACACCTATTTTACAAGGTATTACTAAAGCTTCTCTTCAAACTAAATCATTTATTTCAGCTGCATCTTTCCAAGAAACAACTAAAGTTCTTAATGAGTCTGCTGTAAATGCGAGAGTAGATAATCTAAATGGGTTAAAGGAAAATGTAATAGTAGGTCATAAAATTCCTGCAGGTACCGGTCTTAGAAAATATGATGATTTATTAGTTGGATCAAATGAATTATTAGAACAAATTACAATCTCTAAATCAGACTCTGAGGAAGAAGTAAATATAAATTAGCTTATAATATGAATTCAGATAAAAAAAATCAAAAGGAAAAATTAATATTGAAATTGACGAAAAGGTTTCGGAAGGAATTTATTCTAATCTTGCTATTATTAATCATTCAGTTTCAGAATTTGTAGTTGATTTTATTTCTATTATGCCAGGAAATCAAAAAAATAAGGTAAAATCTAGAATTATTATTACCCCACAACATGCAAAAAAATTATCTAAAGCATTGAATGATAACATTAATAGGTTTGAAAAGAATTATGGACTTATAAAGGACTATGAAAATCCAAATATTCAACTAAATTTCGGACCAGTAGCAGAAGCATAATATAATTTATTTACTTTTTTTGTAAATTGTTATCACTGTTTGAATTTAATCAACAATTATTTAATTCAATTACTTATGAAAAATATTTTTTATTTTATTATTACTTTAATAATCTTTACAGGATGTTCAAATGAAGAGGTCTTAGATCCAACAATTTTTAATTCTGAATTAACAATTGTACAAAATTTGGAAAATGGTGTCTCTGTTGCATCTTTAATAAATGAAGTAGGTGTAGAAAGTTTATATGGTTTAGAATATGGTGGAGGTTATATATTTTATGTAGATGAAATAGAATTTAAAATAATGGTTGCTACAAATTTCTCTGAAATTGGAAATAAACCTTGGGGAGATATTTTTGATTTAGATACCAGTAATGAAATTGGATCAGGTATGGAAAATACTCAACTAATAGTGCAAGGAAATCTTAATGATAATAGCACTGATGGTGTTGAATTTGGAAGTGATGATTATACCTTTAAGATAGTCAGTGATTTAGAATATAGAGGATTTGACGATTGGTTTATTCCAAGTAGTGATTCAATGGAAGCTATATACAATAATCTGCATTCTATGGGAATGGGTAATTTTGATGAAGAATTAATTTACTGGTCCTCTACTAAGGAAGGCTATTTCCCATTTGTAATGTCTTTTGATTTTAATTTTGGTGGTCAGGTTTTTAATGGTCTTTGTACTCAGGTTAACGGAGTTTTAATTGCCAGAGAATTCTAAATATACATATGAATACTGATTTTGTTATTCTTGTTGATAAATATGATAAAAAAATAGGCTTAATGCCAAAAATTCAAGCTCATGAAAAAGGTGTTTTACATCGTGCTTTTTCAGTTTTTATTTTTAATGATAAAAATGAGCTAATGCTTCAAAAAAGAAGTAGAAACAAATATCATTCTCCTTCATTATGGACAAATACTTGTTGTAGTCACCAAAAGGAAGGAGAATCTAATATTAATGCTGGTAAGAGAAGGCTTAAAGAAGAAATGGGTTTTTGTGTTGATTTAAATGAATTAGATTCATTTATATATTATGTTAAATTTGATAACGGTTTAATTGAGCATGAATTAGATCACATTTTAGTCGGAAAATATAATGGTAGTTTTGAAGTTAACTCAGAGGAAGTAGATGAATGGAAATGGCTTAGTTTAGATAAAATTGTAGATAATATAAAAGTCAATCCAAATATTTATACGGAGTGGTTTAAAATAATAATGGATAATTATTACAATCAGTTAAAAAGTATACAATGAAGTTAACGGTTAGTAGAAAATCACATTTTAATGCAGCTCACAGGCTTTATAATAGTAAATGGTCAGAAGATAAAAATAATCTATTCTTTGGTAAGTGTAATAACCCAAATTTTCATGGACATAATTATGAGTTAGTTGTAAGTGTGACAGGCC
>Ga0115105_10112109_pt1 | contig 10290 bp, 19 predicted proteins | sample CN18umnscriptome_FD_89648 | JGI IMG/M metagenome (GOLD analysis project Ga0115105, IMG submission 89648) | Marine eukaryotic communities from Pacific Ocean to study complex ecological interactions - CN13ID_155_C17_100m_0.8um Metatranscriptome... | ecosystem: Environmental > Aquatic > Marine >... | reverse complement strand
GCGGCCAGGAATATCACGGCGAGGAGGCCGATCTTGCCTGCGGAATCACTCTGCTGGGATGCGTTGAAGTTTTCATACACCCAGAAGACGGCCTGAGGCATCTGACTGATGATTCCAGCGGTCAGGATGATGGACACCCCGTTGCCGATTCCGTACTTGTCGATCTGCTCACCCAGCCACATCAGGAAGATGCTGCCTGCGGTCAACCCGCAAAGGCCGGCGGCGAAGAAGATCATGCTTGATCCACCCCCGAGGAACTCGGGTTGAACAAGATTCGAGTTGCGAAGGTAGGTCAACCACATCACACCCTGAACGATGCAGAGGCCGACCGTGGTGTAACGCGTCCATTCGGTGATCTTCTGCTGACCACTGGCGCCTTCCTTCTTCAGCTCCTGCAGGGTCGGGATGACCGTCTGAAGCAACTGGAAGATGATGGCCGCCGTGATGTAGGGCATGATGCCCAGGCCGAAGATGGTGGACTGGGAAAGTGAACCACCGGAAAAGATCGATGCGAACTGAGCGATGCGGCCGAATCCGGTTTCCGCCTTGGATGCAGCGCTTGCGGCTTCTGCCAACGCGGTCTGGTCAACCCCGACCAGCGGAATCCAGAAACCGATCCGGTAGATGACCAGCATGCCAAGCGTGAAAAGCACCTTCGAACGAAGGTCGGCAATGCGGAAGATGTTCAGGAAGGCCTGCAGCATGTCAGTTCCGTTTCGCCATGTTGATGTGGCGAATGGTCATGGTTCCTAATTCAGCACTCGGTGATGGTTCCACCAGCAGATTCGATCTTCTGGCGAGCGGATTCAGAAAATTTCGCAGCCTTGACCTCGAACTTCTTGGTGAGTTCGCCTTCGCCAAGAATCTTGAGCGGGCGATTGGCATCACGGACAATTTTCATCTCGGCGAGCATGGCCAAGTCAATCGTGGCTCCAGCGTCGCAGCGCTCTTCGAGCACCTTGAGATTGACCACGTGGTACAGCTTGCGGAATCTCGCATTGGAGAAACCACGCTTGGGGAACCGCTGGAAGAATGGTCGCTGACCACCTTCATATGAAGCTCGACGCTTGTAGCCAGAGCGGCTCTTGGCACCCTTGTGGCCACGGCCCGAGGTACCTCCGGTACCGGAACCTTCGCCCCGGCCAATGCGCTTTCGCTGCTTGTGGCGTCCAACCTTCTCGGTGATGTCGTGAATCATCATGGCTCAGTCACTCCAGCTCGTTGTTCGAGCGTCGGAACCGACTCGGAACGAGTCAGCCCTCGCCTCCTTGTTTCGCGTCACCGGCATCCGCGGCCGGTGCTTCGGGTGCCGGTGCAGATGCGGCTTCGGCTGCAGGTGCAGCCGCACCGGCTTCTGCCGGAGCGCCTTCATCTCGGCGTCCGCCACCTCGGCGTCCACCTCCACCACCACCACGTCGGCCACCACCACCACGTCGTCGGTCTTCACCGACAGTGTTGACGGGCGCCTTCGCCTTTTCACCTTCAACCTGCTGTGGCATGAATGCACTACCACGTCGTACGGCTTCTTCAACGGCAGACTCTTCGATATCGACGCCACGCAGGGCGGCAATCGTCTGACGAGTCTGCAACTTGCTCAAGGCATCAAGTGTCGCCTTGACCAGGTTCTTCGCGTTGGTGGAATTGAAACTCTTGGTCAGACAGTCCTGGAGGCCAAGCATTTCCAGCGTTGCACGAACCGATGCACCGGCGATGACGCCGGTACCCGGCGAAGCCGGGACCAATCGCACGCGGCAGGCACCGAATCGGCCTTCAACCTCATGCGGAATGGTGTGGTTCAGCAGTGGATAGGTCTTGAGCTTGCGCTTGCCATCCTTCTGTGCCTTTTCGATTGCGGTGGGAACCTGGTTCGCCTTGCCGTAACCGATGCCGACCCGCCCGTTGCGATCTCCAACCACCACGAGGGCGGCAAAGGAGAATCGACGGCCACCCTTTACGGTGGCGGCGGTTCGATAGATGCCGACCGTGGTCGACTCGAGTGCAGTTGATTCGTCGAGAACTTCAGCCATTGGTGCATTTCCTGGTCGGGTTAACCGAGCCTCAGAACTCCAGACCGCCCTTGCGAGCAGCATCCGCTAGGGCCTTTACACGGCCGTGATACTTGAATCCGTTGCGATCGAAGATGACCCGGCTCAGCCCGGCCTCCTTCGCCTTCGCAGCGAGGTTTGTTCCAACCTTCTCCGCACCTCCGACGTTTCCACCGTCGCCATCGAAGCCCTTCTCTCGAGAGCTTGCGGCAACCAGCGTACGTCCGGTCAGGTCGTCGATGACCTGGCAGTAGATATGGCTGTTGGACCGATAGACGGAGAGCCGAGGCTGCCCCGGCATTCCCATGACCTTCTTGCGGATACCAGTCTTGCGACGGCGTCGGCGAATGGTCTTGAGTGTATTGAGATCCATGACGAACGTCCTCCGGCAAATCGGCTCAGGCGCCGAATGCCTTTCCTTGCTTCCGCATGATTTCCTCACCAGCAAACCGCACACCCTTGCCGTTGTACGGCTCAGGCTTTCGCTTGGCCCGGATGGACGAAGCGAAGTTGCCTACAACCTGCTTGTCCGGTCCGGAGATGCTGATGTTCTGGTTCTTGATTTCGATGTCCAATCCCTGGGGGATCTGCATCACGATGTCATTGGCGTAACCGAGGTTCAGCACCAGGTTCATGCCCTGCTGCTTGGCACCCCAGCCGACCCCGTGGATTTCCAATCGCTTGGAGTATCCGTTGGTGACGCCTTCAATCATGTTATTGATCAAGGATCGGGTCAATCCCCAATAGGCCTTGTACTGGCCTTCCTTGATTCGATTCTCGGGGATCGTGACGACAATCCTCTTCTCATCCTGTTCCCAGGCCACGGAGACCTCGGGACGATGGACGAATGAGAGGGTGCCTTTCTTACCCTTGATGGTGACCGTGCGCGATTTCGGGTCGATGGAAATTTCGACGCCGGAGGGCACGGAGACGGGCTTTTTACCGATGCGAGACATGGTGCTCGTTCCTTTCCTGTTGCGTCAGGTGACCAGGGCCACGACTTCTCCGCCAACCGCGTTGGCACGACACTTCTGATCGCTCATCACACCACTGCTGGTCGAGACGATTGCGATGCCCAGGCCCTGCAACGGTCGCGGCAGGTCCTTGGCTCCGGAATAGACTCGACAACCGCACTTGGATACGCGATCGATGTTGTTGATGACCTGCTCGCCGCGCGGGCCATACTTCAGTTTGATACGAATAAGGCCTTGACGTCCGTCTTCGATATTCTCGAATTCGTGGACGTAGCCTTCGTCAACAAGCACTTGGGCGACACCACGGTTCAGCTTGTTGCTGATACAGGTGACGCTGTGTTCGCGGTTCCGAACGGCGTTGCGGATCCGGGTAAGCATGTCGGCAGTGAGGTCGTTGATGGCCATCTCAGGTTTCCATTTGACTCAGTGACAGAGAATCACCAGCTCGCTTTGCGCATTCCAGGGATCTTTCCCTCTAGCGCGAGCTCACGAAGCATGATCCGGCTGATGCGGAACTTTCTATAAACCGAACGCTTACGACCGGTGATTTCACACCGATTTTCACGACGGGTCGAGAACTTGGGCTCTCGTTTCATGCGGGCGAATGTCTTCTTGCTTGCCATCGAGTCATTTCCTTCCGCGATATCGATCGCGAGATGAAGTAAGGCGTTGAATCAGTTTTCCTTGCGAGTGAACGGGAAGCCAAGTTCCCCAAGAAGGAACTTGCTGATTTCCGGGTTGCTTCGCTCAAACACGATGTTGATATTCATTCCATGGATGAAGGTCACCTTCGCCATGTCGATTTCAGGCCACACAGCCTGTTCGGTCAGACCGAGGGTGTAGGAGCCTCCGTTATCGAATGCGGAGTCCTTCAGTCCTCGGAAGTCCTTGATTCGCGGAGCAGCAAGGTTGATGAACCGGTCCAGGAAGTGCCACATGTGATCCCGCCTCATGGTGACCATGAATGCGGAAGGAGCACCTTCACGAACCTTGAAGTTCGAGACCGATTTCCGAGCCAGAACCATGACCGGCTTCTGGCCGGTGATGGTGGTCAGGGTGGAAATCACCGTGTCCCGAATATCAGGCTTCAGCTTCTGGTTTTCCAAGTGGCGACCAACCGCGACATTGATCACGATCTTCGACAACTTGGGGAGCTGCATTCGGTTTGTGAGACCGAACTTCTCCATCACCTTGGTCCCGATCTCATCCTGGCACTGGGCCTGGAGTCGAGGCTTTGTTTTCTGGGCAACCATCATCGTGATACTTCCTTCACCTGAGCCGAACGGCTCAGGACCTTGGTCCATGAAGGGTGTGAAGTTCCTTGTCGCCGCGAACCGCGACTCGGACCTTGCTGCCATCCTTCTTCGTAACGAACCGAACGCGTGATGCCTTTCCGTCCACGGCCGGGCTGACGTTGGAGATGTGAATCGGCATCTCCTTCTCGATCACTCCGCCCTGCGGACGCTGCTGCGTCGGCTTGAGGTTCTTCTTCCTGACATTGATGCCTTGGATCACCACCAGATCACGTTCCGTATCAATCGACAGAACCTTGCCGGTACGACCCTTGTCGTTACCTGCGGTGACAATCACGACATCATCTCTCTTCACGTGACGCGGCATCAGACCACCTCCGTTGCGAGCGATACGATCTTCATGTAGTTCTTCTCACGAAGCTCACGAGCGACGGCACCGAAGATGCGGGTTCCCTTGGGGTTCCCTTCGGGGTCGACGATCACGCATGCGTTGGAGTCGAACCGGACATAAGACCCATCGGCTCGCCGAGTCGGGTACTTGGTCCGAACAATGACAGCCTGAACCTTGTCACCCGACTTGAGGTCGGAGTTGGGCAGGGCCTTCTTGACTGAACACACGATGCGATCTCCGACACCGACGGCAAGTCGGGTCTTCTTCGAACGTGCGGTCGAAGCGCCGAGCGTACCGATGACCTGGGTCACCTTGGCTCCGCTGTTGTCAGCGACTTCGAGTCTTGATTCCTTCTGGATCATGGCGATGCAATCCTGTGTGTATGCGACCAAACCGGCCGCAAATCAGACGTCGTCGGTGACGGCCTTCTCAATAATGCGGGTGACCACCCACGACTTGGTCTTGGAAATCGGGCGGCATTCAGCCACCTCGACCCGGTCACCCTTGCGTGACTCATTGGCCTCGTCGTGGACCTGCAGCACCGTTCGACGGCGAATGTACTTGCCGTACTTGTGGTGACGCATGGAAAAGTTGATGACGACCTTGCGGCTCTTGTCCCGCGCATCAGATTCAACGATGCCAACCTTGCGGGGGGCACGTTCGGGAATCGTGATGTCTTTCAAATGACTCATGTGGATTCCGTTTCTGGGTCTCAGGCGGTTTCGGCGGCCAGGCTACGTGCTCTCTGCTCAGTCAGCAGACGGGCAACGTCCTTCCTGATCTTCCCGAACTGGGACGTGTCTTCAATCTTCTCGGTCACCGATTGACTGCGCATCTCAAACTGCTTGCGACGCAATCTTTCGATTTCAACCGAGAGCTCTTCATCTTTGAGCTTGCGAACTTCTTTGGTGTTCATCTCGCGTGCTCCAATATCAAACGGCCAACCTGCGGCCGACAAACCTGCAACGAACCGGCATCTTCTGGGCGATACGTGCCATGGCCTCCTTGGCCAGTTCCTCCGGAACTCCGGCGATCTCATAGAGCACCGTTCCGGTCTTGACACGTGCTGCCCAGTAATCGGTCTCCGCCTTGCCCTTACCCATTCGGGTTTCCAGCGGCTTCTTGGAGATCGGCTTATCCGGGAAAATACGAATGTAGATCTTGCCCTGACGACGCAGGAAGTGCTGGGCGGCAATACGACCAGCCTCGATCTGGCGGGCCGTGATCCAGTGAGCGGAAAGGGCCTGAAGGCCGTAGTCACCGAAGGCGACATAGTTGCCCCTGGTGGCGTTCCCGCGCAGCTTGCCTCGCTGCTGCTTCCTGAACTTCGTTCGTTTTGGCATCATCGGCATGATGAATCACTCCAACGGCCACAATCGGCCGACATAAATCTCTCTATCAACGGCGTCCGCGTGCTCTTGCTCGACCACCGGCTGCGGCGGTCTGGACACTCTCATCTTCGTGGTCCCCGTACATACCCTTGTAGACCCAGACCTTGACACCAATGATGCCGTAGGTCGTCTGGCTCTCGGCCAATGCGTAGTCCACATTGGCCTGAAGGGTGGACAAGGGAATGGAACCAAGTCTCGACTCGAACTTCCTGCTCATTTCCGCTCCACCGAGGCGGCCGGAGATGAGAATGCGAATGCCCTTGGCGCCGTTCTGCATCGCCTGTTCGCAACGCTGCTTGAGGGCCCGTCGGAAATTCGAACGCTTCTTCAACTGCTCGGCGATGGTTTCCGCCAGCAGGGTTGCGTCAATCTCGGGGTTCTTGATCTCGACGATCTTGATCACGACCTTACGACCGGTGAGAGCTTGAAGATCCTTGGTGAGCGATTCCACCTCGGAGCCCTTCTGACCAACCACCTGTCCGGGACGTGCCGTCCGGATGATGACGGTGAGCTCTTCACGAGTCCGCTCGATGAAGATGTCCGAAACGGCCGCGAAAGGCGGAGTTCGGTTCAAACGGCGGTCAACGTACTTCCGAATCTTGTAGTCCTCGACGAGCAATTCGCCAAAGAGCGCCTTGGGCGCAAACCACCGTGACTTGTGCGTCTCGGTAATACCGACTCGAAACCCGAATGGATGTGTCTTCTGTCCCATGTCCTGGCCTTCTGTGTGATCGTGGCGAGCCCTGGCGTCAGCCCTGGGCGACCTCTGCCTGCTCGTTCTGTTCAGCGATCTCGACGTGGAGGTGACTGGTTCTCTTGTTGATTGGATGCGCGCGGCCGCGATCCTTCGGTTGGAAACGCTTGATGGTTGGCCCCTCATCGACCCAGGTGCGACTGACGATCAGGTTGGCCAGATCGGCATTCTGCTCCTCGGCGTTGGCGATTGCACTCTTGAGAATCGCCTTGAGGTACCAGGCCCCGCGTCGCTTGGAGAATTCCAACGAGGTGAGGGCTTTGTCTACCGGGATGCCCCGGATGGTGTCCGCGACCAATCTCGCCTTGCGGGGAGCGATGCGGGCAAATTTGTGTGATGCTTGGTAGGCCATGGCTTCTTCCTATGATGAGTGAGCGAAAAACCGCTCAACCACCCCTGATGCCTTCCTTCTTGTTCGTATGACCACGGAACATTCGGGTGATGCTGAACTCACCCAACTTATGACCAACCATGTCTTCGGTGCAGAAGACTTCGATGAAGCTTCGGCCGTTGTGGACCTGGAAGGTGTGCCCGACGAATTCGGGAACGATGGTGCAGGCTCGTGCCCACGTCTTGATGGGACGACGCCCACCAGACTCGTTCATCTTCTCAACCTTTCGGTAGAGCTTCTCGTCAACGAATGGGCCTTTTTTCAGTGATCTGGACATACCGTTTTTCCGTGTAATCGAATCATTTCATGATCAGAAATGGCGAATCGTTTATCAGATCTTCAACTGTCCGTAACGGACCGACTTACGACGCCGGACGATCCGGGCGTCACTGCTCTTGCCTCGCTTGCGGGTACGTCCACCCTTGGACTGGGTACCTGATGCGTTGGATGGCTCCTGACCACCCTTGGACTTGCCGTCACCACCACCGTGCGGGTGACAGTGGTGGCTCATTGCCACACCACGGGTTCGGGGACGACGACCGAGCCATCGCTTGCGACCCGCCTTGCCGAGCACCACGTTCTGGTGATCGGTGTTGCCGACCTGACCGATGGTCGCTCGGCAATCAACCGAGACCTGGCGAATTTCACCGGAAGGCAGCACCAGGGTGGCCCAGCGACCTTCCTTATTCGTCAGCCGAGCACCAACGCCGGCGGAACGACAGATCTTTGCTCCGCCACCAGGCTGCATCTCGACGCTGTGCACCGTGAGGCCGGTGGGAATGCCGCTGAGCGGCATGCAGTTGCCGGACTTGGGATCGATGACATCATTGGAACTTCGAACCACATCGCCATCGGTGAGATCACGCGGGGCGATGATGTAGCGAAGCGTGTCATCTTCATACTTCAGCAACGCGATGTGACAGGAGCGGTTGGGGTCGTACTCGATGCCGACCACCGTCGCGTCCATGTCGTCCTTGCGACGCTTGAAGTCCATCTTGCGGTAGCGACGCTTGTGGCCGCCACCACGGCCCTGGACGGTGATCTTGCCCTGGCAGTTGCGACCGCTGGTTCGGCGCTTGGGCTTGAGAAGTGACTTCTCAGGCGTGTTCTTTGTGACCTCGACATGCATGTTGACCGAAGCGTGTCGGCGTCCAGGTGTCGTTGGCTTGTAAATGCGAATGGCCATGAAAAAATCCTCGGAAAACCTCAGATGAGGTCGATGCGATCCTCGGGGTGAATCTTGACGAGCGCCCGCTTGTTGACGCCACCAGTAACCAAGCCGTATCGAAGCCGACGGGCGGCTCCCTTTCGGTTCTGGGTTGCAACGCTGTTCACGCGAACTCCGTAGAGGGCCTCAACGGCCACCTTGATCTGGTGCTTTGAAGCACGTCGGTCCACCTCAAAGGTGTACCGGTTGTTTTCTTCGGCGTCGATTGTCGCCTTTTCGCTGAGCAGCGGCTTCTTGATCACGGTCGTGGGATGCATGTCAGGCAACCTCCTTCTTGTCGGCACCGGCGAAGCAGGAGCCATCAAGGAACGACTCAAGCCCTGCCCGATCAATCACCAGGAAACGGTGGTTGAGCAGTTCGAATGCGTTCAACTGGTCAATGCGGATCGTGTCGACGTTCTCGAGGTTGCGGGCGGAAAGCGCCGCATTCCTGTTTGCTGGATCCAGGGCAAGCAGGCAGGTTCGATCGATACCAAGTGCGGTCACGACGCCGGCCATGTCCCTGGTTCGGGGGCCGTCGAACGTGAGTGCATCGACGCATTTCACTTCACCATCAACCAGCTTGGCAAGAAGTGCGTTGCGATTCGCAAGGCGACGCATCTTCTTGGTGAGCTTGCTGCGGAATGCCTCGCGAGTACGGGTCTTGGCAAACGTCACACCACCACCCTTGCGGATGTTGGTTCGGTTTGCACCCATTCGAGCGTTACCGGTACCCTTCTGGCGGAACAGCTTACGGGTTGAACCGTTCACCATGCCGCGACTTTTGGTACGAGCTGAGCCCTGTCGCTGGTTTCCGTGGGTGATGACATACGCCTGCTTAAGCAGGGCGAAGCGGATTTCCCCTCCCAGGGTCGCTTCGTCGATCTGCAGGGTATCTACCTGCTTGCCTGTCTTGTCGTGGATCGGCAATTCGATCATTGGTCTCATCCTTGCGGCCCTTTTATGGGCCGTTTCGCCTCACCCTCCGGCTGCGTGTTGCTTCTTGGCAGCGGGCAGGGTTTCGACTCGGTCAAACACGATTGTCTTGGACTGGTGGTACCTCGGCGACACATGTCACCGAAGGCCTTCCGGCCCTTCCAGGCGTCAAGCCTTCGCCTGGAGATTTGCCTTGGACTTGTAAAGCCGAACGGACGGCTTAATGTAAAGGAAGCCGTCATTGGGTCCCGGAACGGGTCCCTTGACGACAAGAAGATTCTTTTCGGTATCGGTCTTGATCACATCAAGGCTGCGAACAGTGACCTGCTCATTGCCCATCTGGCCGGGCATCTTCTTGCCCTTCTTGACCTTCGGTCCGGTACCGAGGTTGGTTGCGTGTCCACCAATGGAACCCCCGGAGCGGTGCCTTCGCTTCACACCGTGCGAAGCCTCGAGGCCTCGGAAGTTGTGTCGCTTCATGCCACCCTGGAATCCCTTGCCCTTGCTGACGCCCGTCACATCGACGTAAAGGGTGCCTTCAAGATCGGAGACGTCGAGAGACTGTCCCGCTTCGTAACCTGCAGCTTCATCATCGTTCTCACAGCGGAATTCACGGTGGAATCGCTTGACCGAAGTACCGGCCTTGGCGTCATGGCCGATGACCGGCATGGTGGAGAGACGAGGCTTCAAATCCTCGTATCCCAGCTGCACGGCTGAGTAGCCATCCGCTTCGGTGGTCTTGACCTGAGTCACGATGCAAGGACCTGCCTGGATGACGGTCACCGGAATGTTCCGGCCGTCCTCGAGAAACCAACGGGTCATTCCGACTTTTCTGCCGAGCAATGCTGTCATGGTTGCGGTCCCTTGTCTGCGGGTTTTCACCAGAGGTCATTTTGACTTGGCGGGAAACTGTTCATTAAAAAAGCCGCACCCCTCAATTAGGAAGTG
>Ga0115105_11191866_pt1 | contig 10369 bp, 12 predicted proteins | sample CN18umnscriptome_FD_89648 | JGI IMG/M metagenome (GOLD analysis project Ga0115105, IMG submission 89648) | Marine eukaryotic communities from Pacific Ocean to study complex ecological interactions - CN13ID_155_C17_100m_0.8um Metatranscriptome... | ecosystem: Environmental > Aquatic > Marine >... | reverse complement strand
GTGCTGTATGCAACTACTTGTGGATTATCTGATTGTCCTGCAACAATTAATCGTTCTCCAAAGATTGTGCAAAGTGATGGGTCGGAAGGAGCTGACCTTGCTTCAATTTCTTTAAATGCATAAGTATATGTACTTCCAGAAATTGTAATTTTAAGTTGTGCTATTTCATTTACACCATCAGTAATAAATAATTCTCCGTATTGTGATTCACCTTCGTATAAAGCAAACTGAACATTACTTTGACTTGTTCTTGCTACTGCTGATGCACTAGATAATTGTGCCGCACTTGCACCATTCTTAGAAATTGTTTGACTAGAAGCTGATGCTGCAAAGTTTTCATCAACTGTCATTGATGTATTACTTGCTACAGAAAGAACATTATATTCTTCTCCATTAACTCTTATATCATCACCTGCTGCAAACTCTGAACTAAAAGATGTACTTGTTCCTGTTATTGTTGCTGAACCGGCTGATACTGCTACTGTTCCTGTTTTATCAATATAAGTATTTTTATTTACTTGTGTCCATGTTGAACCATCAACACTATAATATATATTTGCACCTTGACAAGCAACAACACCTTTAGCATATCTAAAGATACCTTCAATATCATCTGTACTACCATTAGGTTGGTTACTTCCAAATTTAGCAAAACCACTTACTCTTCTATAACCACCATGAATAGATGATTCAAAGTTTTGTAATTCTGTTGCTACACCCGGAGTTCTAAATAAAGTATGAGTTGTTCCTACTTTATCTAATCCACCTTCACATACTACTGATACACCTTGCTCTGCCATTTAACAATTCCATGCTCTTAATGATTTATTAATTCTACTCTTAGGGTCTCGTGCAGTTTTAGCAGAAGTTAATTTTTTCTTCATACCTTTCATTCTTGCACAAAAACTTGCTCTTCTTTTATTACCAACTGTTTTACTTGGTGCTTTTAAATTACCACCAGTTTGTTTATTATAACTTGCTCTACCTTTTGCATTCAATCCACCTTTAGGATTCTTACCTGCTTTGCGTGTCCAAGCTGGAGTTTTAGGATTTTTTTCTTTTCCCATTAAACTACAAAAGTTCTATCATCTCCCATACTATCTGGGAATGGTTCGATTAATTGTTCTCTCATAGTTCGTAAACCTTTTTTATATTCTTGGTCAGCTAATTGAGCTTGAGAAATATTATCTTTAAATTGATGTATATAGTATCTTGCTCTTGCTAATAAGACTGTTGCATATTGTTGTGGAAATACAACTGTATCACCATGAGCTGTTAATTCTGTTGGTTGACTATAAGCAAAAAAATAAACTCTATACACACCATCTGGTATTGGTGATAATCCAAACTTATCATTCTTTGGACTACGAATTATTCGTTGTGGTATTCCATAACTTTGTGTATCACTTTTATCTGTTGCTTCAGATATTGCGTAATGTTTATTCCAATATTCTATTGTTACTGGATGAAGTTTTCTAATTTCATATGGTGCAGATTTTCCACTTACACCTTCTTCAGTTAATGTAATATTATTATAATCAACATGACCATACCATGTTGTTACATTACTTGTTCCACTTCTAAAATTATACCATCTAGTTCCAGATGTTGTTTCAATATAAGCATTACCATAATAATCATTTGATGGGTCTCCTACTGCTAAGAAACTCCATTTATCTTCTGCGTTACAAATATCAAAATAAGACCTATTGATTTGGTCTTTAATTAATTTTTGTATACCTGTAGCACCACTAGCAAAATTAACTGTTGTTAATTCAACTTCATTTAATTCTCTAATGATAGTATTCGTTAAATCTAAATATGTTCGGAATGGTGCTGCCATTTTTATTAATTACCTTGAGCTGCTGTTTTAAGATTAGGTACAGGACTATCGGGATATAATTTACTATCACCGGGAGTTCCCATATCTGCTTTATCACAGTCTCTTCGTAAATCTACTTTGTAATAACTTCTTGGATATTTTGCTTTATCGTGATTAACTGATGCTACATTGTTACCTTCCATAACACTTGGTTGATGTCTAGTAATTACATCAGCATAGCTAACTCCTTTTTTTGGTATTCCCATTTTGTGTTCCTCGTTTATATGTTAAAGGGGCGAACTCAATGCCGCCCCCTTTTAGTTAGTATTAGTCGATTAGATAGAATGCATTAATTAACGCATTATCTCTAAGAACTTGTCTTCCATATACATGAAGCCCTCTAACGATGTCACCAAAAGTGTCATGGTCTCTAAGAGTTTCAATGTTAAGGATAGATTGTGCAGTTGCTGTAGAACTCATGTGTCCCGCAATACATTTACCAGTTGCGTTAGAAGTAGATGCAATGTTATTAGATTTATACATTTTAAATCCTCTAATCATTCCACTTGCTACTAAGCCATTTCTTACTCCACCATCACCTTGGTTAAAGTCTGATGTCATAAGTTTGGAATCTTCTGCCGCTAGTTCTTCATAGAATCTAGGGTCAGCTAACATCCAACGACCTTCTTCTGGTATGCTTTGCTCATCTAAAAGTCTAGCAAATCTAGACATAAGAGCTAATGGAGTAATTTCTCCAGAGCCATATCCTAAATCAACTGAGTTAGTTGCGTGACCTAAAGTTGAGTCAGCAGTTGAACTGTCTGAACCAATTACATGGTCTGGTCCAGAAGAAGTCGTGCCGCTAAACATAGCTGCAATTACTTCTGAATCCATTGTGTCTTTTAGCGTATAAGCCGCACTTGACGCACCTACTGAAGCGAAGTTAATGTGTGACATTTTTTCCTCGATGTCATCAATAATAAACTTAAATGAGTTTGCTTTATCAATAACAAGAGAAACTTCTTGGTCAGTAAGGTATTGTTTAGTAGTAGCTGCTGCTCTAGTATAAGCTGCTACAGTTACACTTGGCTCTTTAATGATTTTGACAGTATCGCCATAAGCACTAATTTCACCAGCATAGTCTGTATTAGTTATAGCTTCAATGACAGACGCTTTTCTAAAGAAGTTTTGAATCTTCTTCGAAAAAATTTCCGGGACCCAAAATTCATTGGTTTGACCCGAAGTGCTGACATTAAAGTTTGAACTAGCTGCACCACTTGCATTTTGTAATGTTCCCATTACATCCTCCTTGTGTTAAAATTAGTTGTTGTGATTACAGCTTCTATCTTTTTCTTTATTTAATAAGTTGGATTACCAGAACCACCATAGTTTCTAGTCATATCATTTACGACACGACCATCTCTTTGTGCTTCTTCAATGGCTTTCTCATTCTTAGCAAACTCTGATTGAGACATAGCTGCGATTTGAGAACGAGTCCAAATTTTTCTCGTACCATATCCAATGTCTTTACTGTTAGTTACCTTTACCATTTCTGATGCAGGTACAGTATCACCAGATACTTCTGATTTCTGTTTAGACTTGCCGGTATCCTGTTTGAAAAGGTCTATTGCTCGAGACGCTAATTCTGCGTCAGCATTATTTCCATAAACCCACTTTTTAATATCTTCCGGTTGACTATTAGCCCAACCATGAAATTCATCTGACTCTCGAATTTCTTCAAAGTCTGGATGTAATCTCGCTAATCGTGCTTCAGCTTTTTCTTTAGAAATAGATTGATTTAATTTTTTAAGAGAGTTAATCTCTTCTTTTAAATCTTCTGCTTCCTTAGATGCTTGAAGATGTGAGACTGATTCAACCACACCATAAACATCGGGGTATTCTTTTTTAAATGCAGCAATTTCTTCCGGACTTTTTGGAGCTTTATACTTAGGTCTATTAGACTTAACTTCAGCTAAAAGTTCTTCTTCTCTTGCCTTAAAAGAATTAATCCGACCATCATAATGTTTCTTGAGGTCATCATATCTTTTCTTATAGTCCACCTTCTTATAAGGTTGGTCTTCTGGAGTCGGTTCTTCTGGAGTGTCCTGTTTATCTTCCATTGTATCTACTACAACTTTAGGAGGGTCTTTCTTAACCGCTATAGTGTTTGCATCAGCAAACGACTTTTGTGCTGCCTTATCCATTTCATCATAATCAAGATAATCTTTCTTTTGATTATACGGATTTGGCTCTTGCTCTGTACTTTTCTGAGAAGTTGCTTTACTTCCTAGTAAAGGGTTCTCATTACTATCTACCATTTTTATCACCTTTCTTGTTATTGGGGTCTTACATAATTGTAAGAGTAGCCGAAGTAGAGTGCCTAGGTGATTACCCGGGTAGCTCTACTTTTTATAATGACTAGCAGACATAAGTCCACCTTTAGCCATCATGGGTTCACTCATTTGATTTTGTTCTTGAATGCCCATACCATTATCATAATCCGATTCTGCTTTTGCCATCATGTTACGAAGTTTGTCTACACCTAATTGCTTAACTGATTTAGCTGTAAAAACAAATTCTCCATCTGATAACATAGCTGGAATTGAATCTGAAGTTTCTGTTCCCGGTCCATCGACTTCGCCTTCACCGGTAAATTCTTTCATAGTCATCTTAGAAATAATATCCACTATACCCGGATGCATTTCTATTACTTCTTCTAATAATTGTTCTTCATCTGAAGTTAATACGGAAGTATCTATGTTTGCTTCAACTTCCATTTCTGGTTCTTCACCTTCCATTTCATTTGGAGTCATCATAGTTTCTACTTGCATATTAACATCTTCTTTTAATTCTGGAATTTCCATTGGAGCTTCTTCTTCTACAGGTCCACCTTCTTGATATGCTCTGTATTCTGGTTGCTCATAGTATCTACTAAATCTAGGGTCAAGCAAAGGGTCAGTTGGCATTACACCACCTGTTGCTGCTTTCTGTCTAACATTTTGTTTGTTCATAGTAATTTTATTATACATATTTTCCCCTATTCTAGTTTTAATTTCTGATGGTTGTTTTCCTTCTCTTACCATCAAATGATAAATATTTAATGCTTGATTATATTGTTTTGTATCTGCATCAACAACTTCACCATCTTTATACCTTGCTCTTGTTGGGTCAAACATTCTAAGAGGTAATCCTTCTCTAGCTGCTTGAGGTGTATTAACATCATAAGGACTAAGTGTTGGTACAGTATCTGTAGCTGGAGTTAAAAAGTCTCCTTGTTTTTTATATAAGTTTCCTGTCGCCATTTAATCTACCTCTGATTTTATTTCATGCTGACAATTACCACAAGAACAGTTCCCACCACAGCAAGAACCCCCATTAGAACAATGACATTCATGCCCACAAATAACACAGATTGCCACCTTTAACCCTTTCTTTGGTTTTTGTTTTTAAATCCAGATTTCATATTTGCATATGCTTTAGGACTCACAGTTGATTGTGACTTAGGTCTACTAATACCTTTTTTCTTTCGTTGATTAATATTATGATATAAACCTTTTTTTGTCATACTATCTTTTTACTTTCTTTTTCTTAGCCATACCACCAATATTATATCCCATTGGTTTTTTCTTTTTCATCATTCCACCCATAGCTTTTAATCGTCTTGGTTTTTTAACACTTTTAGTAACTTGTTTTCTACTATATCCTCCGGATGGAAGTTGTTTAATTGTACCTGTCCAAGTACCAGTTCCTCCATATTGTGCTAAGTCTATTGTAATAATTTTTGGTTCTGTTTGAGTCATAATTTCTCCTTTATTTCATAAATCTTTTTATATTAAAACCAGTTATTCTACCACCTTCATAGTTTGAAAGACTTGGTTTTTTTCCACCAGTATGTTTAGTTACTTGACTAGCACCTGCTGGTCCTTTTAATGGTGGATACATAGTAACTTTAATTTTTTTATTACCTGTTCCTTTATAAACCTTATCACCAACCTTAACATTCTTAACTTTTTTAACATATGGTTGAGGTTTAACATTCATTATTGGTGCTGCTGATGTTCCGTAAGGTAAAGTAAATGCTTGGTCACCACCCGACTTTACTTTATTAAATCCTCGTTTTACTATTGGTCCACTTCTACTCACATTACTTCTCCTTATATGACTTGATTGTTTCCGGCAGATGGATTAACTGCTCCAGTAAATTCCATTTCCCCTGTTTGCGGAACACCTCCTGTTCCGATTGTGCCATTGCCAACTCCCGAGTTGTCAACTGCTGGAGTTTGACTAGGTACTCCTTGAGGTGCATCCATTCCGGCTTCACCACCAAGCTCTGTAGTCTCTGTAGGTCCTTGTTGTCTAGCATTTTGTAATCCTATTATCTTTGCATAAATTTCTGCTTCATTAGGGTCATTGATTATTGCTTCTGGGTCAAGGTCTAATGTATAAGCAAGTTCTTTTATTAGTTCTGGTATTTTAACAAATGGGGCTATAGCAGGGTTTTGTACACTCTGCAAGAACATAGTCAGTCTTTGCGACCTTACTTCTTTCTGCATAAGAGAAGAAGTTCCAGTTGCTTTAACTTCTAAGTCACCTTCAATATTTAAATCACCTTGATAAAACTGCATATTCCATTGGAAGTATGCTTCGCCTAAAGGTCTCAACAAGAAATCATCTAAATTTTTTATGACAGTTTTAATATTTAAATTAGCAGCACTAAGTAACATTGACATACCAGAAGCTGTTCGTGTCATACTTTGAACACCTGTCTGTCCATGTGAGTATGATGGTATACCTGTTGACTCATCTGCCAACTGTCTAAACTTATCAAACATCATCATGTTTTCTGTTGATGTGTTTGGAAACTTTAATCCGTGTATAGCTTGTCCGGGCATTCCAGCTTGTCGCCTAAATATTTTTCCCGGGTATATATCCATGCTCTGTCCTGCAACTAATGCTGACTCGTCAACATCAAATACAAGTGAACCGGATAAAGCTAAGTTATCAATAGCCATTCTTGCATGACCATTCATAATTTGTTGTGCATCATCCATATTTTCTGGTACGCCAATACCAAAGAAACTATATGGATTTTTTTCGTAAGGGAATGCTTGGTAAGGTAAACGATAAGGTTTAAATGGATTTATTACCATACGAAGAACTCGTTGGTCTGTTACCCATGCATTAACTTGAAACTCAGTAGAGTCATCCATATCTTCTGGAATATCTAATTGAGAGTCTTCTAAAATTTTTCTATCAACAATACCCCAGTATTCTAATACTTCATACCTTGCATTATCTTCTTGATAATCACTATCTTCTAATTCTATTTGTGATTCAAAAGTTCTTTTTGTATAGTTAGGACCATCGTTTAATGTCTGAAGAATTTCTTCTTTATTAAAAAATGGTCTTTCAGCTAAATCTCGTAATTGGTTTCTATTTAATTTATGTCTATGAATTACATATTCAGCGTCATCTAAACTTTTAGCATTTGGGTCTGGGTAAAAATCCCAACAGCTTACAAATTCTATTCGTGGAACTCTTGTTGTTTCTGGTTCGTAACTTCTTTCGTCACTACCTTCTTGTTTATTCCACTTATGTAAAGTTTTATTAAAAGTAAAAGGACCTTTAATAATACCTGTTCCAAGAAGAACTGATTCAAAAACCGAACTTCTTAATTCTTGTGAACCATTTGATTCATCTATTTCATCATGGATTAATTTTTCCATGCGTCTTGCAATCTTTGAAGCAGGTTTAATCTGTGCCATGTCCGGCATTGGAGCTGGACCTTTAGCAATTGCATCATCACCTAATTCTTTTTCTAATGAACCAAGTATATCTTTCTGTTCATTTAAATCATTAAAGGTTGTTCCGGGTTTAAGAGATTTCCCATCTCCTTCAAAACCAAGTGGAGATTCCGGTTGTTCTGAGAAGGGGGTCGAGGAAAGACCATCACCGGGTCTATAGTTTAAATTACCTTCTATAGATGGGGCTGACTCTTGAAGATTGTCACCCATTTGCTCCTTTAGGGGATTGAGGTGTGCGTATGTTGCTACACCTTCAGGTACTTTAGTTTCTTCAACAGAGATGGGAAACTTATTTGCAGAGAATAGAACATCAATAATCTGTCCATACGCTGCTAATACTTTAGTCTTTGTAACCTTTACAAAAACTTTTGACTTTTCGTGTTCTCTAAAATTAACATTCTTGTAGTATTTTCCTCTATAATTATGAAACGCTTGTAGCCATCGTTCTTCATCGTTTCTACGAGACCTTTCACATCCTTCAAATTTATCATAAACAAAACCTGCTAGACGAGTTGCGTCTTGCTGTTGTTCTTCATCATTTGTTGGTTTTTCTTGTTCTGCCATCATTTCCCCTTATTTATATTATACACCTACTTATGAGGTTTGTCAAGTAATTTCTCACTAAAATATGGTAAAATCCATTTATTATCCCGGAATACCTGTGTCAAGTAATTTGCGAAATTATTTACCACACTCTCTTCATTCGTATCTCCATTTAATCTTCCACCTTCTAGAGTTTCTCCCGAAGTATAAGCTATTGCATGAAGTATCTCATGGAGTAAAGTATTAGCTTCTTCTATGTTTGTAAGATTAGGTTGTATCTCAATCTTATTTTCTCGTTGTAGATACTGCCCATAACAGTCTGTTAAGTTATCTTTTTTAAAATTAGGAGAAGTTACATCTATAGTAACATCTGTATATCCTATTTTAATTACTTTATTATTTATCTTCTTTGTCACCATACAGATACTCCTTCTTTGATTGTCTAAAATTATGGGATTTATTTACATCAATATCGTCTGGGTCTTGTTTAACCCATTCTCTAAATTGGTCTTCTGGTCCGCCCATGTCATTTAAACGAAATATCTTTGGTGCTGATAATATATATTCTACATTTCGTTTCTTTTTATGTTTTAACATTTCATCATAAGATAATATTAAATCATATACTTCTTTTGTTTTTGTATTCCTAAAACTATATACTGGCATTCTAATATCCAAATGTAGGGTCTGAAGGTGTAAATCGTTTTATCTCTCTCATTTCTGAGTATGCCGAAGGAGTTTGTGGTCTTGACATAATAAGATAACGAAGAGCATCATATGCGTGGTCTGATGCTTTTGTATCTACATCTTCTGGTTTATTAGGGTCAATAGGTATACTTTGTAATTCTCTTATCATATTTACACAAGTGCTAAATATTTGTAGTCTTGGTCTACCTGTTGTTCTATTTTGTTTTAATCTTTCGTGAACTTGTATCTTACCTTGTATTCTATTCTTATCTGCTGGTCTAAGTTTATGTCCTGCTCGAACTAAAGTTTCACCTACTGTTGGTCCTCCAGCTCCTGTTCTATTCCATGCTGCATAGTCTAGCACACCTTGAATACTTCTTCGTTCTTCTTTTTCATATTCAATCATCATATTCGATAAGTCTTCACCTGTCAAACCTTTTTTATATAATTCTTTATATATAATTAAAGTTTCATCGTCTGGGTCTATTGTTGCCCAAACACAAGCTGACTCTGCTGCATAACCATAGTCAACACCTTTTACTCTCATCCAATGAAGTGGAATATTAAAAGGTGGTATAACATGAATCTCTGCATCAAATTCTGTAAATGCTGCACCTTCTGAAACATCCCAGTTACCTTCTAGTAATTGTTTTCTTTGTGTAGGAGGTAGTGATTCTAACATTGTTTCATACCTACCATCTTCTGATAGATATGGGTTATCATCTAATCGTGCTGGAATAAACTTTCTAGTTAGTCCATCGTTGCCTTCAAAGGCACTATTGGGAGGACTCGGGTCAAGGTATCGTTTCTTTACCCAATGTCCACCAACTCCACCCGGATTTGCTGTACACCTAATATAAGTCTTTATTTCTGAATCTGTTGTTCTTAATCGTGATTGCAAATACTGTAGTGGAAACTCTGTAGGGTATTGAGTTAATTCATCAATACCTATCCAACTGTAAGCTTGACCTTGGTATCTATAGACATCTGCGTCTCTATCAAGATAACCAAACTCTAATGTAGCTCCAGAAGGAAACTTCCAAACTTTTTCTACTTCTCTAAACTTAGCCCCAGGAAATGCTTTAACATATAATTCCCTTGACTTATCTATAAGTTCTCTTAATTCGGGCATACTTCTTCTAAGAAGCAACGCCCTGTGTGTTGGTCTATGCATAAACCTTAGTGGGTCTACAAGCATAGCATAGGATTTTCCTCCACCTGCTGCACCTCCATAGAGAACATCTTGTTCTGAAGCTGCTAGGAAATCTGTTTGAGGTCCATCGTTTGGTTTAAAAACAATAGACTCCTTATTATCTTTTATAAAGTCTCTTACTTTCTTTGGAGCTTTATCAAATTCTTCCTCAGTTATAACTGTATTCTTTGTTGTCTTATCTACTTTTACTGGGTCAACAGCTAATTCAACTTTTTCTAATACTTCTTTCTTACCTTTATAACTACCTTTAATTCTTGAAAGTTTATTCTCAAGCTTTCTAATCTCTCGTTCTTTATCAGC
>Ga0115105_10146787_pt1 | contig 10466 bp, 10 predicted proteins | sample CN18umnscriptome_FD_89648 | JGI IMG/M metagenome (GOLD analysis project Ga0115105, IMG submission 89648) | Marine eukaryotic communities from Pacific Ocean to study complex ecological interactions - CN13ID_155_C17_100m_0.8um Metatranscriptome... | ecosystem: Environmental > Aquatic > Marine >... | reverse complement strand
TATCAAGATGTCTTTGCTGAAGATGGCATAATGAAAACCACAGCTGATCAACTAGTTATTGGTCTAGCACAAGCAAAGAAAACTAGATATCTATGGGGTGTATCAGGTCAAGTTATGCAGAAAACTGATCCAGCTGCACGCTTCAAAGAGATGCAAAAGGTTACTAAGAACTTAGCTGACATACATGACGAGACTGTTGATGGTGTGCGTCTAATGATGCAGATGTTGAAAGATAGTCCATCTGATGAACTAGCTCAGGGAATCTTAGAAGTCTTCTCTATGAATAATAAAATTCATAATTGGACAGACTTCAATGCATGGATGAGACAGAAGATAGTTGGTGGTGAGTTTAACGGTAAAGTTCAAACTGGCCAGATGGTTAAAGAGTTACAAGAAATGTTGGTTAACAGTGTTCTTAGTGGTCCTAAAACACCACTCAGAGCGATCATGGGAACCACAAGTAATGCTTACCTTAACTCTTTTAACACAGCACTTGGAGCATTGGTTAGAACGCCATTTACAGGTGATACAACAACCTTAAGAGCTAGTGCAGCATCGTTAAAGTCGATGGCTGAGATTATCCCAGATGCTTGGAAACTATTCAAAACTAAAGTTGATGCCTACTGGACTGGTGACATAGCCACTATTAGAAATAGATACCAAGAATATCAACCATTAGATGTTAACTGGGAGTTAATGGGTAAGTGGGCGCATGAGCAAGGAACACTTGGTGAACAAGCTGCTTTTAATATTGCTAATGTTGCCAAGAATTTAAACTCTAATACTTGGCTTACATACAGTACAAGGATAATGGCTGCTACTGATGACACCTTTAGGTACATCATGGCTAAGTCTAGATCAAGAGAGAAAGCACTAAGAGAAGCACTCGATGCAAAAGCTGCAGGAGATATATTCGATATCACTCCTGACATACTTAAGCAAGCTGAGGATCTTGAATATAAGAAACTACTTACACCTGATGGAGATCTAGATTTAGCAAAGGATTCTTATCTCAATAGTCAATTTAGAGAAGTTACCTTAACTAGTGAGCTAGGTGTAATGGGTAAAAACCTAGATCAGGTGTTTAACGATGCACCTTTCTTAAAACCATTCTTCTTATTTGCACGTACTGGTATTAATGGTCTAAAGGTATCTGCTAAGAACTCACCACTAATGTCACTACTACTAAAAGAGAGTAGAGAAATAGCTTTTGGAACTATTGATGATCTACCTAAGTTAGCTAAATATGGCATTGAAACTGCAGAGGATTTAGCTAGTGCTAAGTCATTATTTGCTGGAAGACAAGCTTTAGGCATAACAGCAACAATACCAATTACTCAAAAGTATCTAGCTGGTGAACTAACTGGTAATGGTCCTCTGGATCATTCAACGAGACAGATGATGATTGATACAGGTTGGCAGCCTAGAAGTATAAAGATAGGTGATGTATGGATTTCTTATGATTCATTTGAACCTTGGAACCTTGTACTTGCAAGTGTTGCTGATATTGGTGATAGTCAAAAACTAATGGGTGATGAATGGGCTGAAAATAGATTATGGAGAACTGCTATGGCTGTTGGTTTAGCTAACCCTGCAAGTAAAACATATCTACAAGGTCTTAACCAACTCATTGATTTTGCACGTGGACAACCTGGTAGTGGTCAAAGAGTTATAGCTAACTTGGCAAACAACACCTTTCCACTGTCTAGTCTTAGAAATGAGATAGGTAAGGTATTAACTCCATATATGCGTGAGTTAAATGCTGGTATTTTTCAATCATTAAGAAACAGAAACCTAGCCTTTGAACATATGGCAAAGGATGAGTTACCTATTAAGTACGACATGCTAAATGGAGAGCCAATAAAGAATTGGAAATTCATGCAACGTATGGTTAACTCTATATCACCTGTCACTTTCAATATAGATAAGAAAAGCAAAGGTAGAACTTTACTTTGGAACAGTGGTTACGATCTAAGACTTACAACTTTTACAGCACCTGATGGTACATCTCTTAAAAAACATCCAAGGGTAAGATCTATGCTTCAGAAAGCTATGGGAGATTACAACCTAGAACAGATACTGAATGATCTAGCAGAAAGAGATGATATAAAAGCTTCTATGGCAAGGATGGATAAATTAAGAAGAAGTGGACAGTATGATCTAAACCCTTCTCAATCCTTTGTACATATAGATGTAATCAGTCATCACATAGAGAAAGCTAAACGTCAAGCATGGGCTTCTATACAGCATGAATCTGAAGTACAAGATTTACTAGAGAAAAGAGAAGAATTACTAGGAAGACAACGAGCTGAAAAATATAACACCCGAAATTATTCACCCGATCAAGAACTATTAAACATGAGGAATAAGTAATGGGTTTAGTCTCTCCAGTACATCCAGTGGAGTACAAAGGGAATGGGACAACTAAACGCTTTAGCTTTCCATTTCCTTATGATGATAAAAAAGATGTTGTTGTCGAGTTATATAGTTATGGTGCATGGATAAAACAGAATGAAGGTGGTAGTTATAGATTTATAAATGACAATACTATTGAATTTAAGGTCGCACCTAAACAACCAACTGGTATGTTTTCTGAAAATAATGCAGTTAAAATATCTAGACAGACTTATGCTAGAAAATTAATTGCTAACAGATTTGGAGAATCAAGACCTGAATGTGCTGTAGTCAATGTTGACTGTAGAGGTGAATATGATGGAACTGATGGAACATTTATAGATAATAGAGATGAGCCATTAAGACCATTTAAGGTAGGTGATACTATTACTTACACTTCTCCATGTGATGAAGGTGCTAATGTTTATTGGATTGCAACTCCAAGAACAGGTATTTCTGGTTCAGCTACTGTACTAAAAACAGATCTTTTAAGAGGTAGAAATGATGCTGATAAAACTACTTCTTTAACCTTAGATACTACTCACATAGATAAGAGAATCAGTGTCAAAGTTAAATGTATAGGTTGTGGTCCTCCAGATGGTCTATGTTGTGAATGGACTGTTGATACGGATAATGATGTATTAGATCATACTAGATGTGGATTAGGTGCAGTAATCGGCTCATCAGCTAAGAAGATTTTGCATCATATTCAATCAGGATATGGAGTATTAAAAGTTACTTTTACTAGTCCTGATATTGGTAGAATATTTAATGTAGCTTTTCCAGATGGTACAAACTATGACTACACAGTGGGAGGTGGCGATACACCATCTGCCGAGAAGGTTATAGCTAAACCAGATGATTCTGCTTATGTAATCATTACTGTACCTGATGCCTCAAGTAAGGGTTGGCAATACTCTACACGATGTACAGAAGCTGTAGACACTTCTAAATATAGATATGTTAGATGGGTAGGTACTAGTAAGAAATATAGTGGTTCATACTATGTAGGAAGTAGCTGGTGGAGTGGTACACGAACCTTTGTACCTGCCTCAACAACATCACCAACAGACGGCTTTCCAAGAAAAAGCAGTTGGCTAGAATATAACCCAGGAACAAAGACTGATGGTTATGCAACTATTAATGGTCCAGGTATAGCTACCTTCAGTTCTTGGGGAGGGGCTGCGATGACGTATGGTCCATATTATTTAGGTGATGAACCTTGGAATAATGTTTATAACTATCAGCCAGTTCCTTGGCGATCTGCTTATACATATCGTGGTATGCATAATGGTTATGGGATATATTTTGGATCTTTAAGTGTCAATAATAAAGGTTGTCCAAACTGTTCTCCTGATGGTACCCAGACATACCTAGTACACTGGTCTCTTTCAAATTCAAGTTATTCCACTGTTGCTGGTTATTGGGAATTTTCTAACGATACAGCAACAGAGAAAGTAGTCGAATGCAGCTGGGATGGAGACAGATCAAATACAACAGATAGTGAATTACCAAATTTAACAGACATCGATTAGTTCTTATACATTACAAAAATATGACGAATTCATTTCAACCAGGCAATGCTATAAGAGCAGATGCTCTGAACGAAAACTTTGACCAAGTACTTCTAGCAATACAAGAATTAGAAGGTACGGTTACAAACCCATCAGGGACCATGAAGGGACCACAAGGAGATAGAGGTCTGCAAGGTACAACAGGTGCTACAGGTTCAACTGGGTCTACTGGTCCAACAGGACCGACTGGTTCAACTGGTGCTACAGGCGCAGCTGGTCCAAAAGGTGATACAGGTGCTCAAGGTCCAATAGGTCCAGCAGGTCCAACAGGAGCTACAGGTTCTACTGGAGTTACTGGTCCTAAAGGTGATATGGGAACAGGTTTAAAACTACTTGGTTCTTATGCCTACACAGGTGCACCAAACACAGGTACTACTGGTGCTACACCTAGTCAAAGTGATATGTGGAAGGCTAGTGATAATAATTGCTGGGCTTATAATGGAACATCTTGGACAAATGTAGGAGCTATATCAGGTGTTACAGGTGCTCAAGGTGCTGCAGGTGCTACTGGTCCTACGGGTGCTACTGGTCCTCAGGGTGCTACTGGAGCAGTAGGTACTCAAGGTGCAACAGGAGCTGCTGGATCACAAGGTTTAGCTGGTCCACAAGGTCCAAAAGGAGATACTGGATCTACTGGTACAACAGGAGCTACTGGTCCACAAGGTGCTACTGGTTTACAGGGTCCAGCTGGTACAGCTACCACTATGGAGTCGCTTACTAATGTAAGTTTAACCAGTGTAGCTGCTTTAGATAGACTTGAATATGATGGCACTAACTGGATTAATAAAGTACATAATGAAGGTGATACTCATTATGCAATTATAGCTAATGTAGCTGCTATACCAAATTTCACTATAGCTAGTATATCCGTAACTAATGGTGGTTCTGGATATTCAAGTGCACCTACAGTAACTATCACAAATACCTCTGGAAGTTCAGGATCAGGATGTGCTGCTACAGCAGTATTAGATGGTAATATTGTAAAAAGTGTAACCGTAACTAATGCTGGTTCTGGTTACTCAGCTGGTGCTACTGTTGCCTTCTCAGGAGGTGGTGGTACAGGAGCCGCAGCAACAGCTACTACGAATCCTACAAACGGTACAGCGATTGAGGTAACAGATTCTTCTAGTATCCAATCATTCACTCCTTTGTCTGGAATACCATCAGGCTTTACAGGAGACTCAGGTTTATCAGTAAGAATACAGTATGATACTAGTGGTACTGATACATGGAAGTGGAAGAGATACTTTGCTAATACTCCAGAAACTAGATATGCATCTATAGCTGGTGAGACATTTACAGGTGCAGTTAATCTTGATGAAACCTTAACTATTAAAGATGGTAAGCAATTAAGAATTAGTGAAGAGTCTGGAAATGGAAGTAACTATATAGCCTTTAAAGCACCTGCCTCATTGAGTTCTGATGTTGTTTATCAATTACCTACTACTGATGGTAATGCTAATGAGATATTAAAAACTGATGGTTCTGGTACTTTAGCTTTTGCTAGTGCATCTAGTTTAACTCAGTCTGGTATATTATCAGTTCAGAATGACACTACTCCTCAATTAGGTGGTGATTTAGATGTAAATGGAAAGTCTATAGTTTCCACAGGAGTAGATATATACATCACACCAGCCGGTGGAGCTAAGGTTATCTTAAGTGGTCAAAAGTTCCCTAGTGCAGATGGTACAGCAGGTTATCTACTTCAGACAGATGGTAATAACAGTCTAAGTTGGACAGCAGGATACACACATCCTAACCATAGTGGTGAAGTGACATCAACTGCTGATGGTGCCACAGTTGTAGCAGATAATATTGTTGATGAAGCTAATTTAAAAATATCGAACTCACCTACTAATGGTCAGTTCTTATCTGCTCAGTCTGGTAATACAGGTGGTTTAACTTGGGCTACACCAGCTGACACTACATACACAGCTGGTACAGGTATATCTATTAGTGGTACGACTATATCAGCTAGTGCTGTTGCATTAACTACAGTACAAACTGCTGCAAATGAGTCTGCTCATTTATTACTAACTGCACAAGAAGGTGATGTAGTAGTTCGGTCAGACGAGAATAAATCTTACGTTCATAACGGAGGTTCGGCTTCTTCTATGGCTGACTACACGTTACTATCTACACCTACAGATTCTGTATTAAGTATTAATGGTAATACAGGTGCTATTTCAGCTGCACAAATAGCTGGAGCAGTAGAAGCAGCTAGTAATTCGAACACTTTCACTGATGCAGATCATACAAAATTAAACAGTGCTCTTACTTCCTCTGATTTGTTAGATGAAGATGATTTATCAACAGATAGTGCGACAAAAGCTGCTAGTCAACAGTCAATAAAGGCTTACGTTACTACTCAAGTTAATTCAATTAGTGCTGCTCCAGTCATAACAGCAACTGCTTCAGGTGCTATTGCTGCTAATAAATCATGTGTTGTTAATTCAAACGGAACAGTAAGTCAGGTTGCTTCGTCAGTATCACCCTCAGTACTTACTTCTAGAGACACAGAGAGTGGTAGTGATGATTTTGTTATACGAGATAGTGTCTGGCTTACATCAACCTTTTTTATAGTCATAGGAATAGATTCTAGTAACAATACCAAATCGTATCGTAATACAGTGGATTCTGCTGGCAACATTACTCTTGGGACTATGGGTCATTTTAACGCCAATCTTAATGGAGATGGTCTTAGTATTGCAGCAGATGAATCAACATCAAAAATACTCGCTATTCAAAGCACTGGCAACGATTTTCATATGAGAGGTGCTGTAATAAATGATGATGGAGACAATATTGATTTTGGGTCCGCAACTTACGGAAGTGATGGTTCTAATTATACGGATCAGTATGCAATGTCTATAACTTCTAATGATAACGGTGAGTTTAGTGCTGCTTATAGATGTGCTAATAATGTTAGGTTTAGATGTTTTACTCTTGACGCCTCTAACACTATATCTAAATCGCCTGAAGGGACTCTTACTGGTTCTTATATGCCTACTAATACTGAAAAAAATATAACAATAGAATATATACCATCCGTAGAAATGTATTTAGTTGTTTCTTCTAATGCCAGTAATTGTTACGCAATTTGGGTTAAATCTAATGGAACTGGATCGGCTCCTACTGTTACAGAATATAGCACCGCGCTAACTGGCGCAGCTTTAGGCACTTTACCTCAACTTTCTTATGATTCTGTAAGCGGAAAAGCAGTGTTGAGTTATAGAAATACAATTGGTAAACCAGCGGCAAGAGTGCTTAGTTTTAGTGGTTCTGCTGCTAGTCCCGCAGTGCCAACTTTAGGAAGTGAAGTTATCTTAAAAGATGAAACTTGTGATTTTATTAGACATGTTTGGAATAAAACAACAAAAATGGCAGTTTTCTATATTTGCGGTGATGATAACCATGTAAAATGTTACACAATTTCAGGAACTTCTTTAGCAGATGCAAGTTATAACTTGGATATTTTTGCTGGTGTAGATTATGAAAACCTAACTATTTGTACCAACCCGTCTTCAAATAGAATAGTTGTTGCAACTAGAAACGAAGGATCATCTAATTATCTAAGTGTTAGTTGTTTAGATATTCCAGTTTCAACTACTAACTTAACTGCTGAAAACTTTGTAGGTTTTTCATCGGCTGCTTACTCTGATACAGCAACTGCAACAGTAAAAGTTGTTGGAAATACAACCACTCAATCTGGGTTAACAGGTGCATCAAAATACTATGTTAAGAACGATGGAACCTTATCTACTACAGCAGATTCACCAAGTGTCGATGCTGGACTAGCTTTAACAAGTACGTCTCTTTTGATCAAGTAGTTAGTGGAAGTACCATCCATAAGACTCTCTAATTTTAATCTTCCAAAAGTTTTAGATATACCTAGTATTCCTCTAAAGCAACCAACAGCAGATATGCCAGTCTTTCCACCGATTGTCATCCCTCCTGGTAACTTGGAAGCACCAGCGGGGGTTGAATTAGAAGAAGCACCAAAAGAAGATACAGAAACACAAACTGAACAACCTACACTTCGAGTACCAGTTGTAAAAATAGATCTACCCTTACCTAGTGCAGAAGTTGTAGCTACTGCTACCTATGCAGCTGTTGCAGCTGTAGCCACTACCACCTTAGCAACTCCTTTATTTGACAAGATAAAAAAACAAATACAGAAATTCCTACAGAAAAAAGTAGATAAATGGAAGCAACAGAGACAAACAAGCCTAAAGGACTCCTTGAAAAACTAAAAGAGAATGTAGATGATCATGAAGAACAGATGTTGATCTTAGGTGCCATGGTGCGTCTAGGAGTAGTCATTTGGAGTGGATTTATCATCACATTGAACTACGTTGAATTACCAATGTTTAAAAAGAGTCCTGGTGGTGATATCACGTTCCCTGCCAGTATTTTTACTGGAGCACTTGCAACATTCGGCTTGTCTACTGGAAACGGTAATGGCAAGAAAAACGGTAACGGTAAACCTGATCAAAAAACAAAACAATGAACAAATGGCTTTTACTTTTCCTACTGGTATCACCCACGGTAGTAAGAGCTGAATTAGTACAACCCAACTTCACCCAAGGGTCCATGAACAGTACTACAACTACAACTCAAGACATAACTGAAGAGATAACAACAACCACCTATGGAGCAGCGTTAAACAAATGGTCTGGGGACAACATAACCCATACATCAGCAACATCTGGAGGTATAGTAGACCACGATTCAATTTTCAATATGACAACAGCTGGCTCAGACTTCTCACTAGAAGTAGTAACAAGAGCAGCAAGTCAAATAGTCGAACTCACAGAGATCGAAAGAACTATAGAAACGGATTCTACTACTGTCTCCTTATCAGTCTTCTCTCAATAGCTCCTGTTAAGGCAGAAGGTGAAACTAATAACACTTCTAATCCCGTTGCAGCAGCGACTGGGAATGTAACTAACCAAGCTGTACAATTCCAGAACAATGGTGCTCCTTCAAGGCAGCACTACGGTTCTGGGGTTAGCTGTAATGGTAGTACAATGACGTTTAGCCCATTCTATATGGGTAATCATACAAAGCCTTTTGACGAAGAGATGAGCCAGAGAAGCTACACGGTAGCTGAGAACTGGGGAGGACAAATCAACTTCATGTTTCCTTTGGATCGTAGGGGTTTAGCACAATGTAGACGTATAGCCGCAAGGCAAGAAGAAAAGATGAGGCTTGATTATGAGCTTGTACGTGTATTGAAATGTGCTGAACTCCAGCGAAAGGGATTCATGCTAGCTGAAGAAACACGTGTCTATGACATGTGTAGCGATGTCGTCCCCATAGTCGAATATCAAGCAAAGAAAAAAGCTGCAGTTAAGCAGTATCTAAAAAAAGAATGCACTCCTAAAAAGAGATTTCCTTGGAATAAAAAGGAGTACGAATGTCCAACTAACACTAAATCTAAATGAGTACATTAAGCGATCAATTTGCAAAGCAAGCTAAAGAGAAAGCTGCAAAGAAAACAAAGAAAAGCAAAACTAAGAAAGTAGATGAAAGTTAAAATAGCAGTAGTAGCAGTACTTGTACTTGCTGGCGGCTTTAGCGTACACAAGTATAACCAGTTTAAAAACTCACCCTCTGGTCAACTAATAGAAACGCTACAAGAACGTAAACAACTAATTGAGAGCTATACCAAATCACCAACTATTCAACTTCCAATAAGCAAGTGATCATTATCAAACCCATTCTAATGACCTTTCTCTCCACTACTGCAGTGAAGAATTTGATCATTCAACTACTCGAAGCTTACGCAAACACAACAGATAATACTATCGACGATAAGGCGGTAGAGATTATTAAACGTAATCTATTTCCAGGTATAAAAGATGGATAGAAAGAAAAAGAAAAAGAAAAAATTTAATAGAAAAAACTATCCTATTCAATTACTTTAATTATGACTGCAGCTAATAATATTAGATCTTTAAAAATAAAGCCATACAACAATATACGTCCTAAAGGTCCAGCTGCAGTTGACGACGCATTGTTGGATAGGGCTGCTGAAATGATTAGAAGGGCTTTAGACAATAAAAATAAGAGTGACAAAGCTAAACTTAATTTAGATAAACTTAGAGACTCTTATAAAAAAATAAAGCCTGGTAAAAGATTAACAAGACCTAATAGTGGTAGGTATGGCAAAAAAGTTATCGGACCTGATCAAGAAATGATCACAAAGAATCTACGAAGATTATTAAAAATCAAGCCAGAAAGAACTGTAGCCTCAACAGCTATTAAAAATCCAATAGCAGGTCTACTCGCTGTATTGGCAGCAGCTGCAGACCAACGTCCACTAGCATCAGGAACTTTAGATGATGCATTAAAAATATACGGAGGAAGAAGATGAAGAAACGAGCCACTGAAGACCAATTTAACGAACTACATAACCTTGTTACAACTGAGTTTCTAAAGCGAGTCAAGAGTGGCGAAGCTTCTACTCAAGATCTCAAGGCAGCCTGTGAATGG
>Ga0115105_11298418_pt1 | contig 10641 bp, 13 predicted proteins | sample CN18umnscriptome_FD_89648 | JGI IMG/M metagenome (GOLD analysis project Ga0115105, IMG submission 89648) | Marine eukaryotic communities from Pacific Ocean to study complex ecological interactions - CN13ID_155_C17_100m_0.8um Metatranscriptome... | ecosystem: Environmental > Aquatic > Marine >... | reverse complement strand
TTAAATGGACCACAATAAGATAAGAAAGCACAACAAAGGGAAACATCTCCAACAAGTTTCTTTTTGGTATCATCAATAGAATCAGCTTTCATTCTCCAACGTTTTTTCTCTCCAGATAATGAATTAATAAGTCTTTAAGCAGAATCCATTTTTTTCTTAGTAACTCTAGCTTTTTCATCTAATTTATTTTTTTCAGCTAATTCTTTTTAGAAAGCATCTTAAAGAGATTTAATTTTTGCATTAACTTCAGCTAATTATTCCATAGCTTTTTTAAGCTCAGCTTTAGCAATTTTAAGCTCACCCATCATTTTTTAATTTCTAGCAACTAAAGGTTATACTTTTACTGATTTTTCATGATAATCTTTCATAGCAAAACACCATTTAAACATACCAGCAAGAGCCTAAACCAAGTTATAAGCTGCTTTTTCTGTGAACCAACCAGCTTCAGTTGCTCTGGCATAAGGTATAAGAAGATCACAAGTTTCATCATTAATAGAATCTTTATCATTGATACCAAGTCTTTATAAATGCTCTACCAATGGAATATCAGCTCCTAAAGCTAATTTAAGACCACCAATATAATCACCAGCATTATTTTACATAGTATAAGAGTCTCTTAAGAAAGTAACATCTTCTTTACCAATTTTTTTACCTTCTTTGTCATAAATATTAACTTATTTGACATTACCTTTAGATACTTCCATAGGTCTTACTTTTTTATGTAACAAAATAGAACACATATCAATAACATAACAACCTACTGGTTTTAAATTAGCTTTAATATCTTATACTTCTTTTACCATCGGTTTAGTAATAGCTTTAGCAGCTTTAATAGCTTTAGCTAAAGCAGGTTTAGCTGCTTCTAATTCTTTATTAGCAATAGCTTATTATTCTTAAATATATTCTTAATTAGCAGAACATTCTTTAGCAGTAGCTTCTACTTCTTCTTAAGTTTTACTAGCTTTAGCAGCTTCTTTTTGAATAATTGCCATACTTTTATTAACTTATTCTTAAACTACTTCTAATTCTTTATTTTAAACTTCAAGCTCAATACCTAATTTTTTAATTTCTTCTGCGGCTTCGGCAATTTTCATCAATCCAGTTTTGAAACTTTTAGCCTCATTATCTAAAGTAACGTATTTTGTAAGATAAAGATCTTTATAGGCACCAATAAAAGATAGGAAAGATCTTGGAGTAACATAACGTCTTCTTCTCATACTTTTATAATATTTTTCACAAACATCATCAACCATAATATGGACATTACCCATATGATTTTAAAGTTCGATCTTAATTTCTGCTTCAGTATCAAGTTAATCAAAATCACCAATAAATTTATCTGCAACACTAACCAAAGCTTCCTCTGGCCATTTCAAAAACCAATTAATAGAACATTCATTAAATAATGAAGGGAAAGCTTAAGCTCTTTATGCGAATTTAGGATTAGCAGGAGAGAAACAAAGAACTACATGTAATTAATCTTTAACTCTATTGATAAATATATCCCATAATTATTCATTATTAGGTTCATATGATTTACCATGAATTTTTTATAATTATGTTTTGATATTCATAAGCCAAACATCTCTATCATCTTTAGCAATAAGATTAGGAATTTCACCAGTAGAAAGAATCATATTAATGAATTCGAGGAAGTATTCATGTGCAATTTCTGCGTCAGTTAAAAGGAAAGTAGAAGGTATGTTTTAATGGCCTGACCAATCATAGAAATTTCTGATAAAGTCTCTTAATTAGGTTTCTCCGTATCCCTTTGTTAGAACAATTTAAGCTATATTATAGTGACCAATAAATGAAGAAAGTTTAGTTAAAGATTATTTACCAGAACCACCAATTCCTACTAACAAAGCATTACTTCTTTCTGTTTTAATAATTCTTGAAACTCTTAACAAATGCTTCAAAGCATCATCGAAAAGTACAAGCTCTAATTTTTTAGAAGGATTTTCAACATTATATCTCTCAAGTAAAGATTCAACACGTTCTCTTAATTTATTAATATTAGAAATACCTTCATAAATTTATGGAGCTTCTTCTTCAATTTCTCCTTCTTCATTAATAACTTCAAGTCTTAAGAAATCACAGAAGAATATTTCTTTTTCTGGTTTAAGCCATTCCATTATTTCTGCTTCATGTTATGGGAATGATTCGAATGAAATTTCATTAATATAATCACAAACTGTGTTTTTATCTTTATTATTGATAAGTTTATCAACGAATACTCTTTCACATTCATGTTTCCATAGAGCAATAAGGAAAATATGAGACTTCATTTTATCTAATTGCATAGAACCTTTAGCAACTTCTTTTTTAACGTTCAAAATTCCTTTAAATACTCTTGAAAGTTCTCTCATATTGAAAACGTAATGGAACTTTTCGGGAGTTCTGAGCATAGTGGATTACACTTTATTCCAAAGTTAAATAGTAGCAGCACATAAACTATCTACAACATGATTAAACTCTGAAGAATAATGTTTTTCTTTGAAATGATATTTAATAATAGGTCCGAAAATCTATTTAATAGAAGCTGGCAAAACCATATTAAATATGAAGAAATGACGTTTTGCACGATTTGGAATATCATTTTTACCACCTCCTGGATGTTGCATAGCACCAATGTATCTAACTTTTTTAATGAATTTCATAAATCCAATTTAAAGTCTGTTTTATGTTTCATAGAAACCTCCATCTTCAATAAGTTATCTTACAATTTCAAGAGTAACTTAATCTCCCCAATTATTAACAATAGGCATATTGATATCATCAATAAATAATATCATTTCTTTGTTAAGTGGAGGGACGAAAGTATTTTTACCAGCAGATTTTACATCACAAGCAGCATCTACTGAGTCTTAGAAATTTTAAGGTGTTGTAGCAGAAGAAAAGTTCATTCTTTTAAATGTTTTATCTAATTTAGCTTCAGCATAAAGAATAATAGAACTAGTTTTTTAGGTACCTGCTTCTCCCAATAAAATAGAAGCACGTGTAAAGAATTAAACATTAAATTTATCAGTATTAGTTCCTCTACTAGCTGAAATATAGTCCATAATTTTTGCAGCTCTTTCAGTATCTGAAGTTGGGATAATAACCTATGAGAATTTGAAAGTTTTTGGAGCTTTCCATACTTCTGGAATACATTAGGCCCACTCTACACAATTTTGAGCATTAAAACGAAGGTAATAATCAAATACAGTTTCACCTTCTCTTCCTTTTTTAGGAATAGGAAAACCTTTTTCTAATAAGATTTGGTTGATTTATTCTCTTTCATTAAGCTCATAAAGACCACCTATAGCCCAAACAATTGAATAAGTAACACATTTTTAATATTCTTATTTTCTTAAGGCTTCATCTTCAGGTCCAAGAAGTTAATTATTTTCTACTAATGGCATTAATAATCCATTTAATAATCTTAAGATATTAGTAATTAACCCAATTTCATTAAAATCTGGTAATTTAGGTTATTTACACTCTATTTCAATTGTTCTCATTAATTTCTTACCTACAAGATATTCATCTAATATATCTTTAATAATTTAAGCATCTTTAGATTATCTTTTGGAACAAAATGTTTCAATCAAACAGTCATATCCAAGAGCATGTTAAGATACAAATGTAATACCTACTCTAGATACAGTAGCTGGAGAAGCATTATTAAGATTTTCTACTTCAAATACAATTTTTACATGTTCTGCCATAGGAAGACGATCACCTGAAGCTAATGTAAGAATTTTATTGTCATCGAGTACAGTATTAAGAGATTCAATCCATAGAGTATCAACAGGACCATCACAAAGAAGCCACCAATTTTTGCTAGCTTTTCTTTTATCATTATATCTTTCCCAAAGAGCTGAAAATACACCAGGTGTCCATTCATCGGTAACAGATTTACAACCATACATTTAGACATCTGTAATAGCTTTAGGATTCATTCTAATAATATTAGTCTAAATACTATAAGATCCAAAAGCTTCTGTCAAAATTTCTACAATAACACTTTTTCCTACGCCTGAAGAACCAATAAGCATAAATCCATGTCTTACATTTTAACTTTCGAAAAGTTAAACAACTTTAAGATGGAAAGAAGGTCTATTCATATATTATTTTGTTTCAAACATTTTATCAACAGCAGCTTCCATATCTTCATAAACTTATTTTTATGGTTCTTTTTATTTTGGGAATATATCCTTGATAAGAGACTCGAAAAGTCTTACATCTTCATGTACAAGTTTAGAAAGATTCATATCCCTTAAAGTTCTCATGACAAGCATTTCTTCGTCAGCGTCTAGATTATTTCTTTTAGTTTAACCACAAGTTCTTAGTACTGATAGAATATTTCTAAGACCGAAATCATAATGTCTTTATTTGGAAAGTTATTCTTCACAAAGTTAATAAAGAGAGAAGAATTTAACAGATAAATCTTCAAAATTATTATAACCAACAGAAGCAAGTTTTACTTTCATAATAATTCTTCTGTTTGGAACCATCATAGCTACATATCTGAATAAAACTTTAAGATTTTCTGGAAGTTCTTATCTACCAGCATAACCTGGGTTCATAGTAATGAAATAACCAACAGTTGGATTAAGACCAATATCATTAGTTTCACCAGGGAATTAGAATTTTCTTAATTTCAATTTTTTAGCTTAAGTAATTTTTTCAACTTGCATAGCAACAACGGATAATACATTAAGATGAATTCTGTTAAATTCATCGAAACATCCCCAAAGACCAGATTAACATAAACCTTTGAAGATTTTTTGCATATCCATGAAATTTTATTCAGGAGTACAATTAGTTACAATAACGAAAATACCTAATGTTCTACCCATATCTTTTACAGTTTCAGTTTTACCTGTTCCTGCTGGACCTGCTGGAGCTCCACCAAAATTCATATTTAAGGCTTAAGCTAAGGTGATGTAACATCTATCAGTTAATGGTGTGATACAGAGTCTTTCTTTAGCTCCAAGGAATTCATAAGAATATCTAACATCCCAGTTTGTAACTGAAATCCAACAGTGTTCATTAGAATCAAGCCAATTAATTCTAGTTTATTTTTACCAATTGAAATCAGTAATATCAGTTACTTTTTAAAGACCAGGTTAATCAGGTAAGTCAGTAAAAAGATCTAATTAATGTACTTAGATTGTAACAAGAGTTTCAACCTTTTTTCTAATTTATTTAGGCATTTCACTGGCAAGACACATTATTCTTAAATGATCTTTAAGAATATATTCAGCAGAGTCTTTTTCAGGATCAAGATTTGGTTTTTCTTATTTTGAGCCAGTCTTTGTTAAAGCAGTATTAATACCTTTTGTCCACATCATTTAAAGACCTAAAAGTGCAATTTATGACTCGCATTTATTAATCCAATCTTATAAATTCATTCCATTTCCTTCTCTGGTTCTTTAAACGGATGGTAATTCTTCATTACATTATTTACATTTTTCTCTAATTGTTTTTTGCATAGATTTTTCAAGTTTTTTAAGCCAGAGTTCAATTTCTCCTTCACATTTAACTGGATTTACAAGTCTAATAGTCTCTTTGGTTCCAGCCATATCTTCACTTACTGTGACAATTTAAAGACATTTAGAACCACCTTTCTTTGATTTAGATTATTAAAATTCAACACTAGTAATGGCGTCAAATAATTTACCTCCAAAGAATTCAGTTACTCTTTTTGGATTAGAACCTTAAGAAAGAATAATTAAAAGAGAACTTTCGGCAACGAAATAGAAACGAGAGAAAATAAGACGTTTAATTTCAAGATATTCTTCAAGTGATCTTTTACAATCTTCAAGACCTTCATCTAATTCTGGTAAGAAACTTTTAAGCATATCCATAGAACAACAAGAAATGACTTTTTTAGTATCAGCAGCTTTTTCCATAATAGACATCCATCTTTTATCAATAGATTGGAATTTCTTAGCTTCAACTGGCATTTTTTTAGCAATATCTCCTGAACCAAATACTGGCTCAAGGGATGACCAAGAACTTTATACTTAGAACCAAAGATTTAAAATAGTATCAACTGTAGCAAATTAACTTTATCTTTCTGTAACCTTTTATTTAAATGGTCCTACATGTCTATTAGCAGCAATAGTAGATAAAAGAAGAGAATCTTCTTCTAATTTATCAAGAATCATATTAACACAATTACCTCCAAGCATACAAATAACATCTTTACCTTAACCAACTTTAAATTCAAATTCTTCATAATCCCAGAAAACGGAAAGTTCATCTAATCTTTTTTTAATTGTAACTTATTTATCAGCAGAATCACATACATCTTCAATTTCTTCTTTATTAGGTAAAATAGAAGCTTTTAATAAGTGATCCATGATAAAGTTTTCTTCTTAAGTATAAGGAATATCATCTCCAGTAATATCAACAATAGCTTACCAATGTCTTTCTTCAACTGATGGTTTTTTAAGTTCAAGAATAATAGGTAAAACTTCTTTATAATCTTCAATTTATTGTTTAAGAACAGTATAAGCTTACCAAGTTTTAAGATCTTTTGGAAGAGCAACACATTATTTTTTAAATTTTTCAATGTCATCCATCCAATCACTGATCATATTAACATCAATATCTGTCCAAAGCATATCTCTCCATTCATTAAGGGTGTCAAGTACGGAAGAATAAAGTCTATATAATTTAGAAAGATTCTTTAATTCACTACTAATTTAATCTAATTTAGGATATTCTTAATGAGGCATACCAAAAAGTGCTTCACCATTATGATAAATATCATATTTTCTTTTGTTCATTTCATATCTTTCTGAAAACTCTTTTAATCTATTCATAGCTTCAGATGGATCAATATTTGGAACCATTGGTCCTTAGGTTTCATATTCTTAATGAAATCCATCAACTTCATTAATGAAAACTGTTACATCATCTTTGAGTTTTACAAGGAAACTAGCTTATTTTTCTTAAAGATCTTTTTATTTGTCTTCAGCTAATTGAATAAGATCTTTCCAGTCTTTTCTAAGCATTAATCTCTTATCTTATTCTTCTTTATCTTAAATTCTAGTAGGATAAAAAGAATCAAGAATTTAATATTGTTGTTCCATAGGAGAAAATTTCATTTCAATAACTGCTTATTCTTTTCTAATAATTTCTAATGTATTCATTACTTTACCAAGAGAGTCAATATCATCTTTAATATCCCAAGAAACTTTTTGTTTAAGTTATTTGGTTTTTTCAGATAAAGCTTCTAATGATTTTTAAGCAATAGCATGTAGATTTTCAGAATATCTATTTTTCCATTGGGTAACATGAGAAATGAGATCACTTTAAATTTTTGTCATTTTTAGGGACATAGCTCCAATTTTAAATTCTTTAATCAAACTATTGATTTCATTTTCAACTTTTACAAATTTTTTTAATTTATCTTCAAAATCTTGGTTAGATGGGTTTTTAGACTAGAATTTTTCAAGTTTTTATTTGATTTATTCTCTCCATAACCAGCAAAATTTGTCAAAAGATTATAAAAAGTTATTAACAATATTTTTGGCACCTTAAATTGAACCAGTAAGTAAAAGAATGACTTTTACAATTTCTCTGTCTTTTGCAATCATATCATAAAAAGTTTCTTTTTTACTGTTATCTCTTTCTTTTTAATCCCAGTTATATAGATTTTTAGAACATCTTAATACAGCTGTAGCAGCTTTATTAATTGATTTTTAGATATCAAGTAAATCAGGTTTAAGAGAAACATTTTTGTTATCAAGATAAACATCAACTTCAAAGAATGGATTTTATTCCTCTCCAGCAACACCAGAAACTCTTTTTCCTACAACTCTATATTTCATAGCATTTAAAGAGTTTTATGTAGCATTAAGAAGAGCTTAATAAAGATACCAAAAGTAATATCTCTTAATTTTTTTGGCTTCTTTTAAATGAATATTTTCTTTATCTTCAATAATATGTGGATCTAATTCATAGAACATAACTGTATTGACAAGATCATCAACTGCTCTTTCAACTTCTTCATTTTTAGACATTAAGAAATGAGTGTGTTAGGCAATGTGATCTTCTTATCTTTAGACAAATTATTCTAGAGACATTGGTTAAGTGTCATTAGGTAAATCAACTAAAAGAACCTTAGATACTTTTTTTAAGTTATTTTCGATTCTATTTTCTATGATATCATTAACAGAAATTATTAATTAGTCTAATTTATTAAGACCTTAATGAACATGTTCAAGATAACTATCAATATTCATAGATGTCCAAGTTAAAGTAACCATACCTGGTCTTAATTTTAATTCTAAATCTTCTAAATGAGGTTATAATAGATCTTTAGTAATTGGTTTAATTTTTCCAAGAATCTTTTTATGCTCATTTAATACATATTAAAGTTCATTGAAATACATTTTGAATTTTTCTTCTTAAAGAAGAATAATTCTAGCAGTTTCTGGAATTTGAATATGTTATCTTTCAAGACATTTAGCCTCACGAATAAGCTATAGGATAGCAATATCAAAGTTAACATACAAAGATCCAGTATCTGACTCTCTTACTATAAGAGTAGCTTATAGACCAGCTTTTGCTCTTTCAATTTCTTCACACCAAGTTCTGAAGAACCATTATTCGTAGATTTTAAGTTTAAGACCAATAGTATTATAACTAGCAAGTTAGGTTTAAAGTTCATTCTTAGTAATAGTAGTTTTAGGGAATTAATGGATTGGACCAGTAATTTTTTTAAAAAGATGTCTTGCCCAAATAATTTTTCCAGCTTCTGGTGGCATATTTCTTACAGTTGGTGGATCCTATTTAGTGTGTTCATTAAATTTCTTCTAGATACTTTCAAGATCAGCAGCATACACATGTAAGATGTGGTTATATTTATTTTATAATTAATGTTTTAAGGAATTTCTCTTTAAGATATTTTAGAACTTAGTAAGTAATTTTAAAGAGTATTCAATATTTCTGAATTTAGTAAAGTTCTAATCAATAAAATCTTAAAGTTCAGTATCTAATCTAGAGATTTCTACATTAAATTCTACGTAATCTTTATCAAATTTAGCTTTTTCAAACTCAAGAAGAGAGTGACCTTTACTTTTGAATTCATCCATCTTTTATTTAAATTTGGAAATAAGATCATCAATTCCTTCAAGATTATGTTTTTAAAGAGCATTGAATTATTATTTAGTTCTGAAAATTTCAATTAATTTATAAATTCTTCTTTCAAAAATATCAAATTTCCAGAAAATTTAAGTTTCACTAAAATCAAAGTGGTTTCCTTAAGGTAGATCTTAAACTTTTTCTTTGATAAATTTATAATTCTCTTAATAAGCTCTATTCAATTTAACACAACTATTAAGTACTTCAATAAGCTCAGCTGGATCTCTATCCCAAATTGCCATTTGTAAAGCTTTATCATCATTCTAATTATCTTCTTCTGAGTCTTCTTCTTCATCTTCAGATTCAGTTTTTTCTTTTTTTGGGAGACTACCTCTGAGAATAAAATCTTTACAGTTAGTAATCATTTAATTAGTAATTTTGCAGAAAAGTCCAGTCATAGCAGTAGTTCCACTGTAATATCTTGCAATAGTATGGATCATTTTAATAGCATTCATTAAAGCAGGTAAGGTTTCAATGATAGTTTCTGGAGTACCTTTATATAAAGGTTCAATGAATTTTTCAAGAATACCAAGATATTTTACATTATCTTTAGCTTGATTGAGTTTATCAGAAAGATCAACTTCAATCATTTGGTACTCAGCAAGAAGATTTGATACATTTTCTTCATTTGGAGCTCTTCTTTAAGTAGCTTCTTGTGGTTTAGATTTTTTAAGAGTGTCTTTAACTAAAATAAAATCATCACTTTTAAGTTATTCACTTAAAGCGGTAATATTATTAAGTCTTTTTTTCCAATATTCAAGCTCAGTTTTTGGACCAGGTCCAGTTGAGTTTTAAATTTTGTTACCAGTTTCATCAGTTTCATATTGACTATCCTTACCACCAGAGTCATCTTTAAGTCTGTCATGGAATACATCAAGCCATTCTTTGAATTTTTTTTAGTATTCTCTTTATTTTTCTACTTCAGACATACCTTCAAGTTTTTGTTTGTCTAATACGCAGATATTAAGATCATTACTTAAAGATTTTACACTTTCATTAAGATCTACTTTGAATTTTTATGTTTATTATTAAAATTCACCTACTTAATTATCTGTACATTTACCCCAATCAGATTCGGTTTAGATCATTCTGGTATATACATTGTTCATAAGTGAGTTTAATTACATTATCATCTCAGGAGAAATTTCTCCAAATAAAACTTCATGGTCATTAGCAACTTCAAAGTTAACTGCTTAACCATCAGGTAAAGTTCTATAAAAGAAACAAGCTTTTTTACATAGCCTATCTTCTTCTCCATTGTTGAGAATGATTTCATCTTCATTATTAACAGTTTTAAATGCTTCCTACACAAAACCTTCTTACTTCTTTTGATAGTAAAAGAAGAGTTTTGGAGGAGCAACTCCATCTAGGAAATCCTTTATTTAAAGGAAATTTTTGTCTTGAATGAAATAATCGTCAACGTCTTCCTTTTTTCTACCGAGACAATCAGTGACGGTGTCGATCATCCACTTCACTCTTTTAGATGAATAATTTTAC
>Ga0115105_10571806_pt1 | contig 10667 bp, 8 predicted proteins | sample CN18umnscriptome_FD_89648 | JGI IMG/M metagenome (GOLD analysis project Ga0115105, IMG submission 89648) | Marine eukaryotic communities from Pacific Ocean to study complex ecological interactions - CN13ID_155_C17_100m_0.8um Metatranscriptome... | ecosystem: Environmental > Aquatic > Marine >... | reverse complement strand
GTTTGTTTATGTGTATGAACTTATTGTCAAAAGGCGCCTAAACCCCGTATAATGGTTATAGTTATAATTTTATTTATTTCTCGTTTCGTGATAAATTTAATAATAGGTTTAGCAGTAAAATCGCTATTGGACTTCTCCGTTGTGCTCTTATAATTCCAAGACACCTTCTTAAAGACGACGCTTAAAATTCAATTTTCAGACATGAAAAAAAATTATACCGGCAAACTTTTAAAAAAGTTAGCTAACTTACAGTTAGCAATCGCCCTTTTATTCACGATTGGTATTCTTATTGCCATTGGTACCATTATTGAGCAAGATCAAAGTCTTCTTTTTTATAAAGAAAATTACCCGGAAACTAACCCACTTTTGGGATTTCTTGACTGGCAGTTTATTAAATTTTTGAATTTAGATCAAGTTTATACTGCCTGGTGGTTTGTGGCCATTTTGTTTTTATTCGTAAGTTCGTTATTAGCATGTACCTTTACTACCCAACTCCCATCATTAAAAACATTCAAGTTATGGAAATTCTTGAATAAGTTACCTCAATTTCAAAATCTAAGTATTAAAGATTACGCGAATTTAAAATTTTCGAACACGTTAGTGTACCAATTTAATAATAATAATTACCATTTATTTCGCCAGAATCAGAAAAGTTATGCTTACGCGGGGTTATTAGGCCGTATTGCCCCCGTAATTGTCCATTTTAGTATTGTTCTTTTACTTCTTGGCTCGACAATAGGCGCATTCGGAGGGTATTCCGCTCAAGAAATTATACCGCGAGGCGAACTTTTTCATACTCAAAATTTATTAAAGGCGGGGCAGGTAAGTTTTGTGCCGCAGCAGATTGCCTGTCGCGTTAACGATTTTTGGATTACTTACACATCAGATCTCAAAATTGACCAATTTTACTCGGACTTATCAATCATCGATAACAACGGTTCGGAGCTTAAACGTAAGACTGTATTCGTAAATGAACCATTAGTCTACAATGGTTTAACGTTTTACCAAACAGATTGGGACATTGTCGGCTTAAAATTTAAATTAGCAGATCAAAGCATTTTACAAGTACCTTTAAAAAAAATTACCAAAGGTGGCAAGAAGTTTTGGTTTGGTTCGTTAGTTTTGAACCAACAAACCTTTTCAGTTGTGCTAAATGATTTGCAGGGGCGTGTTTTCTTCTACAATCAAAAAGGGACTTTATTAAATGAGGCGATTATTGGGCGTAATTTTTTACTGAGTGATACCTTTTCGATTCAAGTTGTCGATTTTATTACCAGCACGGGTCTCCAAATTAAAGTAGATCCTGGTATTCTAACCGTTTACTTTTCGTTTTTTTTATTGATGGTCAGCATCTATGTAAGCTTTTTTACGTATTCGCAAATTTGGTTAGTGGAAAAAGGTAATGCTGTCTTGGTCGGTGGAAAATCGAATCGTTCGGTACTCTTTTTTCAAGAAGAATTTCGTCGCACCTTAAAGAAAATAAAAACACAAGACTAAATTAATAAATAATAATATTATACTAGTCATATACACAAAGTTTATCAATAACAAAAAAAATTAGTACGTAATATGAAACGCTGGTTATTATTTTTTTTAGCATTTACTTCTTTTTCTGCAACCCCTCAAATCGCTTCAGCTGATGTCGCGGGTCTTGTTCCGTGTAAAGATTCTGCTGTTTTTAAACGTCGTTTAGATGGTAGTGTGAAAAAGTTAACTAGTAGACTAGCTAACTACGAAGAAGGTACTCCCGCCTATTTAGCGTTGGATGTGCAAATCGAGAAAACAAAAGCACGTTTTGACAAATACGGAAAGCAAGGCTTACTTTGTGGCGCGGATGGACTTCCGCATTTAATTGCAGATGGTCGATGGAGCCACGCGGGCGAGTTCATTATACCCGGAATCGGTTTCCTTTATACCGCAGGTTACATTGGGTGGGCTGGTCGCAGCTATCTTCAGTATTCTAAAAAAACAGATAAGCCAAACGAGAATGAAATTATTATTAACGTTCCCGTAGCACTTGGTATGATGTCCGCAAGTTTCCTTTGGCCTGCCGCGGCTTGGAAAGAGCTAATTTCAGGTGATTTACTTGTTCCCGGTGATCAGGTTACAGTTTCGCCACGCTAGCTCGACACTTTACATCACGCCGTTTTAAAAGGTTTTGTTTTTTAGATACGGCAAACTTCTTATTAACCCCCGATTAATATCATGGATAAAAATTTACTTAAATATTTATCAACGGCGCCAGTTTTACTAACGGCGTGGATGAGTTTCACTGCAGGTTTTTTAATTGAACTTCAGCGTTACGCGCCTGATACGTTATCACTTGCAACGTATTAATTTTTCAAAAATGAAGCAAACCATGGATGTTTTTCTGTGGTTTGTTTTAGTTTTTTAATACACGAGGAAGCTGTTGAAGAATTCACGATTTTCACGCTTTGGCTGGGCGCTTTCCCATTTGGCCTTTATTTATAATGAGCGTTATAAACCTGCAAAACTATGCCTAATAAAAATGTTAGTCAATACCTGCCACAGAAATTAGGGGGTGTATTTGCACGATTACAGTACAAAGTTAATCAAGATCTAAAAAATAATACCCAAACTATTTTGGCTCTTGATTTATTACAAACAGATGTCAAGAAAGAACTTTTCTTGATAACCACAAATTCGTTAGAAGATGCGTTCTTATCTTTATTAAGGTGCCCTGACCCACTTACTGCCAAACAAAGTAAAGTTGAATTTTTAGCTCTCATTAAAAAGATCGCTGAAAAATTTTTAACTAATCATTACGGTTATGAGATTGTTCTAAGTTCCCGCTTTTTGACCCGTTCGAATTATGTTAAATCTTTGCTCGCAGACCACGAGCTTTTATTTACGACCCCTTTAACAACATTGAGTGGTTCACAGTTCTCAAAATTCCGTTCATTGTTTGCCCCTATTTATAACTATGCTTCTGAAACTTTCATTGAGTCGTTGCTTGACAATCTCATTTTAGAAATTAGTAATTGCATTGTATATTTGGTTATTGTCGATTTTGGATCTGTTTACGTTTTGCGACAAACCGTTTATCAATCTCGTTTTTTGTCATTGCGCAATCTCGAACGTTTTAAAAATAATTTGAGTTGGCAGGCCAAAATAAAGATGTTGATACAACGACCTCTTGATTTATATAATAATTGTTATGGTTTATACATAATCCGTGCCAATGGAATTTATTACCGGACTGTTTATGCGAACCGTTCAAACGAGATCAATTCGCTTACAGGTCTTCCCCTATTAACGGTCTTTTTCGTCGAGTCAAAAGATTTTGTGTTGAATCGGTTAGATGAAGTTTTATACATGGCAGGTAATAGTTTGAGGTACTTTTTAACAACGTCTTTAGGTCAAATTATCGCGTTAGTTTGGCGTGGTGTTATCGAAGGCTTAAAAAAAGGAAAGTAAGACTCTCGAAACTTAGGTATAATGTAGTTAGGTATTTAAAACTGATACAGTTTATGCTACTATAGTAAAAATTTTTTTAAATAATATATTATGAATACACTTGTTGGTTACGTGTTATTAATGACTCTTATGTTTAGTTTAGCTGCGGGTCTTTTCTTTGGATTAAAAACGATCAGGCTTATCTAGCCCAACAATATTTCTACGGGTATTGTTTCTATTATCTGTAGAAATACAAATATGAACAGGATTAAGAAGTAATGGAGTACACAGAACAAGGTAGTGCAATGAAATCGTATTTAGGCGGTTCTCGCGGTTTGAGTAACGTCTTTTGGGCTTTCGCGGTTAGCTTAGGTGGTTTAGGTTTTTTTCTTACGGGGTTATCAAGTTTTTTTCAAATTAACTTGCTCTTTTTTTCAGACGCTAGTGGCATATCTTTTATTCCTCAAGGAATAGTCCTATTGTTTTACGGCACAGTAGGCTCGCTTTTAGGCACTTTTCTGTGTTTAACGGTTTGGTGGGATGTAGGTTCTGGCTACAATGAATATGATCGTGAGATGCAGCAAGTTAAATTATACCGAAGGGGCTTTCCCGGAAAAAACCGAGAATTAATATTCAACGTACCGTTTACGGATATTAAATCCGTAAAAATGCGAATTAAAGAAGGTTTAAATGCAAAGCGGCAACTACTATTATGTTTAGTCGACAATAGAGAGATCCCTTTAACGGGAGTTGAAAGACCTGTTGCTTTAAATAAAATCGAAGATGAGGCGATCGCGATCGCTAAGTATTTAAATGTATTTTTAGAAACTGAGTAATGTCTTTATTTATTAAATGGGCGAACGACGGGAATCGAACCCGCGAATGCTGGAACCACAACCCAGTGCCTTAACCACTTGGCTACGCCCGCCTTAGAAAATTTATTCAGTCAGACAATATACTAACATAAAATCTACCGTTTGTGTGCTGCCTTGGATAAAAGGGTTTAACTTTAAAAGCTGGAGGCCTTTAACGTGACTGAGTTTAATGCTAAAATACTGGTAGTTGACGCCGAATTGAAGATTCGACAGGTATTAGAAAGTCGTCTTACGAATTTGGGTTATACTGTTATTGTAGCTTCGAATGGGAAAGACGCATTAGATATTTTAAAACACCAAACATTCAATCTTATTATTCTTGATGTGGTTTTGCAACAAGTTGATGGATATGAAGTCTGCACGGAAATTCGGAAAGATTCTAAAGTTCCAATTATTATTCTTACTGCTTTAGGTGATATTTCTGAGCGTGTCATGGGTTTAGAGTTAGGGGCCGATGATTACGTCATAAAACCATTTTCTCCAACAGAACTTGAAGCGCGCATACGTTCTGTCTTACGACGGTGCGAAGGCTTGCGCGAACCCACTGCAAAAAAACAAACAAGTCGACTGCACGTAGGTCCATTAAGTATCGATTTTACCAAACGCCGGGTATTTAAAAATGGCACGTTAATTAAGCTTACAGGTCTTGAGTTTAGCGTGTTAGAATTTTTTATTGCCAATGCAGGCAAAAGGTTATCTCGTACAGCCATATTAAATAATGTTTGGGGATATACCCCATCACGTCATGTTGATACGCGTGTTGTGGACGTTCATATTTCCCGTCTTCGGTCAAAATTAGAAGAGAACCCACGCAACCCAGATCTAATAATAACCGCCAGGGGAACAGGTTATACGTTTCCCGAATATTTAGAAAATATAAATTAATTTTGTTTGGCTGACGTCAAAAATGGAAAACTTACGACTTTAAATAATTACATTATAGATGGCTAACGTTTTGTGGCCAAATCCGAAAAATACTCAATTCCATAATCATAAATTGAAGTAACCACTAAATAATGTTTATATTAAAGAAAGAGGTTTATAGATATCTACTCCCAAATTTATTAGAGACTCAGAGAATTAGTTTTTGTTGGTTTTTAGAAAGAGGCTTAATTCAAGAGTTAGAAAACTTTTCTTCGATTCGCGATTATTTAGATGAATTGGAGTTAAATTTATCCACAAAACTTTATAGTATACGCCAGCCGAAGTTCGCGTTAGCCGAAGCTAAACGGAGGGACACTACCTATAGTGTGCGTTTGTATACCTTCGCGAAATTGCGTTACCTAAAAACTACGAATGTGGTTGAAAATGAAGTATTTCTTGGCGAGATCCCGTTAATGACGAATGAAGGGACGTTCCTTGTTAACGGAATTGAGCGGGTGGTAATTAATCAAATTGTTCGTAGCCCCGGCGTGTACTACAAGGCTGATTCGGATAAGAAGAATTTCCGTTATTATACGGCAAGTTTAATTTCGAATCGAGGGACGTGGGTTAAATTTGAAATGGACAAAGATGATTTAATTCACATTAAAATTGACAAAGCGAAGAAAATATCGGTTTATCTTTTTCTTAAAGCTATAGGTTTGACCGACCAAGAAATATTTACTCAGTTAGACAATTCCGCTTATTTTCAAAAGACGTTTCAGGAGTATGAGACGACCTCACTAGATGAGGCGTTTTTAGAAATTCATAATAAGTTGCGCCCTGGAGAACCAACGACGGTTAAGGCTGGCCAACAACTACTTTATTCGAGATTTTTCGACCCTAAACGTTATGATTTAGGACGTGTTGGGCGTTATAAAATTAATAAGCGCCTAGGCCTTAATATTGACCAAAATGTACATATATTAACGCCCAAAGATGTTTTATCCATCGTTAATGAGCTTATTAATTTTCGAATTGCACCAACCGCGGAAGATGATATTGATCATTTAGGAAATAGACGGGTACGTTCGGTTGGGGAATTGTTACAAAACCAAGTACGTATTGGTTTAAACAGGCTTGAACGGATCGCGCAAGAAAAAATGACCATTTGTGAACAGAAGTATTTGCGCGTTAGTTTATTAGTAAACCCGAAACCGTTGGTTTCGTCTATCCGTGAGTTTTTTGGTTCAAACCCCCTATCACAATTTATGGACCAAACTAACCCCCTAGCGGAATTGACGCACAAGCGGCGCCTATCAGTTTTAGGGCCAGGGGGTATTACTCGTGACCGTGCGGGATTCGCAGTTCGCGATATCCACCCGAGTCAATACGGTCGAATATGCCCGATTGAGACACCTGAAGGACCAAATGCGGGTTTAATTGGTTCACTGTCGACGTATGGTCGAGTGAACGCCTACGGGTTTATTGAAACACCATTTTATAAGGTTGAGAAGGGAAAAGTTTTGAGAGGCAATTTTCCGTTATACCTAGATGCTACCGACGAAGATAATGTTCGTTTAGCGGAAGGAGATTTAGAACTAACAGCCGATGGCTTTATTCGAAACCCTATAATACCCGTACGGTATCACCAGGAGCTTGTTAATGTTCGGGCCGATGAAGTTGATTATATAGCTGTATCGCCAATTCAAGTTGTTTCCTTAGCGACTGCACTTATACCATTCCTTGAGCATGATGATGCAAACCGCGCATTGATGGGTTCAAATATGCAGCGCCAGTCGGTTCCCTTAGTTTACCCCGAAGCGCCGTTAGTGGGTACCGGTTTAGAAGGTCAGACTGCTCGGGATTCTGGAATGACGTTAATAAGTTCTTGTTCGGGCAAGGTTATTCAAATTACAAAAGGCATTATCGCCATAAAAGATAAGAAAAATAATGTTTTTAATTATGCTTTAAATAAGTATCAACGCTCTAATCAAGATACGTGTATTAATCAAAAACCGCTCGTTTCTGTCAATGAAAAAGTAACTGTAGGTCAAATTATAGCGGATGGTGCCTCAACCGAAGGTGGTGAATTGGCTGTGGGACAAAATATTATTATCGCTTATATGCCTTGGGAAGGTTACAATTATGAGGATGCTTTTGTCGTAAGCGAGCGCTTACTTTACGATAATTTATATACCTCACTTCATATTGAAAAATTTGAAGTTGAGCTTAGGCAAACAAAGTTAGGGTTAGAGGAAGTAACGCGTGATTTACCTAACGTAAGTGAGCATTCCGTACGAAATCTAGACGAGAATGGTCTTATTAAGATTGGAGTTTGGGTAGGTCCTGGGGATACGTTAGTCGGGAAATTAACTCCGAAAGGCGAATCTGATTACCCACCTGAAGGCAAACTTTTAAGAGCAATTTTCGGCGAAAAATCGAGAGATGTTCGAAATACTTCGTTGAAGGTCCCCCACGGCACTTGTGGTCGTGTTTTAGATATTAAAATTTTTTCGCGTGCAAACCGGGATGATCTACCGCCGGGAACCCATGAAATCATAAAAGTTTATATAGCTCAGACGCGGAAGATCCAAATTGGCGATAAAATGGCGGGCCGACACGGCAACAAGGGTATTATTTCAAAAATTTTACCGCGCCAAGATATGCCCTATTTACCAGATGGGACACCCGTTGACATGGTCTTAAATCCGTTAGGGGTGCCATCACGAATGAACGTTGGTCAAATTTTTGAGTGTTTATTGGGTCTGGCTGCAGATCAGTTAGACGTGCGTTTTAAAATTGTTCCGTTTGACGAAATGTACGGGCCAGAAGCCTCGCGGGCTTTAGTTAATAAGAAGTTAAAAGAGGCTTCTAGTTTAAATAACTGGTTATTTTCGAAACAGCATCCAGGTAAAATAACTTTGCGTGATGGCCGTACAGGTCAAAATTTCGACAACCCTGTCACGGTGGGACAAGCTTATATGTTAAAACTTGTTCACTTAGTAGACGATAAAATTCATGCGCGCTCAACGGGGCCATATTCGTTAGTTACACAACAGCCTTTAGGCGGGCGCGCTCAACAAGGCGGTCAAAGACTGGGCGAAATGGAAGTTTGGGCAATGGAAGCTTTTGGTGCGGCGTATACATTACAAGAACTTTTAACGCTAAAGTCCGATGATATGCAGGGTAGAAATGAAACTCTCAACGCTATTGTTAAAGGCCTTCCTATCCCCAGACCAGGTATTCCAGAATCTTTTAAAGTATTAATGCATGAGTTACAAGCACTTTGTCTGGATGTCGCGACGTATCAGGTAGATCCTTCCAACGACTCATCTAGTGACGACCGCGAAGTTCACTTAATGGGCAGTTTGGAGAGTCATGAACTTTCTTAGAATCTACTTCTGTAACTATTCGTAAGCTAATCTTTCTGAGTTTCGAGTTTGCCGGCAGTTTATGCAAGTTATTTATCCCCAGAATATTCCATGTTAAATACAGAAAAAGCTTTTGATTATGTCAAAATTAACTTAGCTTCCCCTGATCGAATACGTAGTTGGGGCGAAAGAGTTTTATCCAACGGCCAAACAGTTGGGGAAGTAACGAAACCTGAAACTATAAACTATCGAACGCTAAAACCCGAAATGGGTGGTTTATTCTGCGAGCGTATTTTCGGGCCTGTAAATGATTGGGAGTGTCATTGTGGAAAATACAAAAGGGTCCGTCACAAAGATATGGTTTGTGAACGTTGTGGTGTCGAAGTTATCGAAGCTAATGTAAGACGACACCGTACTGGTTTTATTGAGTTAGCGTCTCCGGTTACACATGTTTGGTATGTCAAAGGCCGTCCAAGTAAAATTGCACTCATTTTAAATCTTACTTTAAAAGAACTGGAGCAAATTGTTTATTTTAACTCTTACGTAGTTATTGATCCCGGCAAAAGTGGTGAATTACAATACAAGCAACTTTTGGTAGAAACGGATTGGCAAGCTTTTGACGCTAGTGCAAAAGAAGATACAAGTGACGTTGTAATTTCTATTGGCGCCAAAGCTATCCAGACTCTTTTAGCGCAAATTGATTTAAAAGCTGAAGCAAGGGAAATGCGTTTGCGCATTGCTTCATCCCTGTATTCCGATAATGAAAAATTGGTTAAACGTTTACGAGTTATCGACCAATTTTTAGCGTCAGGTTGCAGCCCTGCGTGGATGGTTTTGGATGTTATTCCTGTATTGCCCCCGGATTTAAGGCCAATGGTTCAGCTTGATGGTGGTAGATTCGCAACTTCCGATTTAAACGACCTCTATAGGCGCGTTATTAACCGGAATAACCGATTAGCGCGTCTACAGGAGATCATGGCGCCTGAACTTATTATTCGTAACGAGAAACGCATGTTGCAAGAAGCGGTTGATGCCCTTATTGACAATGGGAAGCGGGGTCGTGCAGTTGTCGGCTTAAACAATAGACCTTTAAAATCGCTTTCCGATATCATTAAAGGAAAACAAGGTCGATTCCGCCAAAATTTATTAGGTAAGCGTGTTGATTATTCTGGTCGTTCTGTTATTATTGTTGGCCCAGAATTAAAACTAAATCAGTGTGGTTTACCGCGTGAGATGGCTATTGAGTTGTTCCAACCGTTTGTAATCCACCGACTTATTTATGAGGGTCTCGTAAACAATATAAAAGCTGCTAAAAACATCATTCAAAAAAATGAAAATTTAGCTTGGGAAATTTTAGGGCAAGTTATGGCAGGCCATCCGGTACTTCTAAATCGAGCACCGACTTTACATCGTTTGGGTATTCAGGCGTTTGAGCCAATCTTAGTTGAAGGCCGTGCTATTAAACTTCACCCACTCGTTTGTCCGGCATTTAATGCTGATTTTGACGGGGACCAAATGGCCGTTCATATACCTCTATGCTTAGAGGCCCAAACCGAAGCACGTATGTTGATGCTAGCGCCTAATAATTTTCTTTCGCCGGCGACGGGTGAGCCGATCCTTACACCAAGCCAGGATATGGTCCTCGGATCCTTCTATTTAACAGCGAATAACCCGACTCAACAAACCAAATCGGATCATTATTTTTATAGCTTCGAGGATGTCTTGGTAGCATATGAACAATCCGCTATAGCGTTACATACTTTTGTTTGGGTTCGGGTCGAGGGTTGTGAACATATTGAAAACGCAAATCGTGATAATGTACAGCACTTTGAAAATGAGAATCTCCGAGTACGTGTTTCGAGTGATTTTCAAGTAAAGCAAAATAAGGGTTTGCCGCCGTCCGAAAATCAAGAAGTGCGATATCTTAAAACAACTCCAGGGCGTATTCTTTTACATAACTCCTTTAATAGGCGCGATTAATTTTTATTAACGCTGATTAATTTCGAGCAGGTCCGGCTTATTTTTTAGGTATAGAATGCCCACGAAAGCATCAATTATAAAATCGAGGTGCCAATACAGTTACTAATTATTAGAAATAACCTCTCCCATGCCACAAGAAAACGATTCGAACTTGTTATTT
>Ga0115105_11202125_pt1 | contig 10741 bp, 15 predicted proteins | sample CN18umnscriptome_FD_89648 | JGI IMG/M metagenome (GOLD analysis project Ga0115105, IMG submission 89648) | Marine eukaryotic communities from Pacific Ocean to study complex ecological interactions - CN13ID_155_C17_100m_0.8um Metatranscriptome... | ecosystem: Environmental > Aquatic > Marine >... | reverse complement strand
GGGGGGAAGGCTCAGGTTGAGGATTGGGCTCTGTGTCCGAATCATCCCTGAGATTGGTTCGGAGCGGCGCAGGGCGCAGTACCCCAGACTGCTGTACCCCGTGGTCCCGCAGGTCGGATTGCGTGAGTGGATCATCTGGAGTGTGGATCGATTTAGCGAGCGCTTAGTCATCGGTGCCATCACCGGATTGATTGGATGTAAGTGGGCAGGGAGGTTGGAGATTAGTGGTATCAGCTATATCCTCCTCTTGTGGGGAGGTTTAGGCATCGTCCAAAATCTCTTAGAAGGCTTCATAAATACTCTGTGAGCCGTCATCGGAATCACCGTCAGAGCCAGATGCAGAAAGGGCGTAGAGTTATTATGGTGGAAGATCAGAATTCCACGGCCAAGGCGTGTCCTCACACGCAAAACTATACAACCATGCAATCTAGGACTTGTATGCGGCGGACGAGTCACCACAGTTCCATGTCATAGCAGCAACGAATAGTGGAGAGCCCCCGGATGTAGTACTATTCGGGTACTCAACGGTTTGGCGGCATGGTACATAAACGTCAGGGACATTTAGGTTGGGGTGGCGGAGTGACCCAAAGGCATGGCGGACAGAGTCGACAACCTGGCATAAGTGTCCCCAGGTACACTCTCCAAGATCGAGGAAGGAATACTACGATCCAGGTGTCGGAGAATCACCAAAATTCCAAAAGTTCGTGGCTAGGAGTAGTGGTGTGTAGAAGGGACAGTTACACGTTCTCGAGTATGAGATGACAGTCTTTGTGTCAAAGAGTGTCCAGTTGCGAGTAACTGAAATTCTCTACGTCTCGACGGGGTGACCAAATAGGTTGAGCAGGTGGGACTTGGGGGTGTCGATAACCACCCGGTCGCTGGCCTAATGACGGTTGACAGGGTGGGTATGGAAAACGTACCAGAGGATAGCTCGAGCAGAGTGGTATACGTCAGGGCGCATATGGGTTGGGCGGGCCCAGAAAACGTCTGAGTAGCCAAGACTCTCCATGTAGGTGGCGTGGCGGATCCGTTAGTCAGTGTTCCAGAACTATGTGCGGTAGCTCTGGATATCGAATGTGGTTGTTTCAGTTTCGTAGTTGAATAAGGAATCAGCAGCGGAATATACGGCAGCCTTGTGGATTATAGATCTGCCGTTCGTCCTCTTGACGAATAGATGGGTGCACATATTGAGGTTCGTGGTCGGCAAGAAGGTATCAGTGGCAAACACATGAACGTACTCAGCAAGGAGTGGCATTACCCGGGACATGAAGGCGGCATTATGCGTGCTGTGATTGTGCCGTCCGCACATATCATCAACAAGTTAGGGGTAACACACAAACTTGAAGTCCTAAGGTCTATCTAGGACATCACCATTCGAAGAATCGAATGGTACATATCCTAGGGCCCTAATAAAGTAGTTGAAAACAACATCCAACGACAGCTCCTAGACGAGAGTGGTCTGGCGCTGACGTGCGAGGTGTTTCCATTCTTGAGGGACTGGACCTGAGAACTAATTGTTCGACCGGACACCGCGTTAAACCACTTTGACAGCCAGGTTAACAATTGTGGCAAAGGAAGTGGAAAAACCATCGTCATTCGGACCCTGTTTTATCTTATGATAGAGTGTCTGGGTCTGGGCTGACGCGATATGGTCGATTTCGCTACGTAATCAGTCTTTGAGCTGAGTAGTCTCGTACGACCGAGGACTAGTGACGCGAGTCACGGCATCGATTACTGCGATCCCAACACTGAAACCGAAACTCCCAAGAGATGGATCATCATAGAGAGTGCGAAGGCTGGTGTACCCAATTGAGTGGGCCTTAAGTCTGTGTGGGTTACGGGTGCGCGTGGCAGTTAACCGCATCTGAAAAATCCCATGTCTCTGAATCCCCTTAATGGGGAGATATACTGCTGGATGAGCATTCTTAATTCCGGGCTGTGCACTTGAGGAACTGGCTGTGGTGGAAAACAATGTCATCGGAATCCGAAATCCACCGCGAAGCCTAGTGTTCCAAGAGGTGTGGCGACGGACAACAAAAGAGGAGCTAGTGTAATCTGTCGCGCAACGGCCCGAGAGGCCGAGGGTCATTACCTTGCGCCCACGTTCGAGGAGGAACCTGATCAGTGAAGCGTACCAAATAACGTTGCTAGTAGCTCGGCCACGTTTGACCGGAGAAACTACTAAGTTAGGCTCGAAGAGGATGACCTGGCGGTTGGTAAGCCGGAGGGCGATGGACAAGTATAATCCGACCGATGAAGGGTACTGTGACCCTACACTCAGGAGAGACTCCCAAAGGTGGTGGTTCTGTCCTGGAGTCCCGAGCGGAAGATTGGCTGGAGGTCTAGGAAATTTACCATTTGCCTTAATTGGGTGAGAGACGATGCTGTCGTTTTGATAGGACTTTGTCTCAACAAAGGTACCAGAACTCTAAGTGTACGTGAAGAACCTTATGATTCCTTCTTATGAGCCAGCAACAAATTAAGAGTGAAAGCCACCCTTGTGGGTGTCCTGACCATTACCGCGGTTGGCTTCACGCACGTAATTGCAGAGGTCGCGGAACTTCCTAGCAGTAGCGGCACTGAGGAGGAAGAACGGGGGAGGCTGATTGGTATCAAGAACCCAGCGTAGCCATATGAGTAGGGCAGTATCGAGAGGGCGGAAGTCACGTATACGGTGGTTGACTTGATCAGCATTGACAACCTTGAAGTCGGAGTACGGCACAAATGGATTGTTCAACAAGAACTTTTCATACTTGACCATATCGAGGCCGGGGACAGGAAGTGGCCAGGTAAGCTACGGCTTCACCGAGTCACTACGAGCCTAAGTATTGTCCACGCTGGTCGAGTGTTGTTTAGGATCAGAGGTGTCGCTACCGATGACCAACGGAACCGTCAGTGTCTGGTTCTTCACATTCTGATCAAGCAGGAGTGTGGTCTCGGTGGTGATCATTGTGACCTTAGGGGCGTTGGGCCCGTCACTAAGAATGATGCAAGCCAAGTGGTTCGCGCCTTTATATACAGTGTATGCGGGGGCAGTTTTCGGCTCATTACAGTACTTCCTGATGATAGGTGAGAGGTTACCTTAAGAGCGGAAGATGGCGAGGGAGTACTTGCCAAGAGCAGTCGCGGTTACGGCCTGGATAGCTATGAGTACATCCCACCAGTATCGGGCTGGGGTCGAGTGGCCGAGAGGGTCAGCGATCTACTCGTCCCAGCAACCAATAGCCACCAAACCACGGTTCCGGATTACGGCTGGGGTCGTACCCAATAGGATCAAAGTCCGTACCATGTCAACGTAGGCTGTGAATACAGAGTCGGAGTTAATGACCTTGCTGCAAATCCTGATGGAGCGGTTAACTGGGGCGAGGTCAACCTATTTCACCTGTGCTATAAGCTTATGGCGGATGTAGATATTGGGCACGGAGCACTAATTCAGAGGAGGAATGTTGGGCTTGGTGTCATAAAGTATCTGGCCTTAACATAGGGTGTTGTAAAAGACATGAGTGGATCGCTTCATATAGGACAGGTGGTTATACCCAACATGCTTGTTGAGTCCAGAGAGCTCCTACGGTTTCCCACCGTAGCTCGTGATAACCGTCAAGGGCCCACCGTCGTAACGGACTACGGGGGCATACCGGTTGGCAGCGAGACGCTAGAGGTATTTAAGATGTCCCTGGAAATTCGGGCGACCTTACTTCCTACCTCCAGTCGATTGCACTGTCAAGAGCTTGACACCATTGTAATAATAACAGATGTCAGTGGCCTTAGAGTTCCGAGGCCTCGCCACCTTGACCTCTTCGCACAGGTCCAGGACGGTCGGGAATGGTTTGTCAGTCTTGACTCCCTACTCGTAGTTGTTGAAGTCAACGCTAAGAGCGGTAAGTAATTCCATGATCTAACATTCGGCGTTAATTCCCGATCTAGTATAAACTGATACGGGTGAGAGGTCGACAACACTATCGTCAGTGGTGGAAAATTGGAGCTGTTTGATGGTCGAAAGTGGATGGTGATAGATGATAGGCCATGTGCCGGATTACTTAATCACCTATTCAGAGGTCGGGACGTACCGGCCTGCGGTCATGTATGTTTTGACAGAGAAAGCCAAGCCGTTGGCTTCGGTCATCGGGGTGACCCAGTTACTCACAGTATCGAGAGTGGTCTTAGTGCGTTAGTCCTTGTTTTAACGAAGGTACTGTCGGTGGGCATGTCGGCCGATAATCTCGATGCAGATTCGTAGAACTGGGGAAATAGCGGCTGGAGCAGGTATAAATTCCCCAACAATCGGAACCAGGGAGAGGACGCATTAACTGTGGACGCCCTCAAGTGCGGCTAGCAGCCATGTAAGACCGAATCGGGAGTTCCCCTTCGTGTCGGTCTTGCATAGTTAGTCCCGGAGCTCCCTCCAGTACACGTATTTTAGGACAGGATCGGAGGAGCTAAACTGGTCACGTTTCACACCGTTCTGCCACTGATCTTTGAGGTCAGTGCAAACCGGGTATGACTTGCGGACCAGCTAATGAACACCGGCAAAGTACTCAGTCTCGTTCTGGGCTTCAATTTGAGCCAACTAAGTCGAAGTGAGGCTTTTACCAGTATCTACATCCATTCATTCTGGTCGTGGAGGGGCGAATGCAGGGAGACTAGCGATTTGGGCGAGAGACTTGCGGGTAAGCACAAAGCTCGGGCTGAGAACGAATGGGAGAGGGGATTCAGGTGATTACTTTGGATCAGGGCCGCTGTTATCAGATTACGGGGGGACAGGGTGACTTGATGAGTTGGGAGGAGGCATGACATCTGGGATGCCATCTTCATCGCTAGAATCAAGTTCGATGTGGATCGTTTTGTCGGGCGCATGATCATCGGCGCTGTCGTGGTCGGGGAAGACACAGGCATAAGGGTCGGACTGTGACCCAAAGTATGCATCAGGAGCTATGGAGTTAACATCCTAGAATTTCAATAAATCCTGGTTGAACTTGTAGCAGTACACGAGTTTGGCACTGGACGTGATTGCGTTCAGTGCGATAACAGGAATACCTTTAGCTTCACCAGTGCGAGGGGGCATGTCACCAAAGAGCGGTTTCTGAGATTATTTAGTCTTCAGGAGGAAGAGGAGGTTGAGCTACTTCAATAAGGGGGCAAAATCGTCGAGAGTGTTGATGTTGCCCAAGCTGAGGGCGGTGGCAAGAGCGGTCTCGAGTGTAGTCCACACGAGCTTGCGGGGTGGGAGTGACGTGGAGTCAAACTCTTGGGCGAATTGATCTGTCTCAGTAGAGTTGAAGTCATTAGAGCTAAAGTCGTGGAGGAACTTCCTGAGTCCAATAACCCAGTCGGAGTCAGTGGGATCAAGGAGCCGGTACTTTTCAGTGTCCATACGGTACTTGGATCCTATGACTTGGGCGATGGCTCGGAGGAGGCAGCAGGAATGCTTGCTCACATCCTTCTTGGGTAATCGATCGATCATGATGACGTCTTCTGGAACATTGTCATTGGTGAATGCTCTCTCCTTAGGGGAGAGCAGCAGTCTGGTCTTCTAGAAGATCTTGTCAGTCACAGGGTCGAAGGTGTGGGTACCATCAGTGATGATACTTTTGGCAAACTCAAGTGAATGTGGGGTATAAGCTAAAAGCTTGTGCTCAATGATGCGTGCGAAGGTGTAATCCTTCGGGAGACGGTCCGAAGACAGGAGGATGTCAAGGACGGCAGCGAGCCGGCTAGGGTCGGATCTATTGTGACGAGTGTCGATACGGCGGACCAGTCTCTTGAAGTTCAAGAGGGCACTGTCAACTATTTAATCCTTCATCCAGTTCACGCTGGGGGCATCTAAGTAACTTGAGACACGGAGGCGCGCGACATTCTAGAGAACATCAGGGAGGGAGCCAGTATCATTAATCGGAACAGCAAAGACTTTCTTCAGGTCACCCATCATTGAATGAGTTGAGTCGTAAGGTCCAAGCTTCTACTGGGAGTAAACACCTCCGAGAAGGAAGATCCCACGCTTGTCAAACATGCCGCGGTCACTTGCGGTACGCGGCGTGTTGGTGGGAGGACCACCTGGAACCTAGTACTTCCCGATGGTGGTTGACTATAAATCGAAAAAGGTAGATTTATATCGTTGGTATCCGTCTATATCGCACACGTTGCGGTCAATCTCAATGATGACTTTGGTCTACTACTCCCTCTTGCTCTTGTTGAAGTAACCGTTCTTATCGGTCGTGGAACTCCACTCATCACCTGACATCGGCTCGACATATTTATTAGTATAAATAGTAGTATCGAGATAGCTTTTGCTGATGAATTCGTCGGCAGTCAGTGGGCTGTTATCCTGTGTGAGCTAAAACCCAGACTCCTGGTTAGGCTCGTACATCGACATGAGCTCCTGTGAAGGAAGAACTGGCATGTCCATTGCGAGCTAGACAGTCACTGGACCGATCATCTCGAAGTTAACGTTATGGATAGCGAGCTCGATGTCGAGAACGAAGGATGATTCCATGACTATCGCGGGTTTGGGAGTGGGTCCCCAAGCCAAAGTAGGAACGGGCACTGCAGTATAGGGTTGCACCTTAATTGCACGGGCCCGGTAGAGGCGAGGGTTAACTGTCATTGAGGGCTTCCATCGGAGGACGACATCAGGGTTGATGGGGGTAGGCTCAGATCCGAAGTCGCGGTAGACCTGGTAGACGTTCTAGTAGTATGTCTTACCATCCTCATCAGTCTCACCGTTAATATTAATATAAAGGTTGCGTCCAGTGAGAGTGGTGAGGATAACAGTCTGCCCATCAATCTAAGTCGTGGTCGAGTTAGAGACAGTGTGGACAACGGGGGAGACCTGACCTGCGCTAGTAGGTGGGAACATGGTTACATCTACATACTTGACTGCAGAGCAGACAGTCTGGAAACGTACCAGACTGTACTCAGAGGTCAGGGTAACGGTCATTCCAGTCTGTTTCGGGGCAGTGGAGACGATTGGAGTGTAAGTTAGTCGGTTGCGCGGGATAGGTTCAGGGTCAGGGAGAGGTTGTCCGTTTTTGTCACAGACCTGGGCAGTGTGTGAGACAGTGGTCTTGGGTTGGATGAGGTTATCAAACTGCTGGCCAACGAATTCGGCACCCTTCTTAAGGATAGAGGCTCCAAGAGCCTTGATGGTCTCGACACCGGCAGTGTACAGGTAAGGAAAGACATCAGTGGCGATAGGAAGGAGGAACTCAGCTATAAGTTAGATCGATTGGTGAGAGCCTCGAGCATCAACGTGTGGGTAGATGAAGGATTGGCTCTATGCAAAGTAAGTGCTTAATTCATTGGAGGGAAGCTTAGTATCGTCACTTAGGACCTTGGTTGGGTACTTGATCTCATTAGGGATTCGGTTCTCAGCGATCAAAAGCACCCTGTTAAGACTAACCATGGTCCGTTCAAGAAAGTTGACGAGTGGAGAGGTGTAGACAGTGGTGCTACCTCCTGTTATCTACTTCTCGATGACTGTACGGGCAAGTGTGAAATTGAGGAACATTTGGTACTCACAAAAGTTAACTTTTTCTAAGGCGGCACGGCGGGATTCATTTCCACGAGTAACCATGCGGTAAGTGGCACCATCGAACACCACTTCGCTGGGTACAAGTAAAGGAAGGTGGTCGTTGATCTCGTTCAGATCCTTAATCCAGACGAGTTGATCCTCATGCACCACGGTTGGTTCATCAGAGTCTCCAACGGTGTTAACGAATGTGGCGCGGCACACAAAGCTCACCTACACACTGGTATTGATAGTCAAATCCTTGATCTTCTTCTTAAGGTGGGTGAGGTTGACGATTGCTGCATACTTCATAGACCGGGTGGTATAAATTACCTCCTCACCATTTACGTGTTGAATGTCTCTTACATTGGCCTGGGCAATGAACTCACCGACTTGATTCGATGGATACATGTCAGGCGAGACACCCTACTCGATGTAAAGTTAGCGTGTGGTGAAGCCCGTGAAAGTTTCAACGATGGCGTTGTTGCGTGTCTTCCCGTCCTTCTTGTTCATATCATTCTGAACCATAGCGGCAGCATCGGGGAAGGGGAATGAGAAGTAAACGAGCCCATTATCCTTAGCGGTTTCAGTGTTGAGTTGGAAAAAATTGCTTCCACCGATCTGGACGAAGCTGTCCAGGGACTTGTAGTACTCAGCACTAACCAAACCGGAGAGTTTTCCAGTGAACTTCCAAGTTGCGAGATTAATGCGTCTCATGGTCGCCAGGCCGGGGAGGGCGAAGGGGCTGGCAAGGAGTGTTTAGAGTTGGAATTGGGCTTGTGGACTAGCGGTGTTTAGAACGAACACCTTATACCCGGGTTCACTATATTGGGTACCAGTGAATATATCTTCGAAGATAGGAACGAGCAGGGCGATATGGTGAAAGTGGCGTCCGGTCTTCCTTTCGATTGTCGTATCGTATTTGGCTAAATAGTGATTCTCTCCGAGGTTATACAGTTTAGCGAGGGGAGACTTCTACCACTTCTGAGTCTGTGCCCTCCAGGAAGCTTCACCGCGAAGTAAGATCTGTTCGTACATAAGCAACTTGTACATGACCCAAGGTAGTTCAACCCTGACCTCGGTGGAGATCATCATCCTCCTGAAGAATTCAGCCACGTCCTTACCAGCTACTAGTTTTAGTCGGAGTGTCGTTGTACCGGTGTTAGCGGTAGCACGGTATCCAGTAGTCCGACCGTCGTTGTTGATACCGCGGTTGTCACGGCGTCGTCTCTGGTTAAGAGTCCGGTTGTTGGGTTGAATTTCACGGGGGATGGGGTTGTTCTGCCTGTTACGTTGGCGCCTTCCCTGACGGCGATCGCGGGTCTGGGCCTGCTTGCGCCGATTCTCGTTTTGCGGTCTATTCGAGGAGTTCTAGTTCTGATTGTGGTAGTGCTTGATCCTATTGTGGATAGTCTTGAACTACTTGTCAGTCACAGATCTAGGCAGCTCGTGTATCTGCTTCAGAATTTAGCGTTTCTGCTTGGGGCGGAGTTTATCAGCAAGTTTCCGAAGCGAACTTTTCGTCCCAGCGTAAAACCGGTAGGCGGAAGAGAGATCGATAAAGGGTTCAGAATCTTTGAATCTGAGACCAATAAGGTCATTGAGGGCGATGTAACCGACAGAAGAGAGGGCAGCCTCATCGACAAACTCACAATACAGATGCGCACTGCGGCCTTGTGAAGCAGGTCGGAGCCGTATCACACGAGTGTGACACTCCCCGATAGCAGATCTCTGAGAAGGTGGTGCATAATGGAGAATGAACTAGCTTGAACGATGCCTCTTGTAAGTACGGTAGTGCTTCTTTTAAAAAGGTTAGTAACCGTTATCTTCCAAGAAGTATAGATGCGTCCAAAAAGGAGGAGCTTTGCGAACCCCACCCATCGCCCACATCTTAGACATGTGGGGACTCTGTTTGGTAGCTGTGTACGCACAAGTGGGAAGTGACTTCTGAGTCGAGTCGTAAGGCCCAAGCTTCGCCTGGAACAACTCGGCAAGTAGCTCGGTAATGTCAGCCATGTCGAAGTAAAGGACAGCGTCCTTTTCCTTGATCGAGAAGCGATGGGCGACACTCAAGCTTAAAGCGTAAAGTCCGAGGAGTGTGACCCCTCGGAAACCATCGCCAGTATCGTGTTGGATTCTAGCTACGGTCTTGGAAGGAACAGCATAGTACGTCGAGATAGCCTGAGCACCACACTCAGGGACATCGAGGGAAGCAAATGAGGCAAGATTTAGGTGGTCATGGTCGTCAAGTTGTGAATGAGTGTCAGGATCAGAATCAGATGAGGAGAGCGGAGGCCATTCAGGGAACTGGAATGGATCAGACGCTTTCTGATATTCTTGGGATCCACGAACGAAGTCAAATGGGAGTTGTTCCAAGACCAATGGGTTGAAAGGTAGTTTAGAAACCGGGCCTTTAATGGGCTTATAAGTACGGGTCATGCGTTTTCTAACTTCGTTTTGGTAGTTGATCCGGACACGGTCACGGAGGTCCCGGAGGTTAAGGGTCTGTGATTCAAACCCTCGAAGCCGCGTGCTAGATAAGACTTTCCCGTTCTTCATGGACCAGATCGGGACCTGGGGTTTCGGAACTTTCCGCCGGCGACGAGGGAATTTGAAGGTCGTCGCGGTAAAAGTCAAGTCGGGTAGTCTATCAGGCTTGGGGTTTGTCGTCGGGTGGAAGGTGAGAGGAGGGGCCTCACCATGCAAACTAATGGTATAGTATATGCGCCTCGTGTCTTAGGTTTTGGTAAAAAGGGCTTCTGATTCGGGGTAAGCACCAATTTTATGTTGTTTTGGTGTGTTAGTACACCAGTCTAGGTTTTGGGGTGTGTCAGTACACCAGTCTGAAAATAGGTCCAGTACGTTGGAGCGAGAATTTTGTTAGGGTTAAGAATTTTTCATTGTCATATTTTAAAGGGGGGGGGAAACCCTAAGTATATGCCGACCTCTATGAAGAGGCACCTGTTACGGCGGGAACTTAGAAGAACCGTCAGCCCTCTACTCCCACCATCCACGTACAACTCAAGCTACCTTAACCTTTTCAGGCACCTATTTAACCATTTGGTCTAGGACTTTATAAGGATTTACGTTGGAGTTAGCGATCGTCATCCGTAGAACACATGCAAATACGGGGACAAGGACGGATCGCCAGCGACTGTGGCTGTGGTTTGGTGGTATGTCAAGGCTAATGTGACATAGAAAACTCGGACAGGCATCACGTTAATGGGTACCAAAGAG